>JAABUM010002489.1_pt1 | contig 24565 bp, 23 predicted proteins | sample 5559161 | NCBI WGS metagenome assembly JAABUM01 (sample SAMN10711868, study PRJNA513369) | rock metagenome | isolation source: Antarctica rocks | place: Antarctica: Victoria Land, Siegfried Peak nord
CGCCAAGCCGATCAAGTGGACGTACACCGGCCGCGTCATGCCCACGGAGCAAGCCGCCGCTCCAGCACCACCCACGCAGGCCCAGGCCGCGTAATATGCGGAAGGTTTTCAGGCGAAAGGTACTAGTCTACGCGCGTACCGTGTGTGCAGGTGAATCTTCATAGTCCGGGCCTGTCCCCTTTTCCCTAACCGAGTACCTGTGTTCTGGTTAGAGCGAGGGTAGGCCCAGTGGCCCATACGGGCAATGCGATGTCCCTGCCCCTGCTGGCCCGCGCGGGTTGGCTAGATAGGGCTAGACGGCACTGGCCCATTCATACGTGACAGCTGAGATCAGGGCGGCAGCGTCACTGTTGCTAGCGAACGTATCCTGACCTTTGATGCAGGGCCTGTGAAAAATTGGCATCCGCTGTTCCGGGGACCGCCGACTGCCAGCTGGCCCCCGTCGCGACTGGAGCATGCGCCATCGCCGATACGCACGCCTGTGACGGCTTGCCGGCTAGAAGCGGGCGCTCCCAGTAGATACGATGCGCCTCTCTGCCCGCATCGCGGCTGTCGGCGCCCGCCGCCACCCGGCGCTACGGACGCGACCGTCGGGCGTATAGCGATACGCCCCTACACCCGTTATGGCGTTGGGGTAATTTTAATCGGACAGGGCTGTATGGCGACACGCCCCTACATCCCGCCAGGAACGTCCACAGTGTGTGGCAGGCGCCGGACGCGGGGCGGCGCTGTGTTGTCCGATTACAATGTGGCGTGCGGATATGGGTTGTAGGGGCGTATCGCTATACGCCCGGCGGTCGCCGCAGCGATGTCCATTGGACGGCGAATACCGACAACGCCAAAGTTGCCCCCCGATTGCTCGGTTGTGCTGTCGGAGTAGAGAGGGACCGATCCGCATGGGGTGGGGGTGAGGGCCGTGCCGTCGTCGTATTATACTGTGGAGGAGCGGCGTGATATGCCGCCGGTGCGCGGCGAGGGAGGGGGACGCTGACGGCCACATCCGTTGACTTCGACAGTCCCTGGAAGGAGGCGTTGGAAGAATACCTGGCAGACTTCTGCGCCCTCTTCTTTCCGCAGGCACATGCTGAGATCGACTGGGCGCGCGGCGGCGCCTTTCTGGACAAGGAGTTGCAGCAGGTCGTGCGCGACTACCGGACGCGGCGCGCCGAGTTAGAGGCGAGCGACAACCCCTTCGCGACGGTCGTCTTGGCGCACCTGGCGGTGCAAGACACGCGGCGCTCGGCGGCGCGGCGGCGGGAGGTCAAGCTGGCGTTGACCCGACGGTTATATGAGCGTGGGTACAGCCTGGAACGGGTGTTGAGCCTGTTCCGGTTCATCGACTGGTTGTGAGAGTTACCGGCAAAGCACGAGACACTATTTTGGCGGGAGATCCAAGCGTACGAGGAGGAGCGACACATGCCATATGTCACGAGTGTGGAGCGCGAGGGCGCGACGAAGGGCGTGCGGAAGGGCGCGACGAAGGGCGTGCGGAAGGGACGCGCGAGACCTTGCGCCGGTTCATCTAGGCGCGGTTCGGGGTAGTCCCGCCGGCGGTGGAGCAGCGTATCGCCGCCGCCGATCGGGCGACGCTTGATCAGATGGTTGAGCGCGCGGCCGTCGTCCAGACCATCGACGATCTATAGCGTGCCAAATATCGGATAGCCGATAGTCTGCGCGACCGGCGTCGTTGGATAGCCTGCGCGGCTCCCCATCGCCATCTCGGTTCTCGTGGTTATGGGGCGCCGCGTAGCACGTCGCTCTCCGATCGCGCCAACAAGACGCGATCGAAGAGTGCATCAAGGTCTGCGTCCGCAGCGGTGTTGTTGATCAGTTCCTCCACCTCCGGCGCCACCTGGCCGAACCGGACGTGAAGCGCCCGCCTGATATTTTCGCGTTTAGTCCGCCTGGTGGCCTCAAGCTCGACCTGGTCGCGCCATGTCAACTCTGTCGCTTCAATCGCCATTACCTCACCTCCTTGTCCCTCTGCTTGTAATTGTACCCGCAGGGCCGCACGATCTTCAACGTTGACCGGCAGATAGGTGTCGATCACGGCGCCGAGCAGCCGTGTCACGGCCCGATTGATCTCGCCAGCTTGCTCCGCGTCGAGCAGACGCCGCAGGCAGGCGAAGTACAACCGGGCGCGCCTAGTCCCGCGTAGCGAACGTCCCATGATACTCGCCAGCGCGATCGCCAGGATGTTGCCCGTGTTTAGATAGTCGTAGGCCTGTGGGGCCAGGCGCGCCAGGCTGATCTGGAGGTAGCGGAACGTCACGATGGTGTGGCCGAACAGTGTCTCCTCGTACACCTCGTAGGCGACGCCCTCGGCTGTTTGGTAGAAGAGCAGGGCGACGGGGATGACCGGCGCGTTCTCGCGCAGCGTGAGGGAGATGAAGTAGCGCCACATGCGCCGGGGGAAATCCTCCTCCTCGCGCTCGCGCTGCACCTCGACGTGCACGATCACGAGCTTGGGGACGCCGTCGCGCGTGCGGACCTCGGCCACGATGTCGGGGATGAGCAGCGCGCCCTGCGGCAGATCAGTGAACGTTTCCGTGTCGCGGAACGTGACACCCGCGTCGAGGTCCAAGTCGGCGGCTGTGTCGGGATCAAACAGGCGCAGGAAGTCGGCGAAACGCTCCCGCAGCGCCTGCTTCATGAGTTGGTCGTGCGCGGTCCTACTCACAGACCTTCCTCTACCGTGCTCTATTTGGCATAGCCAAGGGTGCGTAGCGCAGCCGGCCGCATGATGTCGACGGGCTCGACAGGCCCTCCCTGCTCGTGGCGCACGAACACCAAGACCTCGGGGGCGGCGCGCAAAGCGTAGAGCGGTTCGGCGCCTGGAACGCGCGAGCCGTCCACCTCACCATGTGCGAACGCGCGGACGGCCCTGAACACGCCCTCCCGCTCGTCTTGCGTCAAGTGATCGAGCGCCACCAGAACGTGACCGGGCAGGTCCGCGATCGGCCCAGTGTGCCCATCCTCTCGCGTTTCAGTGTGCAAGGCTTCCATCTCGCCCCCTCCTCACTTTCTTACCATCAGCACACTATTTCTTGGCCTATGGTTGTGACAACTGCACACTATCATACCGTATCGTCGGCGTTGCCACGCCTGGGAGGCAAGATGACCTGCTCGCGGATCTGTAGCTCCAGAGCATCCGCTACGGCTTGCACGCGTCCCAGGCTCACGCCATCGTAGCGCGTCGCTTCGTACCGCTGGACTTGTTGCTCCTTCAGTCCGAGCCGCGCCGCCAGGTTCTTCTGCGTCAGGCCTGCCGCGATACGGGCGCGTATGAGGGCCTCCGGCAAGTCAGCCAGCGAATCCAGCTCTAATACGGAGACCTGCCCCGCCCGCAACGCCTCATACTCCGCTAGTAGTCCGTCAAGCGAACGCTGCACAGTTGGCGTCACTGGGAGTGCCGGCATCCCGCCGTCGGGTCTACTGGGAGCGCCGGCTTCCAGCCGGCCGCGGTCGCGCCCACGCTGTCTGCTATCATCGATCCACTCGCCCGCGATCGTCGGCCGGCTGGAAGCCGGCGCTCCCAGTAGGCCCGCACGAACTGTCCATTGCAACCTTGACAGACTACTAGTTGCTCGCGCAACTCTTGGACCTGGCTCTCGTAGGCGTCTTTGTAGAGGCGCCGCATCTCTGGTTCCAGGCCCGCTCCCGTCTCATCGACGTGGTCTGCTCCCTCAGCAAACTTCTCCGCCCATGCTCTCGTGATACGATATTGCCGCTCGTTTGTAATCATGGTCATCCTCCCAGGTCAAGCACGACGATGCCTTTTGGCTCGCCAGCGCGTCCGCTTTGAAAGAAGTCGAGGTACGTTCGACGCGCGTCAGCGAGCGCCTCGGCCGGAAAGAACTCGCCGCGAAACGCCGCCTTCTGCGCCGCGCGTCGGTTGGCGAAAGTGCGCAGCGCGGGGTCGAGCAACGCTACCCGCACTCCCGACGACTCCCAGCACACGTCGAAGTCGCCCGGCGTCCTCTTCGCGGTGACGAAACTGCCGTTGACGTAGACACGACGACACCCTGCCACGCGGAGGGCGTCCAAGCCTGTCCGTAATCCCGCCAACAGTTCTAGCCGCTGCGTGGTATAGCCAAAGCGTCCAACGAACTCCACCCACGTCGTGTCGTGGATGCCAGGTGGCAGGAGCCCGGTCGCCTCATCAAATGCTGGAATCGCAACACAATTCTATCGTTGCGTTGACTGGTTGTCAAAAGAGTTCCCTTTCGTCTTTCCAGACGCCCCATATTCCAACAGACCGACGCGTGACCGTCGCCGCCTGCCATGCGTCAGTGCGGCCCGATGACAATGCGTCCGACGGATAGGAGGTTGTAAAGGCGTATGACGATACAGTCCTGTCTGATTACAATATGGCGCACGGATCAGGGTGTAGGGGCGTATCGCTAGACGCCCGTGTTCGCCGCAGAGATGTCCACTGGGCGGCGCACGCCAAGTTGCCCGCCCCGATCGCCCGGTTGGTTTGTCGGAGTGGAGAGGGACGGGTGGGGGTGAAGGCCGCGTGGCGGGGCCATTGGCGCCGTATTATACTGTAGTTCATCTTCGTAATACTGTGAGAGGCCATATGCGCCATTTTCCGACCCCTTCGAGGCCATCGAAGCCTTACCCGGCGTTGATCGCGGCGCTAGCGGCCTCTCATTGCGCCGAGCGATCCAGAAATGGGGCGTGGACCTCCGTTATTGCGAAGATGAACTTGTGGATGAGAGGCGCGCGGCGGCGCCTTCCTGGACGCGGCGGGGCCTGTGCATCACGTTCGTCACGTTTGTGGCGCGGCCGGTTATGGTCTCTGTTGACAGGCGCTATGAACGGAGGACAATTGAGATATGAGCAGCACATCGACACGGCCGCCGGCGGCCGGGGCGCCGTGGGCGGAGGTCGTGCCTGGCACTGGTCCCATGACTATGGCCGATTATCTGGCCTATCCCGACGGCGACGGCTATCGCTACGAGTTGGTGGACGGAGTACTGGTCCGCATGGCCGGCACTAGGCCCGAGGCGGGGGACGTGACCCGCGCTCTGCTGTTCCCGCTCGCCGCCTACGTCCAGGCGCATGGCCTGGGCGTCGTCACGCTGCCCGATGAGATCTACGACTTTGAGCGGACCGGGCAACCGAATACCGGGCTGCTCCCTGATGTCGGTTTTTACTACGCTAGTCGCATGTCGCAAGTGACGCCGCACGAGCCGCGGCCCTTCGCCCCGGACCTGGCCGCCGAGGTGGCGGGCGGCTCGCAGCGCCAGGCCGACATGGACGCCAAGGCGCGGCGCTACCTGCGCGGGGGCACGACGCTGGTGTGGGTCGTCTGGCCTGCGCGGCGTCAGGTGGACGTGTGGCATCGCGACGACCGCGCGCCCGTCGCCACGCTCGACGACAGGGACCACCTCGATGGGCTCGATGTCGTACCCGGCTTCACCCTGCCCGTTGCTCGCCTCTTGCCTAGCCCGTGAAGGGGGAAGACCGTGGACCAGCTTGCCCCCTGGGCCGAGATCGTGCCCAACGCGCCGTCGCACATGACCGTAAGCGATCTGCTGCGGTGGCCGGATGACGACGGGTATCGGTACGAGCTGGTGGAGGGGGTCTTGGTGCGTGTACCCGGTAGTGGGGTCGCGGCCGCGGAGGCGACCGCCGCCATCAGCTTCGGGCTCCATGCCTTCGTGCGCCCGCGCCGTCTCGGTGTGGTCACATCGGCTAGCGGTATCTTTACCTTCCCCAACGGGGAGACAGGGCTCGTCCCCAACGTCGGGTACTACGCCGCCGCGCGTCGGGCGCTGATCGTGGATCGCATACAGCCGATCCCGTTCGCTCCTGATCTGGCCGTCGAGGTCGCGTTCCCCTCCCAAGACGCCGACGACATGGCCGCGAAAGCGCGCACGTATCTGCACGGGGGTACGCGCCTGGTGTGGGTCGTGTGGCCGTGGAGCGGTCATATCGACGTGTGGCGTCCTGGGAACCTGGCTGCTCCCGCGACGACGCTCCATGCCGGCGACACACTGGACGGCGAGGATGTGATCCCCGGCTTCAGGCATCCCGTCGCCGCTGTCTTCGCCGACCCGCTTGCCTGACCCTATACCAGGGTATTACTCTGGCATACTGGCGACAACCGCATGTTCGTGTACTATCTCGCGCGGCGACACGCTACTCAGGCAAACCAGCCTGTTGAGACCACAAGTGCCAACGCCCGCGCACACGTAGATCCCACAATAGCTCGTCGAACGTACAACAGTAGAGGTGCTGCGAGTTAATGACAACATGGTTGCGTCTCCACTCCAGACGGCGTCGGTCAGCGTTCGACACCCCACTGTCCCGCCCTATCACGAGTACGACCGTCGCGGTGATCGGACGCGGGCCGAACATCTCCTCGAAGACAAGCGTCTGCTGCTGGTCGTCGAGCAGCCACAACCAATCTACCAATTGGCTCAAGCCATGCTCGACGCGAGGCGCCCATTCGGTGCGATGGCGGCTACGGCGCACAAACATGCTGACTTCTCGTCCGTCCTCGAACTCGACAAGAGTGTAGGCGCGTTGGATGCGGTCTCCGATAATAGCGTCGGCGGTGAATTGCCCGAAAAGCGGAACCTCAACTCCAAGGCGGTCATACGTGGCGAGGTTACGATTGTAGGAGCCTATCAAGGCAAGTAGATGCGGATGCGCGCGGAAGAAAGGCAGGATATCATCACGCTCGGATAGGTCCATCCGCGACGCGAGCAGGGTATCCAGCGCGTCAAGATCAGCACGGGCCGCGCCGTCGTCGTAGACCCACGGGACGAGTTGGCCCGATGGCGCGCTAGCTGCCACGGGCAAAGTGGTCCCATACTTTCTGCCACACCACATCCTCGACCATGACCGGCGCCCCTTCGTCCCGGCGGACGATCACCAACACATCCGGCGTTGCGCGCAGCAGATAATATGGAGCGGGGTCGGGCATACGTGTCCCCACGGCATCGCCGCGCGCGAACGCCTCCGCCACCTTGCGCACCGCGTCGCGCTCCGCGTCGCTGAAATGGTCCAGCGCCACAATGACGCGGCCCGGCAGATCCGCCACGAGCCGAGCCACGTCATTCCCGCGCACTTGCCGCGCTACCGCTTCCATATCCGCCTCCCTCCTACACACGTTTGTCAGACCTTGTCGTCATACTACCACGCGCCATGCGCGCACACTGTCGCATAACGCCAGTATATCCACAGGCGCCGTTCCCAGTGGCGCGCGCCAAGGTGCGTCTCCCCTCTCCCATGCCATGGAGAGGCGGTTGGGCTGCCGGAGTGGAGCGGGGAGAGACCACTCCGCAGGTGAGGGCCGCGTGACGGGGCCATTGGCGTCGTATTATACTGTGGAGGAGAGGCGTGACATGCCTCCGGTGAGCGACGCGGGAGGGGGACGCTGACGACCACATCCGTTGACTTCGACAGCCCCTAGAAGGAGGCGTTGGAAGAATACGTGGCAGACTCCCTTCGCACCCGATCTGGCCGTCGAGGTCGCGTCCCCCTCCCAAGACGCCGACGACATGGCCGCGAAAGCGCGCACGTATCTGCACGGGGGTACGCGCCTGGTGTGGGTCGTGTGGCCGCAGAGTGGTCATATCGACGTGTGGCGTCCTGGAAACCTGGCCGCTCCCGCGACGACGCTCCATGCCGGCGACACACTGGACGGCGAGGATGTGATCCCCGGCTTCAGGCATCCCGTCGCCGCTGTCTTCGCCGACTCGCTTGCCTGACCCTATACCAGAGAACGCGGCAATCTCTCGATGCGTCGATGATGGGGCCGTTTAAACAAGGAGCACGCCCCGTCCGACGTTCGTCACGAGACGGTCGATTAGTGCGCGTTCCTCTTTACTCAGGCGCGCCGGGTCCACGAACCGCCAGTTTGCCTCATAGAGCGCCAGCGCCTCACCTCCTTGCCCCTGTGCTTCTAATTGTACCCGCAGGGCCACACGATCTTCAACGTTGACCGGCAGATAGGTGTCGATCACCGTGCCCAGCAGCCGCGTCGTCGCCTGATTCACCGCACCAGCTTGCGCGGCCTCTAGCAGGCGTCGCAAGCAGTCGAAGTACAACTGGGCGCGCCGGGTCCCGCGCAGCGATCGCCCTCCTAGCCACAAACGCTTCTCCTCGGTCCCCTGTTAGGTACGGGCGACTCCACACAAAAATAGCACAACGGGCCACCTTGTTGACTGGTTGTCGAAAGAGCAATATCGCGACGGATGACGAGCGTATTTGTATTGTGGCAACATCGCCACGGTGGTTGTGCCATCTTAACCAATCTTAACCTCAATCCTCCGATATTAACCGAATCTTTACCTCAATAGGCCCACTATCGTAACCATTTCTTAACCTGCCTCTGATACGCTTCTATTAGAAGAGAATACATATACAAGAACGTGCGCCTGACAGCCTGCGCGGTCGTTCATTATTGCGCCAATGAATGGTTAGATGAGGTAAATGAATGCGTCCCATGGACCCGCGCGCCCGTTCTGTTGATAGCCCAAGCACGTTGTGGCGCCGTTGTGTGGCGCTGTCCGTACGGGCGGCCCTCGCACTCATCGTAGCGGCGCTCGCGCTTGGCAGCGCCCATCCCGCTTCCGCCGCGCAGGCAAGCGCGCGGGTGAGCAGTCAGCCTGCCGCCCAAGTGGCGCACCGCCTTGCCAGCAACTCAGGCGACGTTAAGATCCAGGACGGTAACGGTAACGAGTTCACGGTCGATAAGAACAACGAGCCACATGTGCTGTGTAGCTTTTACGTCCATGGGTTCAACATGGCCGCGACAGGCGGTTCGATCGTTATCACGCAACATCCGCCGACAGGCTGGACTAAGATGACGATCAACCCCAGTAGCTGGAAGGCCAATGACGGCATCAACCCCCCCTTGTCTCCGTCGTCACAGTCGAACGAGTTTATTGAGGGACCGTATACCTTACCGGTAGGACACTATCATCTCAACGTGACCGACAACAAGGGCAATAACATTAGCAAACAGAAGACGTTCTGGGTCGATGATTGCCCCAGCCCAAAAGTCGTGTGTCCGACCGGCGCCGCCGCGGTCGTTCAGAGTAGCGTCCACTACATTGTAAACAAAAAAAGTCCGCCTATCCCTATCTCTATCAATGGGCATGTAAGTCAGGGCGACACGGTCACTGTCTCCTTCACGGTGGCGGCTGGTTGTTCTAACATAACGGTATCCTTCGTCGGCTATAAAGCGCCGGGCCCTACATGGAACGCCAATACGGCGGACCAGCAGACGGTCACGAACTACCAGAGCGGCACGTTTAGCGCGGGAGGTCCTTACCAGCTGACGGTCGTCGTGCCTTCGTGCTTCTATCAACTCGACTTCGTCACCGGCATGCCGATCACCACGCTCGGGCCGGTCGACACCAACCCGAATAATTTCTACCATAACCAGGGCAACTTCATCGACGGCGCGAATGGGGGGACAACCGCGTGCCCCGTGACACCGCCGCCGCCCTGCGACGCGATTCATGGTCCAGCGTATTACCTGCCCGGTGGCGGATATTTCACAGGAGGCGTGACAAGCCTTTCCTCTCTGCTCCTCAAAACGATTGACTTCAAGACAATGACGCCTGTGAGCGCCACGTCCATCCTGACGGACACGTCCACGGACGACCATGCGCGCTATTTTCGCTACCTCTTGACGGCCCAGCTCAACGCGGCGGCGTCACCGTTGCTCGCGGCCGGCATCCCAACGTCCGATTCAGGTGTGCCCATTCAGTACGGCCAGTACAGTCAGGTGACGGTGGGGCAGTTCATCCACGAAGCGTACGAGCAGCGTGACACGACGAGCGTCTGGACCGGCTATACCTACCCGAGCACGAACTCGCCCCTGGCCTACGCGGTGTACTACCTCGGCGGCGCGGGGACGGCGGCTGATTACGCCACCTGTAAGGTGTTCATACCGAGCACGCCGGGCGGCTATAAGACACCCGAGCTCGGCAGCGGCGAGTTGCTCGCGACCGGGTTGCTCCCCCTTGCCGGAGTGATGCTCTATCGACGACGGCGGCGCGTTAACCAATCGTAACGTCGTTGCCCCTTTTTGCCCCCCATCTTAACCCAATCTTAACCGCGATCGTAACCGGATCTTAACCGCCGTGTGGGACAATAATAGAGAGAGACACAGCCCAGTCCAGCCGTCGATGTCGAGAGGGTGCTTGTCCACATGGAATCAGTCGCAGATAGTACGATCACTGGTCCGTCCTTTACCATGCCCATGCACGGTCCGTCGGCCTACGACGCCGATCTGGCGGCGAACGCATGGGCCACCGCGTCTACGGGGGAGCGCGCGGCGTCCGCCTCCTGGCGGCCCGCCAGCGGGCGGACGCCGCTGCTCAACCGGGGATGGGCGCGCTGCGCCCTCGACGCCTCGATGGCGGCGCTGGGCTTCGCGCTTGGGTACGCGGCGCGCTACGCCTGGCATATCGGCGGTATCCATGAGATCGTCTATCCGATCCCGCTCGCGCTGGCCTTGTTGCTTGGTGCCGTCGCCGTGGCGCTGACCGCGCTCGACCTCGCGCGCGGGGGGACGTACCGCCGGCTGGCCGGCGGCCCTATGGACGGCGCGCTGACGGCCGGCCGGGCCGTCACGGTCGCGATGGCCGTCGTCATTGTGCTGGGCGCGGTCTCGCAGCAGACGAGCGTGTCGCGTCTGGCCTATATCTACGCGTGGGCGTTGATGATCGCCTGCGTCCTGGCCGGACGCGTGGCGCGCGGATCATGGCTGGCGCGCGGCTATCGCGACGGGCGCGGCGTGCGCAACGTGGTCGTGCTGGGGGCGACGCCGGCCGGCAAGATGGTGATGCAGAATCTCGCCACGAGCCTGGGCCGCGGCTATCGCCTGCTTGGCTTCGTCGACGAGCACGGTGAAGCTCCGCACCGCTTTGGCCGCTTCGCCAAGCTGGGTTCAGTCGCGGAGTTGCCGCGCCTGCTGTCGGCGCATATGGTCGATGAGATCGTCATCGCCCTGCCGGCGGCGTCGCACGCCCGCATCGCCGAGATCCTGACGCACTGCGGGCATCGCGGGGTCGCGGTGAAGCTCGTCCCTGACCTCTTCGATCTGCGGCTGTCGCGGGTGCGCCTGGACAGCGTGGTGGGCATCCCCATCATCGACGTCGGGGCCGACACGGTCGGGCGCGCGCGCGCCGCGCTCAAGCGCGCGCTGGACCTCACTGTCGCGGCGTGCGCCCTGATTGTCGCAGCTCCGCTGCTGGCGGTCACGGCGCTGGCGATCCGGCTCGATTCACCCGGCCCGATCCTATTCCGCCAGGAGCGCCTGGGCAAGGACGGCCGTCCCTTCGCCATCCTCAAGTTCCGCTCCATGCGCAGCGACGCCGAGCGGCAGCTTACGCTGCTGCGCGAACGGAATGAGGCGTCCGGCCCTATCTTTAAGATGCGCCACGATCCCCGCGTGACCCGCGTCGGGCGCGTCATCCGCAAGCTCAGCATCGACGAGTTGCCGCAACTCTGGAACGTGCTGCGCGGCGATATGAGCCTGGTTGGCCCGCGGCCGCCGCTGGCCCGCGAGGTCGCGGAGTATGAGGACTGGCATGTGCGCCGCCTCGAAGTCACGCCGGGCATCACCTGCCTGTGGGGCGTGAGCGGCCGCAGCAAGCTGGATTTCGACGAGATGGTGATGCTTGACCTGTACTATATCGACAACTGGAGCCTGGGCTTGGACCTGCGCATCTTACTGCGCACGGCGCTCACGTTGCTGCGGCCGGGCGGGGCGTATTAGGCGAGTGACGAGTGGCGAGTGACGAGTGGCGAGTGGCGAGTGACGAGTGGCGAGTGGCGACGATCATAGAGATGGGCGGGTAATGGAGGAGACAGCGGATGGTAGGCGGACGGCAACTGATGCGGAGTATGTGGCCTGTGGCGGCGGTCGTGGCGATGTTGCCTTCCGTGGGGCTATCACTTGCCACTCGCCACTCGCCACTCGCGGCCGACACCATCACGGTCGACGCGCGTTATCCGCTGCGTACGCTGCCGGCCACGTTCTTCGGTATCAACTACGTGGGGTTCTGGGACGCACATCAGGGCAGCGCCGCGAGCGCCGCCGCGCTTGGGCGGACGCCGATTCGGGTGGTGCGCTTCCCCGGCGGCGATCCTGGCGACTGGTACGATTGGCGCCACCCCCTCGATAAGGGTTGGAGCATGACGAGCCCGCTGGCGCTGGCGCGCTACGCGCGTTCTTTCGGCGCCTCGGTCTTGTTCCAGACCAACGCGCAGGGGCACGCGCCGCTCGCGCATCGCGGTCCCGCCGTCAATTCGCCCGAGAGCACGGCCGCCTGGGTACAGTACGACCGCGCGCATGGCATCGTGGCGGCGATGGAGGTCGGCAACGAAGAAGACATCACGATGCATCGGGCGCACGACCCCTCGTTCGCGCCCTATGTCGCCCTCTTCAACCAACAGGCCCGCGCCATGCATCGCGCGAATCGCGCGGTCACGGTCTTTGGGCCAGCCGGGACCAATGAGTACCAGTGGTGGGGGCTCGACTCGCTCGGCATGTTCCTGCGCGCGGCGGGCGACCGGTTCGGCAGCGGGCAGGTCGACGGCGTCTCGCTGCACTTCTACAAAGGCGCGTCATGGGACGATACGAAGGGCGTGCCACAGTACTGGCTGACCGGTCCATGGCCCTACATCAAAGGGGCTATCCGCCTCTACGACCGGCGTGCCCTGCCCGTCGACATTAGCGAGTGGAACCTCGGCGGGTCCGGCACGAATAACCCGTACAATGCCACGCTGGGGCACGCCCTCGTCACGGCCGACATGATCGGCGCGTTCGCCCTCTCCGGTGTCGCGGGGGAGCAATACTTCGACACGCACGGCGCCAACGGCTGGGGTCTGCTCTACGGTGACGGCGAAGCCGCGCCGCGCGACAGCCCCACGCCGACCTACTATGCCATGGCCCTATGGGGCGCGATGGGCCGCACGGTGCTGCCGCTACAGGAGGACGACAACCCCGCGACGACGGTGAGTTGCTATGCGACGCGGCGCCCCGATGGGTCGCTGCAGGTGCTCGCCATCAACAAGACTGGCGCGCCGCGCGTCATCACGGTTGGCTTTAGCGGCTTCAACCCGCGTGGGAAGGCGTTGCGCGTCTACGAGTTACGCGGCGCCACGGCCAGCGTGGCCGACCGTATGGCGCGGTACGACGGCGTCGTCATGCCGCATCCTACGCGCACTTTGCCGGGACCCTATGCAGCGGGGCGAGTCCGTGGCTCCGCCCTCACCGCCACGCTGGCGCCCTACTCCGCGGTCGTGCTCGACGTGTCAGGCCGCGCGTGACCTGTCCTGGACACACGACGCATCATCCGTCGTGATGGGCCCGGAGCGGGAGATTCCCATGCGTGGATTCTGGCACGCGGCGTGGACCCAGGTAGCCGCGGATTGGCGGAGTTGGCTCAGCGCGCTCGGCGTGTTCGCGCTCGCCGCCCTGTTCGCGGTGACGAAGGCGGCGGAGAAACTCCTCGGGCTGCGGCGGTGGCACGATTTCGGCAATCGCGAGCTTGCCATTCTCCTGATTCAGGCAGTGGTCGTCGCCGGCGTGGTGTGGTTTGTGCGCCGGCGCGTGCAGCGCCAACTCGACGCGGCCGAGCGACGCCGCCGGCAGGTCGAGGCGCTCATGGCTGAGAACGAGGTGGTGCTGCGGGTGGTCCGCACGGTGGTGCGCGAGCTTGCGCAACCGCTCAGCGGCGCCTTGAGCTATAGCGAACTGCTGCTGGATCAGACCGAGGCCGATCACTGGGACGCTGACGCCACCCAGCAGGTGCGTGGGCTTCGCGAGGGCATCCTCCAGCTGAACAATATCCTCCAGACGTTGCGCTCCGCGGTCGCCAGCCTGCCGCCAGACGGCGCGCCGCGCCATGTCGCCGACGATGTGGAGCGCTCCGTGACGACGCAACGACCTCGCCCCCGACTACCTGCCGAAGACTCCACCAGCGACGGGATAGGCCCGGACAACTGATCGGGCGGATCGCGTGGTCGGCGGTGAAAAGGGCTGTAGAGTCTGGTCGGGAGGCCGCGGCCGGACGCCGCGATAGAGCGACTGGTGATAGGACACATGGTGCCGATATACAGACTAGGGGGCGCGGGATAATTGGGCTCCGACCAGAGTGTAACGACGTAGGGGACGCACATGAACTTCATCGATAGGATCACACGGCGCGCGACGAGGGGCGTGCGACCGCGGGTAACGCCGCGCCCGCTGCTGGGCGTGGACGACCTCGCGCGGATGGGGCTGGCCCCGCTGGAGACGGTGGCCGTGGCGATGGCGCTGGTCACAGACCGGCGGAGTGGACAAGAGTCGGGGGCCGCGACGGACGGTGTGATTCCGCGCCGCCGCGCCGACGATTGGGCGTCGCCCGCGACGACGGTCGACGCGGCGGCGGAGACGCAGGACCGGCGTCACCTCGCCTGATACAAGACACAATGCGCGCGGCGGGGGCGACATCCTGCACTGCTCTTTGGCGGCGTGTATAAGCTCACCATGACCGCGACGGACGTCATTCCTAGGGTGTACCCGACGATTGTGAAACGCGGCCTGCGACTAAAGTCGCATGGCAAACCACGGACACTGAAGTGTCTCTACGCGCGACGCCCCTACGCGACTTTAGTCGCCGTGGTTTGCCATGCGACTTTAGTCGCAGGCGCGCGGCGGCCGCCATTACAATCGTGGGGCGCGCCTGAGGTCGTACAAAAGCTGGTGACGCCCACCCGTGGCTGGTACCATAAAGGGCGATGACGCCCTCGCGGCGCCATGGTGTTTATCGGGGGAGGACACACGCATGAGCGGCTTTCTGGTGGGGCATGGTGGCCAAAACCGCGGGCGTCGCGCAACAGCGATCGTTGTCGCCGCATTCTTTGCCGTATTCGGTCTTCTCGGGCACGCTCCCGGTCACTCCATCGCCGCGGTCCAGCGGGGCGGCGCGGCCACCACGACGTTGACGTTGATGCACTTCAACGACGACTACGAGTTGACGCCGACGGGCAACCTTGGCGGCATGGCGTTCCTGGCTGGACAGGTCGACGCGACACGCGCCCAGGACCCGCAGGCGCTCCTCCTCTTCGCGGGGGATCTGTTGTCGCCGTCGGTCGAATCCTCGGTTTTCCAGGGATCGCAGATGATCACCGCGCTCGACCGGCTGGGTGTGACCGCCGCGACGTTTGGTAATCATGAGTTCGACCGCGGTAACGCGGCGCTCTCGCGTAGCGTGGCGGCCTCGCGTTTCCCATGGCTCAGCAGCAACGTGATCGTCACGGCGAGCGGCGCGCCGTTCCCCGGCGCGGTGGCGACGATGGTCACGACCGTCCATGGGGTGAAAGTCGGCCTGCTCGGACTCCTGACACCCGAGACGGCGATTCTCTCCAATCCGGGACACGACCTCACGATCGAGCCCGTCGTCACGGCCGCGCGCACGGCAGTCGCGCGGCTCACGGCACAGGGCGCGACCGTCATCGTGGCCGTCACACACGAAAATATGAGCGACGACATCGCCCTCGCTCGCGCGGTCCCGCGCCTCGACCTGATCGTGGGGGGCCACGACCATGTGCTGTGGGACGCGGCCGTGGGACACACGCTGATCACCAAGGCCCAGTCCGACGCCCATTACCTAGGCGTGGTGACGGCGGAGGTGGGCGCCGATGGGCGCGTCATCTCGCTGGTCGATCAGCCGGAACTGATCGACCCCAGCAACACAACCCCTGATGCCGCGATGACCACCCTGGTCAAAGGGTACGAGGCGCGGTTGAGCCGCCAACTCTCCGTGGTCATCGGCCAGAGCACGACGCCGCTCGACGCCCGTGAGTCGGTGATCCGCCAGAGGGAGAGCGCCTTGGGCGATTTCATCGCCGACGCGGTGCGCGCCCACGCGGGGACCGATGTCGCGCTGGTGAACAGCGGGGGTATCCGCACCGACGCGGTCACGCCGCCTGGCCCGATCACCCGTAAGACCATCCTCTCGTTCTTGCCGTTCGGCGACCTCCTCGTTACCGAGCGGATCAGCGGCGCGGGCCTCAAGGCCGCCCTGGAGAATGGCGTGAGCCAGTGGAAGGACGCGGCCGGCCGCTTCCCGCAGGTGTCGGGTGTGCGGTTTACGTGGAGTCCGTCGCGGCCCGTGGGCGCGCGCGTCCTCTCCGTGCTGGTCGACGGGCAGCCGCTCTCGCCGACGCATCTGTATACGCTCGCGACCAATGACTATCTGCTCGGCGGAGGCGACGGCTACGCGTCGCTCGCCGCGGGCGCGACCCTGATCGGACCGACTGGGGCTCCCCTGGTGGCCGACGTCGTCATCGCGGCGGTGACACAGAAGGGGACGATCGCGCCGGTCACCGATGGGCGTATCACGCAGGTACCATAGCGCGCGACGCGTGTGACGGGCATGCCGGTCGCTGCGGCGCGCCCAGGGTTCGTGAATTATTGTTAGCGCGCAGACGTCGCGGGGTGACCGCCACCGTCCCGGCGCCTGCCGCCCGAACGCTGGGACGGGCGAGACGCCCGCGCTCCCAGGACTTTTCATAGACCCTACGCCTCTGCCAGCCGCGCTTGCGCTTGTCCCGTCGGTTACCTGCAGGGTCCGTGAAAAGTCCTGGGACCGACGCCGGCGGTCCCAGGGATGGCAGCTGCCGACTTTTCACAGACCCTGACCTGCGGGGTTCGTACGTCAGGCTGGCGCGGGCGCCAGGGGAACGGTGAACTAGAAGGTGGACCCCACGCCTGGCGTGCTCTCCACACCGACCTGTTCCGCCATGACCCGTGATGATCGTCCGGCTGATGTAGAGGCCCAGCCCCAGGCCGCCTCCCGTCGCGTGGGTGTCATCCAGCACGGCAACGCCGGTCACGCGTCGATAGCGCTCCCAAACCTGTTCTTGCTGCTCGCGTGTCAAGCCTGGCCCTTCATCACGCACGCGTACGGTGGCCGCGGCTCCATCAATGGTGAGCGACACCGCGACAGGGCGATCCTCCGCGGAATATTTGAGCGCGTTGGTCAGGTAGTTGGTGACGACCTGAGTCAGCCGATCCTCGTCGGCCTCGATGGGGACGGGCTCGTGGGGCAGCGCGAGGTCAATCATGCGCGTGAGCCACACCCGGCGCTGGTCCTCGACGGCCTCGGCGACGATTGTCCGTAGATCGCAGGGCGCCGGCCGCGGTTCCAGGTGGTTTGCCTCGATGCGGGAGACATCCAGCAGATCGTTGACGAGGCGGAGGACGCGGCCAATTTGCCCGTCGGAGCGCCGCAGCAACCCGACCACGGCGTCGAGCTTCTCCGCTAGATCGGTCGACGCCACGCGCTCGTCGGCCGCGATGCGTTCCAGGCGGTGTTGGGCCAACTGTCCGTTTCCCTTGACGCCGGTCAGGGGCGAGCGCAGTTCATGGCTGGCCACGCCCAGGAACTCATCCATGCGCCGCGTGGTTTCGCGCAGCGCCAATTCGGACGCATGCGCTTCGGCCTGCTCCCGCGCGAGCCGGTCGCGGTCAAGCACTAACGCTCCCAGCCGCGCGACGCCTTGAGCCAGGGCCACTTCGTCCGGCGTGAAGTCATGCGCGATAGCCCCGTAATCGAGCGAGAGGGAGCCGGCGAGCCGCTCACCGACACGCATCGGCGCGACAAGGACCGTTTGTACACCGTAGGGATTGGGTAGATCGCGAAACGGCGGTTGGCGCATATCCACCACCAGCGCCTCGCCCGCGAGAAAGCGCGCGGTAAGCGCGGGATCGGGGCCGGCGTCGAGCGACGCGTTCTGCTGTTCCACCCACCACTGCCGGGCTTGCTCAGGCGTGAGGCCGGCCACCGCGACGGGCCGCTGTACGCCGGTTCGGTCGTCGATCGCCGTGATGGCGACGCGTTGACAGTCAAGCACCTCCCGTGTGAGGTCCGCCAGCCGTTGCCCGACCATCTCGATTCCGACCACCTCGCTCCCCTCGCTGGACGGCGTCTGCACGAGGGTCTGAGCCATGGCGAGGAGGGCGGTGAGCGACTCTTGCGCCCGGCGCTCCAACCGCGTGCGCGCGGTGACATCCGCGGAGACGCCGATGACGCCGCTGACGGTCCCATCCGGGTCCCGTGTGGGCCGCCACCGCGTCTCGAATAGGAGGCCGCCAAACGCGTTCAACGTCGTGGCGTCCTCGCCGGCCAGCGCGCGCCGCATGGCCGCCCCGCTGTCGGGCAGTTCGCCGTACAGGCTGAAATACGATTGACCCACATGCTGGTCGGCCTGTAGGCCCATCAGGCGCAGCCCCTCGCCCTCGGAGAGGGTGAAGACGCCGTCACGATCGACGGCAAAAAGGACGATGGGCGCCTGCGCCAGGGCGGCGTGCAGGCGCTCCTCACGCATGTGTGGCTCGTCCTGAACGACGGCCTCGGTCGCGTCGGGGGACGATGACGCCGCATCCGCATGCGCCGTCTCAGCCATCGCTATGTCTTCCTGCAACGGATACGTTCCTGTCATATGATTGCTCGTGACACGCCCCACGCGGCGGCGATGGCGCCGCGCATAGCGCGCTTCGCGGCGTTGCTGGACGCTGGGATACGCTCCCGGTGTGGCGCTTTCGTGGTATCAATCAAGCCCCATTATTGTAGTAGACTGAGGACGTGGAGACAACCACAGTTCGGGAGAATGTTGTGCTACGATTTAGAGCTTTTAGCGGCGCGGACACGTCCAGTGTCGAGGAAGCGATCAACAAGTGGTTAATGCAGGCTGAACCTGACGTCAAATTGATGCAGCAGTCGCTGGCGGCGTCCGGTGCGTTGACCGTTAGCTTCCTGTACGACGAGGGCTTCACGGCCACGGAGCAGCGTATGAGTGTGGAAGCGGCCGAGATTGTGGACAAGGCGATGCGCGAGGAACCGATCCTGGAGCCGATCCAGGTCGATCAGGAGCAGGTGTGACGAGTGACGAGTGGCGAGTTGTAGGAGCGGGGCTTGTGCCTGCCAGAAGAGCGGCGAGGACTAACCACTCGCCACTCGTCACTCGCCACTCGCCACTTCGCCGTACGCGTCCGCGATGGCCGCCACGTTCGTGTCGATGTCGAAAAGTTCGGCGGCGCGGCGGCGCGCCTGAGTTCCCAGCGCATGGCGCAGCGCGTCATCGTCGAGGAGACGACGCGCCGCTGCCGCCAGCGCGGGCGGGTCCATCGGCGGGACAACCAGGCCCGTCACGCCATCGAGGTTGACATAACTTGTGCCGGTGCCGACATCGGTGGAGAGGCAAGGCACGCCGCTGGCCTGCGCCTGGACGAGGGATAGCCCGAAGGCCTCGCTGCGCGCGATGGCGGGGAGCGCGTAGATGTCGGAGGCGTGGTGGTAGGCCGGGAGGTCGTCGTCGGACACGAAGCCGGCGAAGTGGACGCGCGCGTCCAAGCCCAACGCCGTGACTTGCGCGCGTAGGGCGGCTTCCTCGGGTCCGGTCCCCGTGAGCAGCAGGCGGGCCTCGGGCAGCAGGGGGAGGGCCTCGACGAGGTAGCGCAGCCCCTTGTAGTAGCGGAACACGCCGTGCGAGTGCAGCAGGTTGGGTCCGTAGCGCGCGCGCAGGTCCGCCGCCAGTTCTTGCGTGTGGCGGGTCGGCTGGGTATACGGGCGCTGGTCGATGCCTTGCGGCAGGATGCGGCAGCGCGCGCGGTGGCGGCGCAGCCACACGGATGAGGCTTTGTATTGCGGGCTGGTGGCGAAGATGATGCGCGCGCGGCGCATCACGAGGTCCATGATCGGTCCGTAGACGCGCATCAAGGCGCGCTGGCGCACCACATCGCTATGGTAGGTGATGATCATGGGCGTGCGCGGCGACGCGAGCAGGTAAGCTAGCTCGCCCATCGGATAGGGCATGTGCAGGTGTACGAGGTCGGGCTCCAGGTCGCGCAGGAGCCGCGGCAGCACGGGGCTGAGCGGCGTCGAGGCGGGCGCGGCCACGCGGGCGGCCTTGACCGTGGGGACCCCCGCGATCTCCGTATGCTCGGTGCGGCGCGTGGGACTCGTGACGAGGATGCGCGCGTCGATGTGGTACGTGTCACGCAGGCGCGTACATACCTGGAGAATATAATCCTCGATGCCTCCCTTGACGGGGTAGATGTCTTTGTAGACGTGGACGACCCTCACGCCGCTCCTCCTCTCACACCTTGCGCTCCGACCCAGATCCCAGGATACACGAGGATCCGTCAAGCCACTATGCTTTGTGGGCTTCTCTATAAATCTCTAAGGTATCGCCTGCAGTACGCGACCACGGGAATAGTGCGGCGCGGGCGCGGCCTGCGGTGGCCAGGCGCGCCCGTAGCGCCTCGTCGCACAGTAGTCGGCGCAGCGCCGCCGCCATTTCCTCGTCGCTCGTGGGGTCGAACAGCAGTGCGGCGTCGCCCGCCACCTCGCCGAGTGAGCCGCGGGCGCTTGTCGCCACGGGAAGACCGGCCGCCATCGCTTCGAGGACGGGCAGCCCGAAGCCCTCGTACAGGCTGGGGAAGACAAAGGCCGTCGCGTTGGCGAAGAGTTCGTCAAGGCGCTGGTCGGAGGGGCGATGCTCGAAGGTGACACGTCTGTCGAGCCCACGTTGGCGCGCCTCGTCGCGCGCCTGAGGATAGTCATCGTCCCAGGCGCCGGCGATCACCAGCCGGCCCGCTATCTCTGGTGCCAGGCGCGCGAAGGCGGCCACGAGGCGCGGCAGGTTCTTGTGTGGCTTGTTGCTGCCGACGTAGAGCAGGTAGGGGTCGCCGACGCCGCCCGGCGTGCGGAGGGTGGCTGGGGGGCGTGGGGTGACGCCCAGCAGCGCCACACGCGTCTTGCCTGCCGCGGAGGGGACGAGCCGCGCCAGATCGGACGCGGTGCTCTCGGAAATGGCGATGACGCGGTCGGCGCGGCGGATGGCGTAGCGCGTCCACACGTCGATGGCGGCGCGGAGCGCGTGATTGGGCCAGTACTGTGGGAAGAGTTGTGGGATGAGGTCGTACACGGTGAGGACCATGGGCACGGGGATGACGGCGGGCACGGCGTAGTAGGGGGCGTGGTAGACGTCGGGGCGCAGCCGCGCCAATGCGCGTGGGAGCGCCCATTGATCGGCTGGCGCCCGCAGCCGCGAGCGCATAGGGACCAGGCTGACTCGTCCCACTCCATCGGCCGCGAGCGCGGCCAACTCCGCTGGGGGCGTCGGCGGGACGAGGAGGGAGAGGCGCGGCGCGCGCTCGTCGCGCACGAGGGCGCGTACCGTCTCAAGGACGGCGCGTCCAATGCCGGGATAGTGCGGGTCGACGACGCGGCAATCGATGGCGACATGTAGGTCGGAGTTCACGTCTACAGGATACCGCGTCCCCGCCGTTTTCGTGCGCGCGCGTGGCGTCGGGAAGCCCTCACCCCCAAGCCCTCTCCCTGACGCGGGAGAGGAGTTGGGGGTGAGGAAGAATCAACTACTTGCCGGCCAACGTACGCGCGGCGGCGGCGATGCAGTCGGCGTCGATGCCGGCCGCGTGCAGCAGTTCAGCTGGCTTACCCGAGCCGGGTAGCTCGCGCACCGCGAGCTTGACCACGGTCGGCAAGACCTCGCCCTGCCCGCTGAAGGCGTCGAGCACGGCGTCGCCGATTCCGCCCTCGGGCAGGTGGTCTTCCACCGTGAGCAGCTTGCCGCCGGTCTCCCGCGCGGCCTGGCACAGCGTCTCCACGTCGACTGGCTTGACCGAGTAGAGGTCGATCACGCGCGCATTGATGCCTTCGCCCTTGAGTGTGTCGTAGGCTTTGAGCGCCTCGTGCAGGGTGATGCCCGCGCCAATGATCGTGATGCGGTCCTGGTCGGAGCGGCGCAGCACTTTGCTGCCGCCGATGGGGAACTTCTCGCCGGCGCCATAGAGGATCGGCGTGTTGGCGCGCGTGGTGCGGATGAAGCTAATGCCCTCAAGGTCGGCCATTTGGCCGACGAGGCTCGCCGCCGAGGTCGCGTCGCTGGGGTAGAGCACCGTGCTGCCGTGGACCGCGCGCATGCTAGCCAGGTCCTCGATCGCCATTTGCGAGGGACCATCCTCGCCGATGGAAACGCCGGCGTGCGAGCCGGATAGGCGGATATTGGCGCGCGAGATGGCGGCCATACGCACGAAGTCGTAAGCGCGTGAGAAGAAGGCCGCGAAGGTCGACGCGAAGGGCACGTAGCCGCGCACCTGCAGGCCGACCGCGGCCGCCACGAGTTGCTGCTCGGCGATGTACATCTCGAAGAAACGATCGGGGTATTTGTTCTTGAACTCGTCGGCGTGCGTCGAGTTACTCACCTCGGCGTCGAGGGCCACCACGTCGAGGCGCGCGCCGAGCGCCTGCAGCGCGTCGCCGTAGGCCTTACGCGTAGCCACGGCGTCGCCGCCGACTGTGTATTGGGGTAATTGCACCGGTTCGGATGTCCCCTTGATGGCTGGCCCGGCCTTCATGAGGCCGCCCTCGGGCTTGGGACCTTGCACGATGAGGTGGCGCTCGCCGCCGAGTTCCTGGATAGCCTGCTTGGCTTGGTCGGCGTTGAGCGCCTTGCCATGCCAGCCCTCTTTGTTGGACAGGAAGGACACGCCGTGACCCTTCTCGGTCTTGGCGATGATGCAGGTCGGGCCGTCCTTGTGCGCCTCCGCGGCGGCGAAGGCTTTGTCGATCGCCGCGATGTCGTGGCCGTCGATCTCGATGGCGTTCCAGCCAAAGGCGCGCGCGCGGGCGGCGTAGGCGTCGACGTTCCAGCCCAGGTCGGTCTCGCCGCGCTGGCCCAGCCGGTTCACATCGATGATGGCGGTCAGGTTAGAGAGTTGGTAGTGCGAGGCTTTATCGAAGCCCTCCCACACCGAACCCTCGGCCATCTCGCTATCGCCCAGGATGACCCACACGCGGTAGGGCAGCTTGTCGAGGTACTGGCCGGCGAGTCCGATGCCAACGCCGATGGGCAGACCTTGCCCCAGCGAGCCGGTCGCCACGTCCACATAGGGCAGCAGCGGCACGGGGTGGCCCTCGATGCGGCTGCCGAACTTGCGTAGCGTCAGCATCTCGTCGTCGCTGATAGCGCCCGCGGCTTTGTAGGCGGCGTAGAGCACCGGCGCGGCGTGGCCTTTGGAGAGGATGAGGTGGTCGTTGTTGGCCGCGTGCGGGTTGTCCCAGTCATATTTGAGATACTTGGCGAGCAGGACGGCCATGACGTCGGACGCCGACATCGACGAGGTGGGGTGGCCGGAGCCGGCCTGCGTTGTCGAGCGAATGCTATCGACGCGCAATTGCTGCGCGAGCTGGAAAATTTGACTGTTGCTGGAAGAACTGGTGACAGTGACGCCTTGAGTTGTCTGAGCCGTCTCGGTAGCCATGAAAAGTGTCTCCTTATGGTGGGATGTCTATCGACCACAGTCTCCATCAGGATAGTAGCATAGAAGGCGCCATGCATTTACAGCTTGGTGATCTCGTCCACCAAGCGTTCTTGTGTGGTCGTGGCCGCGCCGAGGCGGCGGACGACGATGCCGGCGGCGAGGTTGCCCAGGTGCGCCGCCTCGAGCAACGACGCCCCGGCCGTCAGCGCCAGCGTGACCGTGGCGCTGACGGTGTCCCCGGCGCCGGTAGCGTCACGCACCTCGCTGAGTTGCGAGGCGGGCAGGTGATGGCAGGCGCCATCCGCCTCGATGAGGGTCATGCCTTCGCTGCCGCGCGTGATCAAGACGCCCCGTGCGCGCATCGAGCGCACCAGATCGATTCCGCCCCGGCGCACATCGTCGTCCCCGCGTAGCGGCGCGCCGAGCGTCGCCGCCGCCTCATCCTGGTTTGGCGTGGCAATGGTGATGCCCTGGAAGCGGTGCAAGTCGCCGTGGGCGTCGACCGTGATGGTCAGGCCGTGCTCGTGCGCCAAAGGCAGCGCGGCGGCGATGATGTCGCGGTTGATCACGCCGTTCTCATAGTCGGAGATGATCAAGGCGTCGAAGCGCGGCAACTCGCGACGCAGGTAGTCGATGATGCGCGCCTTGGCCGCGTCGTCGATCTCGGTGCTGACCACGCGGTCGATGCGCGCGATCTGCTGGCTCACCACCTGTGAGCTGCCGCCGATCACGCGCGTCTTGGTCGAGGTGGGGCGGCCCTGCTCTTCGACCAGCCCCGCGATGCCAACACCCGCGGCCAGCAGGCTCTCGCGCAGGGCGCCGCCCGGCTCGTCGCGTCCGATTACCCCGGCCACGGCGACCTCACCGCCGAGCGTACGGGCGTTGCGCGCCAGATTGGCGCCGCCGCCGGGCACAATGTAGCGGTCGGTCCACTCCAGCACAGGGATGGGCGCCTCGCGCGAGAGGCGCACCGGCCGCCCAATGATATATTCGTCGGCCACCATATCGCCGAGCGCCAGGATGCGCCGGTCGGTGAAGCCGGCCACGAGTTCACGTAGGCGCTGTGTAGAAGGGCTGTTCGATGTAGTCGTCACGCCGCGCATTGTACCATGCGGCGCCGGCTTGGGTGCGCCCCACGATTGTGACGGTGTCAGGCACAGCGCGCGCGCCCGATCGGCGCGCGCCGCCACGGATGCGTGGCGGCCGGGCGTCGCGGCGGGACGGCGAGGTCCGCGGTGACCTGCGGGGCGG
>JAABUM010002492.1_pt1 | contig 24550 bp, 37 predicted proteins | sample 5559161 | NCBI WGS metagenome assembly JAABUM01 (sample SAMN10711868, study PRJNA513369) | rock metagenome | isolation source: Antarctica rocks | place: Antarctica: Victoria Land, Siegfried Peak nord
ATCCGCGTCTCCGACGAGGACATGGCCGCACTCAACATCCACCGCGACCCGTTCCACGGCGAATGGAACTACACAATCAAACCTCAGAAACCAGAAAACGATGCGGTTATTTTATGACGCGTCCTAAGGGAGCTTCAAACCCGTGCGTGCGTATGCCGGCCGCCAGCCCCGCAAGGGCGGCGGCGGCGGCCAGCGCGGGCGGCGGCTCACGCATCCGGCCCGCCGCGTCAGCGAGGCGCATTCAGACTGCCAGCGCGTCCGCCATCTGCTTTTCGGCGCGGATGGTGGCCGCTTCCCGGTCGATGATCGCACTGGCCTCCAGGTCTGTTCCCTCGTTGGCGTAGCATCCGCGAGGCTGTGTAGAATGGCCACGGCTTAACAGATCGGGAGGCTGGTAAGAACGCCTGCGTCGGGCGAAGCTGGCGCGGTCCAGCGGGTGAGAGTCCCAACCCCAGGCAGAGTGCCAACAAACGTTCACAATTTGCAACAGTTTTGAATTCGCAAGTGGGTTCCACGTCGTCTACCCCACAGCCACAAAGAGTTGCTTTGAGGGCTGTGGTATGAAGGAATGTTTGGTAGACGTGTTGAACGCGAGGAACACGGTCTTGCATGTCTTCCCGATCGCGGTGGAAGATCAGGATGGTACTCCAAGACCTGTGAATCCCGAGCAAGAAGCGTTGAAGCTCGCCACCATCATGCAAATTGTCCCTGAGACTGAGGCCCTACACGCAAGGCCGCACGTTTGCCGGGGCGGGCCACTCCTGCCATACGGCGACCTCGTAGAGATCAAGCACGAAATGTGCGAAAGGATAGAGCAACGCATCCGCGAGCGCGCTTACTTTCTATGGCAGCAGGAGTGTTGCTCGGAAAACCGGGCCGATGAGCATTGGCACAGAGCGCGTGAAATTGAGAGCTACGGTAAGTAGCTGCGCCATCGCCTCAAAGTAGCTGGACTGTTTTCGGTCGTGCTCTCCATTGTGGGGCAGCGGCAGCCCGAAAATGCCGGGCCGCCGCATCATAGCCTTGGGCCTGCCGGGCGCTGCTGGGCACGGCGGGCAGCCTCTCGGGCGCCCTGATCCGGGGTTTGCGTCGCCTGCCCGGCCCGCTGCCGCGACACATCGCGCATGGCCTGAGTGACGGCGGGCGCCGCCTGGGCCGGCTTCATCATCTCGGCCGGCAACTCGATGCCCTGCTTGCTTAGCTCGGCCTGGACCAGCAGTCGCACCGCAACCTTGCCGTGCTGGGCCGCATGGTCGTTCCAATCCGTCCCGGCGTCGGTGGGCGCGAAGGTGGGCTGCAGGACCACGCCGCCGACCTCCTGCGCTGCTGCGACACCCTTGACCTCCCCCACATTGGGCAACGGCACTTCCTTACGGGGCAGGTGGTGGTCGTTGTCGGCCGCAATCACGATGGGCCGGGTCGGGTCGCGCTCGCGGTAGGCTCGGGCCACCTCGACCAGGTTGCCGCTGTCGAACGCGACGGCGACGGCAAGGCCGGTTACTTCCCGCATGGTCGCCGCAGTCGCAAACCCCTCCGCTATCAGCAAGGGCTGGCCCGGCCGCAGCTCGCCTAGCAGGGCGTGCGTGCCCTGCTTCTTGCCGCCCGCCATATACAGCTTGCCCCCCTCCGCCGTGATCGTCTGCACGCCCCATAGCCGGCCCTCAACGTCCCGCATGGGCACCAGCAAGCTGCCACGCCGATCCTGCCGCAAGCCGTGGGGCGCCACGTCCTTGCGGGTGAGGTAGGGGTGCGAAGCCGATGCAGGGCGAGCCTTGGCCCACGTTGCCTGCGCCTTGCTCGACGCCGCCGCCTCGCCCTGCCGGCGGCTCGCCTCCCGTGCCGCCTGGTCGGCCGCGACGCGCGCCCGCTCCCGCGCCTGGTCCTCCGGCGACCTGTCCTGATAGCCCCGCGACGCTCGCCAGGTGATCGTCTCGCCCGTCTTGAAGTTCTGGATGGAGCCGGCGGGCAAGCCGTCCAGGTGCCCCACGTAGCTGCCGGACATGCGCCCCCGCTTGTCGCCCTCGACCGGAGCCCGGTGCCGCTGGCCGTCCGTCACGGGCGCACCCTTGGGCCGCAGCCCGGCACGGTGCAAGGCGTCCGCAAACTCGGCTTGTGCCTGGGTGCTGGTCATCGGCTGCTGCGCCCCCTGGCGCTTCGGGCGCTGCGATGGCGCGCGCATGGACCGCCTTGCAGCCTGGATTGCCTTACGGGTGTCCCGTGCCTGGGGACCGGACAAAAGCCGGGTCGCCTCCGCAGCCTGCGCCGCAGCCCGCCCTACCGTGTCGGCCGCCGCAGCAACATCGCGCTCGGCCCGCCGCTCAGTGAAGGCGGAGCGCAGGTCCGGCCCCGGCCCGCCCGTGGCCTGGCGCTGCTGATGCGGCTGGAAGGCGGTTGCCAGGGACCGGACGGTGCCGGTGTAGGTCCGCTCTGCATCCGTCATCAGGTCAGTCGCAAGCCCCTTCTCGGGCTGGCGGGACAGGTTGCGCGCCACGTTGGCCCAAACCTCGGCTTCCGTGATCGCCTGGTCAGCCCCCAGCGCGCGCCGGGCCAGTATCTCCCCGCGCTCCATCCCGTCTGCGACAACTAGGAAGGTCGTTTCACGGGACCGGGACTGCGCGACATATGCCTTGAACCCCGTAACCGCCTGGGAACCGCTGGGCAGGGCGTTGATATGCTCCGTGCTGGTCGCGCCCTGGATGGCGTCGATGGACAGCACATCGCCATAGGTCAGCTTGACGCGCCCGTTGCCGGGGTCGCGCAAGGTGTCCCACGCAACGAAGCCGGATTTGCCCGCCGGGGTGCGGAGCTGGACGCCGTTGCCCTCGATGCGCTCCACCTCCACCACTGACCCGTTGTTTCCCATCACTCCGCCGCGGCCCCCGAAGTTGGCGCGGGTGGTGGCGAACAGGCGCACCCGGTCGCCCTGCGCCAGCGGCAGGACGTAGTTCTGCCCGTTCTGGTCGGTGGCTTGCAGCGTCACCTGGTCAGGCCCCACCTGCCCCGCCGCCCGGCGTCGCTCGCGGATGGCGGCGCCGATCAGCCGCGCGTCGGCGTTCGTCGGCGCGCTGGCCGTCAGCGTGTAGCCGGCGCGGCCGGCGTTGGCGGCGTGGCGCGCTTGCCATAGGTCCGCCACTGCCTCTACGGCCCGCCGATGCCCGCCCTGGATCAGCGCCGCGTGGCCGTCCTCTTGCAACCGCGCGATGCCGCCCGCGGCGTCCCCTTGCCGGAACATCGCGGACGTGTCGCGGTCGCGTTCCCGCGCCTGGCGCACCGATCCTTCAAGTTCGGGCACTGCCTCGGACCCCAGCGCCTTCCGCATGAGGCCGATGGAGTTGCCGGCATCAATCGCCTGGCCCTGCCGGTCGTCGCCGATGGCCACGATGGAAAAGCCATGTTCCGCCCGTAGCCGCAGCAAGGCGAGGGCCTGGGCGGTGCCCACCTGCCCCAGCTCGTCCACCACGACAACGCTGCGCTCATTCAGCACCAGGTCGCCCCGCTGCGCCCGCGCCAGCAGACCGGCGATGGGCAGGGTGTTGCGCGGGTCTATGCCAGCATCGGCAAGCTCAATGGCCTGCCGGGTCGCCAGCGCCGTGCCATAGACCGCACGCTCGTCGCCCTCCCGCTCGGGAGGTGCCGTCCAAGCCGCGACCAGGGGGCGCAGCAGCGTGGACTTGCCGGACCCGGCGACGCCGACTGCGACCGCCAGCCGCCCTGACGTGCCAAGCACCTCCATCACGCGCCGCTGCTCAGCCCCGTGGTCACTGGTAAAGTCCAGGCTGTCACGCTTGGACACGTCCTGCACCGCGCGGTCGATCTGTCCGGGGGATAGCACCCCGCTATGGTCGGCCGCTGCGGCTTCCGCCAGCGCCATCGCCTCCCGCTCCTGGGCGACATGCAGGGCGGTGGTGATCTTCACTTTCGGGCGCCGGCCTTCGCCCTCGCCCTCGCTGGGCACGCTGGCCCACACCAGGGGCACGGTGCTGCCGTCGTGCTGCACCCCATGCTCGCGCATCGCCGCTGTGATCCGGTCAATGTCGGCAGCAGAGTCCACGCCGGACGCGATCAGGCCGCGCGCCGCCGCCGTCCGGGCCACGCTGGCATACATGGTCGCCCGCCGCTCAAACTGCCGCGCCAGCAACGGCAGCGCCGCCGTGTAGCCCCGCCGCAGCCGGTCCTGCTCGGTCGCCGGGAGCCGGGCCTTTGCCTCCGGGTCAATGACGCTGCGGTGCGTGTAGCCCGCTGCCGCCGCCTGCGCCCGCCAGCCGGCAACGTTCGATCCCTCAGCCGGCGCCGCCGCAGTCTCCTTGCCCTGTCGCGCGCTCCGGGTGCCGTAGCGCATCAATCCGACCAGCTCGCGCGGGTGCAGCGAATCCCAATCCCGTCCCAGCGAACGCACAAACTCCCGCGCCGCCGCCTCGCCGTCGTGGCTCCGCTTGCTGAACAGGTCGGAAACGGCCTCCGGGACCGCCGGCATCCGGGCCGCTTCCGTCCGGTCGTCCAGCACCACGTCGATGCCCTGCGCGCGCAGGTTGGTCGCCAGGTGGGCCTGATAGTAGGCGCCGACCTCATGCACTCGGTCGTGCATCGCCAGCGTGTCGATGCTGCCCACCGTCCCGTCATCGGCAAAGACGACGTTGGGGACGGTGACGTGCGTGTGCAGTTGCATGTCCGCCGGCACCGCCGGGTTGCGGACGCTCTGGATCAGCGTCGTCTTCGTGCCGTCCGCCTCGGTGTGCGGGACCTGGATCGTGGGGCGGGCGGTGTAGTGGTCGAAGCTGACCCATCCCAGCTTGCCCGGCACGCTGCCCTTGCTCCCGGCCGCTCCTTTGCGGGCGTACGCGATGATCGTCTCAAGGTGCGCCATGCCGGCCATCCAGGCATCGCGGTGCGCGCCGACGATGATGTGCCGCTCGGCCTCGGTCGGGGCCAACGCCATCGCAACCGACACGCTCTTGGGGGCGGAGAACGTCAGGTCAATGTAGCTGACCCGATCCTGCCCGGCCCCCACCTTGTAGGAGTGCCGGCCCTCGATGGCCTCGCCGTCCGCGCGCAGCCCTTGCAGCAGGTTTGCCACCTCGGACACCTTGGCCGTCCGGCCCATGTCCAGGCCCAACGCCGCGGCGACCGCGGGCGCCATGTCGGAACGGGGAATCGCTGCCGTCCCCTCGCTTTCCACCCGCTCTATGCCGCGAACGTAGTAGTCGGCCAGCGCCATCGCCTCGTCCGGCACCGTGCTTTCCGCCAGGTATTCGGCCATCGCCCGTGCGGCGCTGGGCGCGCGTCCAACCCCCTTGCTGAATGTCAGCACTGCCCCGGCTCTACCCCCTTCTGGCCCCACGCGCCTGCGCCCTCGGTGTCCATGTCCTCGTCGGTCAGGTCGGCCGCGGCGTCCTCGCGCAGAGCCTGCACGATGCCGTCCGGCAGGGCCTCCAGCGCCGCTGCCTGCTGCTGCATGGCCGCCAGGATGCCCGCCAGCAGCTCCTGCACCGGGCTGGGACCGGGCGGTGCCTCGGTGGCAGCAAGCAGCGCGTCCAGCTTCTCGTTGTGGACTTCGAGGCACCCCAAGATGCGGTGGGCAACGACCTCGTAAGCCGCCTGGCGCTGCTCGATGCGGTCCTGCGCGGCGGCGATGGCTTCAAGCGTGGGGGCTGGCATGGGGTCGGCCTCGCGGGGTTGCCTGCAAGGCGTAGCGCACCCTGCCCTACTGCCGCAAGGCTTGGCACCCGCTGAGGGTGCAATGGTGTGTAACTTCCTTCTCCTTACCGGACACCTATGTTTCCCATATGGGAAACATATGACTTAAGGTATGCAGATGGGTAAGCAGATGGATATGGGTTGAGCGTTGACATGGCTATGGGCAGCATGAGCAGATTGGCACGCACGACGGCGGGACGGGATAGGGATGGCGGGTAAGAAGCTATCGCTGGAAGGGCTACTAACGCAGGCCGTCTTGGACCGGCATAGCCCGCTCTACATCGCCATGCGCGACCACCACGATGCGATGGTGCGGGCCTTTGAGAACAAGCGGCCGGATTGGTCCGCGCTGGTCGCTGGCTTCAACGAACTCGGCATCCTGGACGGCGACGGCAAGCCGCCGACCATCCGGGGCGCGCAGAACACCTGGGCGCGGGTGAAAAAGGACTTTGGCGGCAAAGCTCGGCAAGGGGTGAAGCCGTCGCCCCCGCCTGCGCCTTCCGTCGATGCGGCCCCGCGCCCGGCACCGCTGGCCACAGCTCCAACCCAACCTGCCCGCCCGGCCCCCGCCTTTGACCCCACGGAAGGGGCGGACGAAGCCCCCCCAACCCCGACTTTCGGCGTTTCGAGGGTTCGGCGCGACTGACCAACAACCGGAGAACAGCCATGGCAGCCAAGTCCACGCCCGCACCAGCACTATCCGTCGTCCAGCTATTCGGCCCGCGCGTCACCGATGACGAGGAGGAGATCGCCGTGGGCCTGCCGTCGCCCACCCCGTCCTTTGCGGGGCGGAAGGCTGATGGGCCGGCTGCGCTCGTCGCCCCTGAATTGGCCGGGCGTCCCAAGGTGTGGTTCGTGATCGGGCCGGGACGGAGCGGCAAGACGACGCTCATCCGCTACGTGATGGACGTGGTGGCAGCCGGGAACGGCAGTGCGCTAGCCGCCGCCCTGGACCCGCAGAATCGGTCCCTGGCCAACTTCATCGAGGGAGTGGCGCAACCGCCGACGAACGATGCCGCTGCTGTAGCGCGGTGGCTGGAAAACCTGCTGCGGGCCATGATGGAGAACGGCACGTCGGCGCTGCTGGACCTGGGCGGCGGCGACACCAGCTTGGGGCGCGTCCTTTCCGACGTGCCCGATCTGGCAGCGACGATGGAAGGCGCAGGCGTAGCCCCTGTTGCCATCTACACACTCGGACCGCGCGTGGACGATCTGGCGTCACTGGCAACATACGAGGCGCGAGGATTTCAGCCGCGTGCAACCGCGCTGGTGCTGAATGAGGCGCTGGCTGATCCGACCATGGCGCGGGAGGAAGCCTTCGCCCGTATCCTGCGGCACAGTGCGTTCAAGGGGGCGGTGGCGCGCGGGGCGGCGGTGCTGTGGATGCCTCGGCTGGAGCCGTCCGTGGCGGCCGATATTGAGGGAAAGCGGCTGAGCTTCCCAGCGGCCCGTGATGGGGTGCTGCCTACGTCTCGGACTGTCACTCCGCTCGGGGTGTTTGACCGCAGCCGGGTCCGCGCCTGGATGAACGGGATGGACGCGATGCTCGCCCCGGTCACGGCATGGCTGCCGTAACCCCCCTGCCCACTCCGGCCGGCGACGACCAGGTGCTTGCGGGCATCCTGGCGGCGCAGGCGGACCTTGACGGGGCGGTGGCGAAGGCCGGGATGACCGGCGATCCCATCCGCTACCTGCTGGCGGCGTCCTCGGCAGGGCTGGGGGCATTCGCGTCCGGCATCCAGGCCATTCGGCAGCCGCTGGACTCGGATACGGTCGAGCGTGCCGTGGCGCGGCTGGAGCAGGCAGCCGTGCGCGGCGCGGATCGGCGCGCGGCGGAGCTGGCGCGGTCGCGCAATCGGCGCACGTTGCTGACCTACGGCGGTTCCTTCGCAATCGGCATCCTGGCTGCGGCGGGGGGCGGCTTCGCGTGGGGGCAGGCTTCCGCCAACGCTGCCGTCCGCCAGACTGACCAGCAACTCGCCCTGGCGTACCGGGACGGTCCTAGCGCAGCGGCGATCTGGGCGAACCTGATGCGGTCGAACGATGCGAACCTGATGCTGGCGGCCTGCACTGGGCTTGCGGTCAAAACCCTTGAAGGTCGCAAGGCGTGCAATTTGCCTATATGGCTGGACCCACCCGTCCCGGCGGTGCCGTCACGGAGTAGGTAGTAGGGTCAGCCCCTACCCTTTTGACCGGACAGCTCGGGTCAAGGTCGAATGTATCCATGCGGAGCGTGTCAGCCCGGCTGCTTTCGCCTCGCGCGTGATCTCGTCCAGCAGCACGGGGTCAATGCGAAGCATAATGCTCGTCTTGTTCACCGGCTTGTCGGCGCCAGCCACCATGCGCTTACCTTCAATGAATGCGTCTTCCGATTGTATATCGGTTGCATTCCGTTTGGGTGTGCGAGCGATAGTCATCTGATCCTCATTGGAAAGACGCTGCCGTGAGAGCGTCCACCTCTGCTGTCGCCTTGGCGTCAGGGCGCGGCATCTCGAACACTGCCCGGCCGGCTGCCTGCGCTTCCTGCCACGCGACCCGGCTATGGATGATGACGCCCGAGTAGCCGATGTGCTCGGCGTCACGTAGGGCAGCGATGGCCTCGGCGTTATTGCGCCCGCGGCGATGGTCCGCCATGGACAAGACCGAGGTGGCATCGAGCTTCGGGTTCATCACCTTGGCGGCGCCGACCAGCTCATCAATGGTTTCGACCTCCCACACCTCAAAGGAGGCCGGCGGCACCGGCACTATCAGGCGGTCCGCCACCATCAGCGCGGCGCGCAAGCTATCGGTATTCCGGCCGCCCACGTCGATCACGGTATCCTGGAACCGCGGTGCCAAGGTCCGCACCTGGTCGCGCACGGCACGGCCGACATAGGCCGCGGTTTGGTATGCAGCGCCGCCGGTCTCCTGGCTTGATCTGAGCGCCGCGAACTTGCTGGCCGTCTGCTGCTCGTCGGCGTCCACCAATAGCACGTCACGCCCCTGGCTGGCCCGCCGGATGGCCAAAGCCAAGGCCAAGCTGGTCTTAGCCACACCGCCCTTAGTATGCCCTACAACGACTATCACGCGCCTATGCGTCCGTCTCTCAAGAGATACGCAACCGATATACGTCGTACATCCGATGCCCTGTCCGTCCATCCCTCATAGGCCGAAGCTTGACCAGGTGTCACGCATGGGCTGACAAGCGATAACTTTCCTTTTTGATGGTCAGAAGGGCAACCAGAGGCGATGCCATGAATGCGATGATCTTGGCCGGGCTGCCCCAAGAGTTCGACGTGCTGGCCGTGGAAGCGCCAGTGGACACAGAAGCCAAGCTGGAAGCACTGGTAAGACGGACGGACCAGGCGGCCGGCACAGGCCCAGGGCGGAAGCGTGAGATGGAGAAGGTCCGGGGCAAGCTCCGGCTACTCAAGATCGCGCTCGGCACTCCCGAGCTAGCCCTTCCTGGCAAGCTTGCCCATCCGGATAACCGGCGCCGACATGCTTTCTACACCGACGCCATTGCCCGCCTGACTACCCTGATCGAGGCGGAGTAGGCCATACGGCCAAGACCTCCCTAGCCTGCCAGGCATCATGGGCAGCGCCGCGCTGGCCACGATGCCTACTCTTGGCAGCGTCCAAGCCTACGCCCTAGCCGAGAAGGCAGAGACGACCCGGCCAGTGATCCAGCGCGATTCGCAGAGTCTCCCTTATGGAAACTCGCCAGCAGTCCTGGTGAAGTCCCGGGATAGTCTCTGCGTGCCCCTGCGGCCGGGGCGGCGTGAGGACTTGGCGGATGGCAGTATTCGGGCCTGGTCGGACGTGGCCGGGCGGACGCGATGACTTGGCGGATTTGTTGCGAAGTTATTACGACGGCAGTGGGGGTTCCGTGTGAGAAGGTGCTTGTGTGTCCGTCGCACATGCACCATAGTCAGCTCATGGCAAACGTGGCGGAATCGGTCAGGGCTTATGCGGCGGGGTTCTCGTTCCCGCAGCCGCGGGTCTTTGTCGTCGCCCGCACGATCCGCGAGCAAGACCCGACGCTGCTGCCTCGTGACCCTGTGGGGCGCAACCTCAGCACCCACTTGCAGCCGTCCCACATCCTCAACCTGATGCTTGGGTTGGCGGTAGGCGACCCCATCGCCAATGTGGCGGCTCTGGTGCGCGCTTACCGCGGGGCCGGTTGGAAACAGCCCATGGAGGAACTGTTTGACGGGGCGGAACCGCAAGGACCAATCCTGGGCGGGCAGAACCTAGGGCTTGATCTTGAGGGCTTTATCCACTTTCTGGCTCGCTCCTCCGCAAGGGAACGGGCGATGCGCCTGCGATATCAGGAAGACTTCCGGGTCTCTCTGGTCGTCGGTGAAGCGCTGATGGCGACGGTCGCGGCTCCGGTCAAGGAAGCTGGGATGGTCCAAGTGGACCAGTACGACGCCAAGGGGCCGCACACATCAGCCGGCGGGCAGACCTTCCTGTTCCAGGGAAAGAAGCGTGAGGTCGTCCCCCTGCTGCGGTGGGTCCACCTCGAATTTGCCCACTTTGAATTGGCGGCGGAGCTTTGGGCGGACAGCCTCAAGCATGGCGCCGTCTATACGCCTTCACTTTCGGACCCGTCTGAGGATGGGTCCGAAACGAAGAACGCCGGCTCCCTTGCAGGGGAACCGGCGCCTTCTGATTGCCAGTCCTTCGCCCATGCCACTGACGACAGCAGCACACACACCCAGACCAACGGCGTGAACAACCGTGGTTCTAATCCGGGCGTGTGTGTGTCGTCCAGTGGCAAGAGCGTGAGGGCTGGTTCGGCAACCAGCAACCGGAGACGGCGACATGCCCTCGAACCGCATCACCACGCTCCCGCATAAGCTCAAGGTTCTCACGGACAACACCCTGCCCACCATCCGCGCCATCTACGCGAGCGCAGTCAATGCGCAGTTCCCGGCGCACCAGGTGAACGGCATTTGGCACTACGATGAGGACGATCTGCCGGCGATCATGGCTGCGTTTGGGCTACGGCCCAGGGCCAGCACGCCGACCCGCGCGCCTCGCGCTGCGGTCGAGCAAGCCGCCTAGTCAGGCCCATCAACGCGACGCCGCAACACGCTGCGCTGATGGAGCCTGGGTAGACGGTATGTTCGTCGGGTAGCGCCAACGCCCTAATACCAGAAATCCGCCCGCAGTTCCATAGCCTGTTGCATGCGCCGCACTTCGAGGAGTGGGCCATGCCCTCTATTGATAAGACTGCCAGCTTTCCAAAGCGGCCCCGGCGCCGTCAGAAGCCGTCGCTCGCCACCGCTGCTGTTGATCGCCGCATCACCCTGGCTATGCGCCTGGACATGCTGGCCGGCTGCGAGCTGCAACACGGGCATCACCTTGCGGCGGAACACCTGGCCCGGCGGGCGCAGGCTCTGCGCGAGGCGCGGCTATGAGCGGCGTCGAGGTCGTGCCTGCCCCGTCCTCTAGCCTGGTCGAGTTCTCCTACGCCGTCCTGGATCCCAGCGCAGAGGCCGTGGTCCGGGACGCTGCCGAGATCATCCACGGTGTCCAAAAGGCGTACACCTCAGAGGTCGCCCGCCAGCTACTCCGGGCGAAGAACGCTCTCCCCCATGGCGCCTTTGAGCCGTGGGTGCGGGACGTGCTGGACATAAAGCTGCGCACTGCCCGCTACCACCTGGAGAACGCGCGGTGGCTGGACGACAAACCGGCAACGCTTGCCGATTTGCCGCCGACGGTCGTCCACGCCCTGGCCGACCGCAGGGCACCGTCCGAGATCGTCAGCAGCGTGGTTGCCGACGCGCACGCCGGAGCGGCGCTGGACGCCGGCAGCATCCGGGCGAAGCTGGCGGCGGCGAAGCTGGAACAGTGGGAGTTGAAGGTAGCGCAGAAGCGCAGCCCCAAGCTGACCGCAGCGGAGCTGCGCGTCCGGCGGAAGCGCCAAGCCGAACGGGACGCCGCCGAACGGGCGCAGGCTGCCGCCAAAGCAGAGGCGGAGCAAGCGGAACGGGAGCTGCGCCTGCGCCCGTTGGCGCAGATGGTGGCGGGGCTGGGGCCGGATACCGTGGCGGCGCTGCTGGCGTTGCTGCCTCTCTATCAAGAGCGGGAAACCTTCACGGCACTGCTGCGCGAGGTAGCGCCGTGAAGCGGGCGGATATCGCCCGCGTCATCGGGCAGGCCGAACTGGCGGGCGCCGGTTTCTACGTTCCCCTCCTGCGGCGCGTGATGCAGGGGAAGGTCAACGCCTGCTGGCCGCAGCGGGACACGGTGCAGCCGCCGTTCTACCGGCTGAGCAAGTCAGGCCGTCCCCTGGTCATCATTGTTGGCGATGACGATTACAAGCCAGCCGGCCCCGACACTTGGGCGTGTTCCGCCAAGCTGCGGACCTGGGCATCGTTCGCCGTCGTCCATGGGACCGGAGGGAAGCCGGAGCACTACGCCATGGTCGCCGAGATGGCGATGCAGGTTCGCCGGCTGCTGCTGATCGAAACCACGTCAGCAGCGGCGCAGGATTGGGCCGCGTTCCTGCATGAGCGCAGCCCAAGGTTGCCCTTCATGGGAGTGCTACCGCCGGACGGGCCGCACCCCGTCATGCCGGCGCGCTCGGGGCTGCATTGAACGCCGCCAGCATGATTCGCGGTGATCGCCACCTGCCATGCCTGCCGGTGCAGCCGCACCTGCGCGCTGTGGACAGCCGGGTGCAGCCGGCGACGCCGGGGTGCCCGCTGTTCTCGCGCATCGACGGGCGGCTGGTGGCGGACGGGCTTCTGTCGGTCCAGGTCGCGCTCGCCCTGCTGGTGGCGGGGGAGGCGTGATGCCGCTGCTGTCTCCTGCCGAGCGAAACCGCTTGGTCGCGATCCTGGGCCGGCTGGGGTCCGATTTTGACGGTGAACGCGCCGCTGCCGGGCTGTTGGCAGCGCGGCTGCTGCGGGACCGGGGACTCTGCTGGGACGACCTGATCCTGACCGGCGGCGGGGTGCAGCGTGTTCCTGGCATAGCGCAGGAGGAGCGTAGCGCTTGGCCGCCAGGGCAGGACAACCTGGTGCTGTGCCTGCGGTGGCTGGGCGAATTGTCGTCCTGGGAGATCGGGTTTGTCACCGATCTACGGCGGAAGCGCCGACCGCTGACGCCGGCACAGGCGGCGAAGCTGGCGCAGATTGCCGACGCGCTCCGGGCACGGGGCCTCTCTTGAGCGATGCCGGCACCTCAATGGGCTGCGGCATCACGGTCCTGCGCACCGTGGACAGCGCACGCGCAACAAAGCGGTGGTCGTGGAATGCGACGTTGGGCGAATGGCTCAAGGTGTCCTACGCGGCGGGCAAGTGGTTCGTGCCGGCTGAGCACCAAGTGGCGGACCTGGAGGCGCTGGTCAGCGTTTTGGACCAGGCGCGGCGCGACCCGTGCGCCTTCGTGGTGCGGGGCGCACTGACGCCAGCCGCGGTCGAGGCGATGGCAGCCAAGCCGGACGGGCGCATTCGTCGGCGCAAGCATCAGAAGAACGGCGTTGACCCCACCCTGGCGGAAGTACCGCGGCGCTGGGTGATGATCGACGTGGACAACTGGCCGCTGCGGGGGTCGGACGATCTGGCCACCGATCCCGAAAGCGCCATCGACACGGCCATTCACGAGCTGCTGCCCGATGCGTTCCACGATGCCGAGTGCTGGTGGCAGCTCTCGTCCTCTGCCGGGTTCGTGCCGGGCTACCTCAAGTGCCACCTGTTCTACTGGCTGGCTGAACCGGCGGACAACCTGCACATCAAGGCGGTGTTGAAACAGCACGCCCCCGGAGTGGACCGGGCACCCTTCAACGCGGCGCAGCCGCACTACATCGCTGATCCAGTCATTGAAGGCGGGTATGACCCCCTGCCGCGCCGCACGGGCTGGCGGCGGGGGCTGGAGCAGGCTGTGGTGCTGCCGGCGCTGGTGGCGCAGGCAGCGCGGCCTCGCCTTCCTGGAACCGGCGCTACGGGCCGCACTGGCGGGGTGGCCGGCGCTCTGGCGTTCCTGGGGCACGGGGAAGGCCGGGACGGCTTCCACGCCCCGCTGCGAGCGGCGACCTGGCAGTATGCGCGGCGGTGCGGACGCTACAACGACCGCGACGACGAGGCGCTGAAAGCCGAGCTGCGCGCAGCGATACGCACCGCACCCTGTCGGCCAGGCGGCAACGTCGAGGTGCCATACTGCCAGGACTACTACCTGGACAGCATGATCGCCGGCGCATTCGCGTTGCAGGCAGGCGACGCGGAAATCCAGGGGATGCGCCCGCATCATCAGGCCGCGACGGATACCCTGGAAGGGGCACGGGCAGCCCTGTTTGAGCACATCGGCGGTTTCTTCGACCGCGCGCTGCGATGGGGTGCCTTGGATGAGAGCGAGCGCTCAAAGAACCTGCCTGAACACGCGGCCCTTGTGGTAGGCGTGGGCACGGGCAAGAGCACCGCAGCTCGCAATGCCCTGCCGGCTTTCATTGAAGCTGCCAAGGCCGCGGGGCAGCCACACCGGGTCCTGTGGCTGGTGCCGACGCACAAGCTGGGCAACGAAACCCTGATCGCCATGCAGCGGCTCGGCATCAACGCCGCCGTCATGCGCGGCCGGGACGCGGAACTGCCCGGCACCGCCGATCCAGAGAACTACGTCGAGGCGCAGCGGATGTGCCTCAACCTCGATGCGGTCAACGATGCCTTGAGCATCCATGCCAACGTCGAGCAGTCGATCTGCGGAAGCGGCAAGGGGGACAAGCCCTGCTGCCCCTGGCGCAAGGGGGAGGATCAATGCGCGTTCCAGCGCCAGAAGGCCCCGGTCGCGCGCGCCGACGTGGTGATCCTGGCGCACCAGAGCATGTTCTATGACCTGGCGAAGGAAGTGCGGTCCGGGTTGTGCGCGGTGGTGGTGGACGAGTCCTGGTGGCAGGCCGGCCTGATCCCGCACCGGGAAGTCAACATGGAAGGGTTCGCGGCCGAACCTCTGACCTACCCCGTGCTGACAAAGGAACAGGTCGGCAGCGCATCTGCCACGAACGACCTACACGCATGGGCGGCGCTGGCGCAGCAGGCGTTTGAGGCGACGCCAGATGGCGAGCTGGTCAGCAAGGCCGCGGTGGAGGCAACCGGCCTGACGGCCAAGCAGTGCGCGCAGGCCTGCGCGCTTGAATGGCGGCGCATGTATGAAGGGGCGATCTACCCAGGGCAAACAGCCAATGACCGGCGTGCGGCGCTGCCGCGGGCCGCTGGCAACGCTGGCATTCCGCGCCGGGGAGCGATCTGGCGGGCGCTGCAGGCCCTGCTGGAAGGCGACGCCACCCACACCGGACGCCTGCAAGCAGGCAGCCGCACCACGGCCTCGGGCAGCTTCCGCACCATCGTCCTGCATTCCCGGCTGGACATACGGGACGAGGTGGCGGGGCTGCCCATGCTGCACCTCGATGCCACCATGCCGCTGCACGTCGTGCGCTACTACCTGCCGCGCATTACGCTGCTGGCGGAAGTGAACCCGGTGGCGCCGCACATGCAGGTTCACCAGGTCATCGGCGGCTGGGGAAAGACCAGCTTGGTCAGCCATCCGCGGGTGGCACCGGACGAAGCCCGGCGCCGGGCAGGACTGGTCAGCGAGCTGGCGGACTTCGCCGCGCTGAACAGCGGCGGCAACGCCCTCGTCATCACCTATGAGGCAATCGAGGCGGAGTTCGCCAGCCGGCCCGGCATCCGCACTGGGCACTTCAACGCCATCGCCGGGCTGGACACCTTCGGGGACGTGCGGAGCCTGTTCGTGGTTGGGCGCCCCCTACCGGACGCGCGGGACCTACGGGATATGGCGCTGGCGCTTACGGGACGCGCTGTGGCGGTGGAAGCCGGCCAGGTTGAGACACGGGGTGCCCTGATGGAGGACGGCAACGGCGCTGCCATGAACGTGCGGGCCTATGTTGATGCTGACCTGGAGGCATTGCGGGTCGCCGTCACTGAGGCGGAGATCATCCAGGCCATCGGCCGGGGCAGGGGCGTCAACCGGACTGCGGACAATCCTTTGACGGTGTGGCTGTTCGCGGATGTGGCCACGGCGCTGCCGATCACGCGCATGGCGCGCTGGGCGGACATTCGGCCGGGGGTGCTCTCCCGCATGGCCGGACGGGGCCTAGTGCTGCTCGGCGCGACTGATGCCGCCCGCATCTACCCCGACCTATTCCCGACTCCAGAGGCAGCCCGGAAGGCAATCATGCGGGAGTCTGGGGAAGGCGATTTCCCGGACATTCCCCTATGTATATCTCTCTTAGGGGAATGTCCGGGAAATACCCTGGCAAGGGTGTCCTACCGCCCGGCTGGACGGGGGCAGCAGACTCGCCGCGCCCTGGTGCTGGAAAGCCGACTGCCGACACTGGCGGAGTGGCTGACGGAACGCCTGGGTGCTGAGGTGCGTGTCGAGGTAGTGCAGCCTGATCCGAACCCTGACCCGCCGCCGGCACCTCGTCCGCCATCTCCCGCGCCGCCTGCTGCTGACGATGAACCACCGCCTGGACACCCCGCATGGGACCGTCCGCCAGTCGAGGATGTGGACGGCTGGGAACCCGCTGGCTGGGATGGGGTCGAGCCTGTTCTTGATGCTCCGTGGCCCATGCCAAGGCTGGCGCCGGTCCTCGTCTGCGATGTGCCCTGGCTGCATCCGGAAGTCCCGGCCTACTCGGACCCCAGCGGCGGCACCGCGCTGCTCTGCCCCTACTGCGGGCGGCAGCATCGGCACGGCGGCTTTGGGCACCGGCTGGCACACTGCGCCGATCCGCGGGGCAGGGGCTACGTGCTCGTCCAGGCCGGCGCCGCGCCGCCCTGGGCGGTTCACCACGCGCCGGCTGCGGCGCCGGACATGGAGCTAAGGCGATGACACCTGAACTGGTCGTGGCGGGGGCGGTCGTGCGTAAACGCAAACACCCTCGGACGCAGGCTGTGCCGGACGCTGCTGCTTGCACCAATTGGCTGGCTGAGCACGCCCCGGATGCCGCCGACCAGGTGGTTGACGCGCCTGCTGTCCTGACCGCGCCCGTTGCCGTGATCGAGGCTGTCGAGCCTGGTGCTGATGCCCCTGCACAGCCGGACCTTACTGGCCTGGCTGCCGGCGATGCCGAGATGTTCGATTGCATGGCTGCGGCAAAGCGGGCTTCTGCTATCGACGGCGCCGACCCGTTATGGGCAGCTCGGACCAATGCGGAAGCCAGCGGCCTCGAAGCCCTGGCGGCATCGTTGCGCGATCCGGTAGCGCGCGGCCTGCCACGGTTGCGGCAGGGCCAGGGCGGGGAAACCGCACCACCGGAAGACAGCGATCACTCCTGGCGCGCCCGGGAATTGGAGCGGGTGGTTGCTGCAACCTCTCCGGTGCTGGCCGCCGACGCCAGCCTGGACCGCCTGCGCCTGGCGCATAAGGCTGACGTGCTGAACATGGCCGTCGAGCTGGCGCAGGACGTGGGAGCCTCGAACGGCGGGGAGCGGATGCTGTCGCACCAGCTCGCCGCCGCGCACCAGCTCGGGATGAACCTGTTCACTGCGGCGGCAAACGACCTGCACCGCCATCAGGTCGCCCCAACGCTGAATACCGGCGCGCTCCTGGATGCGCAGCGTTCTGCCGCAGTCGGCGCCCGCGTCATGGCCTCCTTCGCGCAGGGTATGGCGGTGCTGGACAGGCTACGGAATGGCAACCGGCAGGTGGTGGTGGTGCAGCATACGACGGTCAACGAAGGCGGGCAGGCGGTGGTCGCCGGCACCGTCGCACCGGGGGGTGCCCCGGCGGTCCCGGCCGTCTCTCGTAGGGGAGGGCGTCGGAAATGAGCAATGAACCTGATGTGTCGCAGCCTTGTCCATCGCCGCTGGCGGCTGCCAGGGCAGCCCCTCGATGCGGTGCCTGCTGCAAGCGCACGGGGCTGGCCTGCAAGGCTGCTGCGATGCCTAACGGTCGCTGCCGGATACACGGCGGGGCCAGCACCGGCCCGCGGACGCCGGAAGGGTTGGCGCGCAGCAAGGCTGCGCGCCGCCGTCACGGCAACCGGGACGCCGCTGCTCGGGCAAAGGCGGCTCTGCGTGGGCAGGCGCGGGCCGAAAATGCGGCTTTCCGTCACCTGGTGCGGGAAGTCCTGGCGGAGGTGCGGGAACGTGATGCTGCGGCATGAGGATGTCCGACAGCGCCTGATCCCTAGCCACCCTTCTTCATGCTCATATAGCCAATGACAATGCGTGCCGGCACGCCCTGGAAATACTCAATGCCGGCCTGCACGTCCGAGAACAGCATCGCACCGTATGCAGCCATTCTTCCGTTGTAGGTATAGGTTTCTAGATAAGGGAGGCTGTTTCCTGTGATCCTGGACCCTTGTGCCTGCATAGCTCTGATGAAGCCGTCATCCACCCACTTGGCCGCACCATCTAAAGCCATGCAATCGCGCAGCCGCTTCCGTTCGATCTTGGTCTTGGTGGCCGCCCGGTAGCAGTCCTGCACATCGGTTACAGTCCCAGAGATCCCGGTTTCCATATCCTTGCGCAGTCGCGCAGCAACCCGCTGCACTGTGGCTTCGTCGATCAGCACGCCCAAGCCGCCATTGGCGGAGTTGAAGGTCTGAGCGCGTCCGGCAGTTGGGGGATAAGCGCCACCCCATAGAGCGGCCCCGCACAGCAGCCAGCGCGCTACTACCGACACCCACCGCATCCGTTCCCTCCATCCCAACCTCAGGAGCCTGCCTCATGCCCCACGATCCTGCAAACCTAGCCAACACCGCCGCTGGCCTGCGCCATACCGACCAAAAACGCCTGCTCGGATATCTGCTCAAGCTGGGCGCTGCCGATCCTGGCCAGCGCGCCGCGGCTGCCCTCCAGGCGACGGAATTGCTCCACAGCAAAGGGCTAAGCTGGGCCGCGCTCGTTCCCGTTGGCCCGGACGATGACGGTGATGACGCGCTTCCGTCTGACTGGCGCGCGCAGGCCCTCGAACTGGCAGAGCATCCTGCCCTGGCGCCGAACGAACGCACCTACCTCCTCAAGATCACCGGCTGGCGGGTGCCTGGCACTGCTGCTCTGGTGCGGCTGTGGGCGATCTCCGAAAGGGTCGGGGAGGCTCGCCGTGGCCGGCTACATGGCCTTGTTGGATGATCGGGTTGCGACCTCCTGCTGCTTGGCCCACACACGTCGGACGAATGAGGGGCAGCACATGGCAGCGAGGAAAAGCTGGAAGCGTCGTCCTACCAAGCCCGGCACTCCGACGCGGAAGCGAAGCAAAGCCCTGTCCAGTTTCAAGAGAACACGGAACCGCAACTCACTGGCACACCCGGGTCATGACAAGCTCGGTCCCCGCGTCCGCCCCGGCGCAGCGGCTGTAGGTGATGGCCCGAAGGTGGCCCCCGCCTTCCGGCAACCAGGTCCCGTGGTGGGGAGCGTGGCGCCAAACCCGGCTAGTTCAATAGCAGGATCGTGGAAGAGGGATGGACACAAGGGCGCAAGTCGTGTGCGCCTGCCTGTTTCGGTCGTGCTACCTGGGCTGACCTTCTACAGAATGGGCCGTCCGGTTCTTGGACTCATTTGCTACACCCTTCAGGCAAGCCTCGCAGGCTGGCTGCCCGCCGCCCTCTGGGCCACATACGCCACCCGCCAAGTCGAGCGGAGACAGCGCGACCTGGCGGCGCGCCTCCGGTAGGTAGCCTGGCGGACACGACGGTTCCAACCAACAGCTTCTCCTTCACCGGGCGCCCGGCCAGCTCGTCCCCGCGGGCCGTCGTTATTCCGCAGAACGCGAACGGCTACGGGACGCCGACCGGGCAATTCCTGTCGTTCACCACGGCATGAGCATCCTGGCCGCCCTGGACGATCCCGTGCCGCCCGGCCCGCAGCCCTAGACGGCGGGCCGCCTGCGGGCGGCTGCCAAACCCAGCAGACCAACCCCGAGCAGGCTCATGCTGACCGGCTCGGGGACGGGGGATGCGGACGCCGTAAGCTGCCCGGCGACGGCGCAGGCGTTGGGTCCGATGTTCGGGCAGTTGTTGAAGTCGCTCCCGAACAGGCCGCTGAACGTGCCGCCCGTGCCAGCCAATTGTATAGCATCGGACTCGCCCAGGAAGTTGATGGTGCCGCTTGCAACACCGCCCGCGAAACTTAGCGACAGGTTAAGGCTGGCAAACTGCGCGGATGTCGGCGTGACGGTCTGCCCACTGGCCGCGACTGGTCCAACGAATGCGCTCACGAAGTCGGCCACATCGCCCGTCACCGAGAAGATTTGGCTGCCAGCGCTCTCTTGCAGGCTGAACGACCCCCGCGCGACCGCGGCATCCGAGATGACCAGCCGGAAGGACACCATGGCGCGTCGGAACTGCGCCTCCGCGTTGTAGGTCTGGCCGGTCAGGTCAAACACTGCCGCCTCCGCGGTCCCCAGCCCGCAAAGCATCGTCGCCGCCAGTATCGCTGCACGCATACGCCGTTCCTCCTGGTCGCCGGAGTCGTCCCCAGCCTGCCGGCAATGTCACGACCGCGAAATGCACTGTCAACCTATGTTGAACGCGCTGGCAAACGCTGGGCGCCCGGCGGACGGCAACACCGCGTTCCCAAGCCCTACATTTCCTGACGTGCCTGCTTGGGATGGTGGTGCGACAGTTGGTTCCGGTCCGCTTAGTTCCCCTCTCGGTGCGGGCCTGGTGGCGTCTGACTGCTGGGCAGTGGCGCGTGTGCACACCATCCCCGCTCCTACTGTTGCTGGTAGGGGCGGGGTGCTACCCGGGGGCCGGCGCCAGCTCCAGCGCCCAATCAGCAGGCGCCCCGCCCACGAACGTCCGGGAACGCCCGGCGATCAGGTGAACCGGTGCCGGCTTGCCTCGGCAGGTCGAGCACCGCAGCGCCTCCAGCACGGCGCGGAACGGCCGATTGCCCCGCTCTGCCAGTAGCCGCACCGGCATGAACGATACCCGCGGCGAACACGGACAGCGCAGTTCGAGGGTGTAGTCCGGCCAGTCGGATAAGGCATGGTCTAGGTGGAAGTCCGGCGGGGGCATGGCGCGCTCCAGGTGAACACGCCAGGGTGGATTTGTTGGCGGGGCGGAGCAAGCAGTTTGGGCAGGTTCGCAAGGGGTCTGGTCGTGCCGGACACCTGCCTTACTCTCCCGTATCGGCTCCCAAGGGTTGCAAGTCCGCAACCTGGTTCTTAAAACTGCTCAAGTCGGTTTTATGCTCACTGACTGTCCTGTCGAAGGTCACAGGCTGGTTCATGCCGAGGACGACTGCGTCGGCCAGCGCCTTCCGCAACATTTCATTGATCCGTGTCTGCCAGCCTGGCCCGCCTTCACGCAGCTTGGCCAGCACCTCCCGGTCCAGCCGTAAGCTGACAAGCTCCTTCGCGTTGCCGCTGACGGGCCGGCCTGGCCCGCGGCGCACGAAAGTGTCGCCCTTGTAGAACTCGGCATCCGCGAAGAACGCCTCGGTCAACTCGGGGGCATCGTCCGGGTCCGTCCAGTCAGAGGCCGGCGGCATCGCGCCAGAGTCGTTCTTCGTGTGCATGAGCATACCTCATTGAGATGATGCGGCGTGACCCGCCGCGGGATGTCCAAGCCAGCACGACGCACCGTTCGGCCAGGTAGCCAGCGGTGGTGAAGCGGTCCTCGCCATAGTCTTTGCGGTCGTCAGGGCGAGTGAACACTTCGGCCGCGAACACCAGTCCAGCGTCAGCGAAGTCCAGTCCCCGTTCTTTTAAGGTGATGGCTCGCTTAGCTGGATCGAAGCTGATGTCCACGCGGATTAACGTAGTACGATAATTAGCGGCGTCAATAACCGTATCTACACTATCTGCCGATGGGGGATTGTCCATGCCTCGGTAAGACAACCTCCAGCCGGCCTCCAAGCGGCGGACGAACGTTGGGGGGACGCAGGACGGGCGTTGGCTGGCCGTTGGCCATCCGTTGGGGGAGCGTTGGGGTGGGGTAGGCAGTATGCACCATTGCACCGCTGGTGCAGTCCGGCAGCGCCACGAATGGCAAAAGTCCCGTTCACCGCGCAGTGCCATCCCGAATCGCCCGCGGCGGCGCCGTGAGCGGCCCGGTTTCCTTCTGCGTGTCCGGCCTGGGATTGTCCCCGAGGTAGAGGCCGCCGCATCCTGCTACGGATAACAGGGCGGCAGCGATGGCAGCGAGGACAAGCTGGCGTGGCGTCATGTGCGCTCCGCTACAGCGGGTGGCCCTAACAGGTCCAGGGCGTCAAGCAGCCCGTCCCGCACGTCCACGACCGGCTCAGGCCGCCGTGCCAGGATCACGACAGCATTGCCGGCTAGCACCAGCTTGACTGCCTCAGCCACGATCACCGGATGGACCGCAGCGAAAATCGCGTCGTCGGCCAGCAGCCACACGCGGGCTATGGAAGCGGCACCGTCCCGGGCGACCATGTAGCGGTGCAGATACTCGTCCAGCGTCTCTTGGGTGAGGTCCGGGATCGTGGGGTCAAGGCTGACCCCTTCCGCGGTGAACACGGCGCCAGGGAAGATGCTCACGCTGGGCGCTCTGTCGTCAGCGATAGGATCGGCGGCACCTCTGGCGATGCCGCATTGAGCGCCGATGCCAAGGCGTCATGCGCGGCAACGAGCGGGTGCAAGTCCTTGCTCATCATCGCCTCCAGCACGGCCTGGGCGTGCAGCCCCATCTCGGCCTCCGATTCCTGCATCTGCATCCGCAGCACGTTGGTGCCGATCTGGCCCACAAGGGTCCGGACTGCGGCGACCAGCTCGCGGGCGGTCGGGTCAACGGCCGGCGGCGTGCTGTCGTTCATGCGTGCCCTGCTACGTCTTGGGTTGCGGTGAATAGGTCGAGGGCCTGCAGCAGCCCCGTCCGCACGTCCACCTCGGGTTCCGGCCGCTGCGCCAGGATCAGGACGCCCTTGCCGGCCAGCACCAGCCTGACGGCCTCGATCATCAGGATGGGCGGGATGGCGTCCGGCGTGGCGTCGTCCGCCAGCAGCCACACGCGGGCCACGGGCGCCACGTCCCGGTCCGTCACCATGGAGCGGTGCGGGTAGCCGTCCAACTGCTCTTGCAGCAGGTCGGGCACGGTGGGGTCGAGGCTCTTGCCTTGGCCGTCGTAGATGGCGCCGGGGAAGCTGCTCATTCGGCGCCCGCCGGCTTCCGCAACCGCACCCCTGGCGCGGCATCATCCGTAAACTCGACGCCGGCTGCCTCTAAGGTGGTGCGGACAGCGGCAACAGCATCAACCGGCAGCGCTCGGCTCCTGCCGTTCGAGGACACAACCCGCCCGGTCTGCTCAAATGCCGTCACCATCGATACCGAGGTGCCGCTGCGGGAGCTTAACCGGTCAATGCTCCAACCAAGTAAGCCCCTGGCAGCTCTTACCTGAGCCGGCGTCACTGACCCGGCTTCCGTAGCCGCACGCCGGCCCCGCCGCCGTTCTCGTGGATGAACTCCACGCCAGCTTCCTCAAGGGTGCGTGTCAGAACTTCAACATTGGCGCGGATCATCGTGACCGGCCCGTCTGGCACCTCGTTCTTGCGAATGGTCGTAACGCCCACGCCTGACGTGCTGGCCAAGGTTTGAGCTGACCAACCCAGCAACGCACGCGCCGCTCTAAGCTGCGCCCCCGTCATATGTATCTTCCATACATAGTTGTCATTTTACGCTTGCCTCTGTAGCTCAATGGTGTATGTATCATACACAGTCGGTTCATAGATACAAGGCAAACCAGATGGCCTATCACAACGCCAACACCCTCCGCGCCATCCCCACCTTCCGCCCGGCATGGATGGTGTTCGGCCCGTCCGCCACCGACCGTCTGGTAGGCAATCTGCGCGAGGCCATTGCCCAGCGCGACGGCTACTGCACCGCTTACGCCGACGCCTGCGCCAAGCTCGCATGGGCCAACCGCACGAAGGCTGCGGGGCGCCGGGTCAACCAGGGCATCGCCATGCGGGCGATCAACGCCGCACGCGCCACCATCCGCGCCCGGATCAAGGCCGTGGTCGTCGCCCGCACCGCGCTGCTGGCCACCGGCTTGACGCTGGCGGAGATCGTGGCCTGGGCGCCCGGCGGGGAGGCGTAGCCGTGGCAGTCCCCACCTGCCGGGCCTGGGCGAAGCTGGCGCCCGCCCCTGGTTTGCAGCCGATCCCCGCTTTCCGCCCGGACGCATACGACCCGGCATTCTATGCGAGCAATCTCGGTCATTTGAAGCCCGGCTTCTACCTATTCGGCACCCTCGCGGATGGACACCCGGCCTATCAGTTCAGCAGCGCCCGCACCACGCCCGAAGCTGCGGCGGCGGTGTTTGAGACTCTGTGGCCCGGCACGGTTTGGACCCAGTTCTTCGCGGCGGACAACATCACGCAACTCCCTCCGGACGTGTGCGAGGCGATGGCCGTGGTGGATGCGTCCTGGCGGGATGCCGCCGGCCTCGCTGCCATACCCATGGGCGAAGCCTCCACCCCCATTGCGTCGGAACCAGGCCCCACGCCCGCGGTCTGACGCCATCCGCGCCGGGGCGGGTTCCTCGGCATCCAAGGCGGCGCGGACGGAGGTTGAAGCCCCGTCCGCGCCCGACCCCAGCAAGGTGCATCCCCACCATGTCCAAGGCCGTAAACACTTCTACCACAGGCCTGCCGGTGTCCGGCAGCGCCACGTCCACCAACCGCCTGCGCCGGGCGTTCCTGACCGGCTGCGCCGCTGCTGTGGCTGCGATGGCAACCGGCGTTGCCGTTTCGGCAGGGGCGGTGCCTGCCAACCCTGATGCGGAGCTGATCCGCGCCTGCCAGCAGTTCGCGGAAGCCGTAACCGGGGCAGATTCCCGGGCGGGGGAGTTGCGTTGAGGATGGCAGCGTGATTCACAGCCTGCATGTCGCTGCCAGACGCTGCATTGCTTGAGGGGTTTTCGGTCGCCGAGTTGCGCGCCGTT
>JAABUM010002493.1_pt1 | contig 24550 bp, 23 predicted proteins | sample 5559161 | NCBI WGS metagenome assembly JAABUM01 (sample SAMN10711868, study PRJNA513369) | rock metagenome | isolation source: Antarctica rocks | place: Antarctica: Victoria Land, Siegfried Peak nord
CGTCGATGAGATTGATGAACACGGCGACCACGTACACCGTAGCCACCGCCACCTGCTGGCCATGCCCCCGATCCGGCCGGGCGCTCACTCGTCCGCCACCCTCTCCACTCTGGGATTGCCTCAGGCGTGTCCGCTCACCAGAGGCACGGCTCGTGTCCACTTCGATGCGACCCCGCTCACTGCTCACACACACTATCTCCCAGAACTCAGACGCGATTGCCTGCGGTACTGGCACCGAACTCGGGCTCCCGACCAACATGGAAATCCGCTCAAGGGCGGGGACTGACCCCTTATTCGGCAATGGGTCATTGACGTCCTCTCAACCCGGCCGCAACACCTACCGCAACGTCCGGATCTGCCGCGAGGAGGGCGGCTACCGGCCTGGGTCGCGATCCTGCTTCCAGGCGGCCACGGCGCCGTTCTTGTGGTGCAGCCCGATCAGCCTGGCAGGGAACCACCACTTGACCAATCGACCGAGAGAGGTTCGACTGCACCAGCAATCCGGGTCGCAGCCACACTCGCGATTCCGCGGGTTATGGATCTGCTGCAAAACGCTACGTGCCACGTCACCAGCGTAGCGCCGCCCCTCGCCAACCCCGGAGGCGAGAACAGGAGGGAACACCGGTCGGACGGCCCTGCCCCGGTTTCCGATGTCGGTAGCCGGGCGGGCCCGCGACTGGAGTGGCACACGTCCGGATTTGCCGGGGGTCGATCGTCCGACTCTGCCGGACGAGTGCTTCCGCTTCTGCCGCTGATGGTTCCAACGTGACCCGGCGCGGCCACGGCCGAGCCGGCCCGCTGCGACGACGCGATTCCGTCCCGGCTGCGGGTGGCTGACCGCCCCGAATCACACGCCAATCGCACGCCGCGCCGCTGTTTCAGCCCCGATGGTACCCGACGTTGATTACGTTGCCGTCTGGTGCTCGGACAAAGAACCGGCGGTGACCCCATGGCTCTGTAGTTAGCGGGTGCACGATCTCGTAGCCGAGTTGCTGAGCTTCTGCATAAGCACCTTCGACGTCATCCGTGAGAACGGAAATGACCGAGTCTTCGGGTGCGGTTGCGTCGCGCGTTACGAGCTGGACGTTCGCCCTGGTGTCGGAAGAGGTGTAGCGGGCCACCCATCCCATGTTGAACTCCTCGGTACTCAGCCCGAGGTAGTCGGTGTAGAAGCTCTTCGTTGCCTCAACGTCAGCCACTCGAAGGTTGGCCATAATGCGTGTGGCGCGCATGCGGTCCTCCTGTCTGCAACGGATGTGCATGATCATCGTCCGAACGGTGCGACATGTCGACTCGCGTCGCTGCTCGTTGGCGCGGGTCAGCGGCGAAGGCCCGCGTCGAGCTGGCGAAGGAACGCGCCCAGCCGACTGCGACCAGGGCCGAAAAACCGCCATCCGCCGCACAACCTCGCGAACTACCGGCGACCCGTGCGCGATCGCCCACCGGATCTCCTCGTCACCGACGATGGGGTCGTCGCCCGCCGCGAGCTCGCGGGCCTGCGCCTGATACATCGCAGGCCCAAGGGCGTGTCTCGCCTGGTGCCTGGTGAAGGGTTGTCAATGCGTGGATGTAAGGGGTCGCCGCTGCGTAGGGCGCGACGCGAGCGGCGGCTGTGGCAACCGGATCGCCGACCTCGCGTGCGGCTGCGTGAGCCGCCCAGGCAAGAGGGCTCTTCGGATTTAAGCGTGGGTGGGTGCTCGTCGGTAGGGGCGGGTTCCTGATGCGGCGAGGAGGATTCTGAGGCGGTAGTGCTCGAAGGTTCGGAAGCCGTGGGCCAGGCGTCGGGTCTTCTCGATCAGAAGATTCACGGCTTCGGTGCCGCCGTTGCTGATCCGGTGGGTCTCGAACCGGGCCAGGACGTGGGACTTCCACATCTTCAGGGTCCGGCCGAGGCGGGCGACCTCGGGGATGGGGCAGTTCGGGAACGAGTCGATGACCTTCTCGGCGACCGCGCGGCCTCGGGCTGGGGTCTCGGCCTGGTACATCGAGCGCAGCTGCTGGTAGGCGTGCCAGGCGATGCTCACTTCCCAGCCGGGGTCTCCGGCGATCAGGCAGGTGTTGAGTTTGGTGACCTGCTTCTCGCTCAGGTGCTCGCGTCCGCGGCGCAGCAGCCCGCGGATCTTGTACAGCGGGTCGTCCTTGTGCCCGCGCCGAGCGAGGGTGTCCTGTTGGGTGCGGCGGCGGACCTCGTCGACGACCTGGGTGCCGAGCTTGACCACATGAAACGCATCGAGCACGGCGACGGCGTCGGGTAGCTCGTCGCGGATCGCGTTGGCGTAGCCGCGGAACGGGTCGAGCGACGCGTGCTCGATCCCGGCGGTGAAGCTGTGGTCTTGCTCCTTGAGCCAGCCGGCGTACGCGGTCCCGGACCGGCCCGGGACGACGTCCAGCAGCCGCGCGTGCAGTGTTCCGTGCTCGTCGCGGGTCAGGTCGACCATCCCGGTCACCGCCCGGTCCTTGTCCCCGACCCGGGACGGGCGCCAGATGTGCTCGTCCACGCCGAGGGTCCGCACCCCGGCCAGCCGGGCCGGGGCGGCGACCCGGGCGGCCGCTTCGGCCTCGACCGCGTCCCAGCAGGTGTGCCAGTCCACCCCGAGATGACGGGCCAGCGCGGACACGGTGGTGTCATCGTCGGCCAGCGCGTCGGTGGCCCACCCGATCGCCCGGCTGGTCAGCTTCGCTCGCGGCCGGATCAGCTCATGCTCCTCGCTGAACGTGCCCGTTCACAGGCCGGCTCGGCACACCGGAAGACCCGCTTGCGCCAACGCAGCACCGTCGAGACACCGAAGCACGGCGCGTCCGCCACCTGGTGGACGCGGCGGCCGTGACCGACCGCGACGACACCACACTCCGGGCATCCGCCGATGTCGCTGTCGGTCTCCACCGTCAGCAGCAGCCGATCCGAACGGTCACGCTCGACCGTGAGGACATGCATCCCCGCAACGTCGAACAGGGCATCGGCGCGCTGGCACCAAGGGTCGCTCGAGACGCACGTACAGTCATCCATGTCGAGGTCTTCAATCCGTCGGGGAGCTTGGTCGCTTCCGATCTTGAAGGCCTCGACACCCTCATCCCCGCACCGCCACGCCGAACTTGACGAGCAAGCCGCCCACGCTTAAATCCGAAGAGCCGGCAAGAGAGCGCAGTTGCCCTGCCCGCCTGCCCCCGAGCGCGAAGGCCCGGGTGCCCTCGACTGCCTGGCGCGGACGGGTGTCAGAGGGAGCCTTCGCCTCAAACAACGGCAACACCCGCTCGACGCTATCGGCAGCCCAGAGCCCGACAAGGCGGCGGTCTTCTTCGCTCAGCGTCATCCCGTCGGGTTCGGGATCCATCATTCGCATCCCTGACGCGATGAGAGGACAACACACACAAACCACTGGCCCGTGCCAAACGGCAACGCGAACCTCCGCGAGCGGTCAACCGAGGAGCCCACGTTGTTGATTGTGCCCCAGAGACCGCACCGATCCGAACGTCCGGATCTGCCGCTGACGATGCGCGCTGCCCCGTCCCGTAAGCCGAACGGTGACCGGTGATCTGAGACTGATCCGGGATCAGGGTCAACCGTCACCGAAAGCGGATCGGCCACTAGGACGGAGAGGCACTCGCGGTGGCCACTTTGACAGGCAAGCAGCCACTTGCCTATGCTGATGAGCGTGGCCGACGTGTTCAGAGCTCTCGACGACGAGACCAGGCGCCTCATCCTCGATGAGCTTGCTGCCAGGAACGGTCAAACCCTGTTCGAGATCTGCACCCTGCTCACGATGCGGCACGGACTCGGTTCGACTCGCCAGGCGATCTCTCAGCACCTCGCCGTACTCGAGGACGCCGGCCTCGTGGCGACCGAGCGACGCGGTCGCTCCAAGTTCCACTACTTCAATAGCGAGCCGCTCGCTGTCATCTCCCAACGCTGGCTCCTTGCCAGGAAGGACACCCCATGAGAATCCACCTGACAAGCATCTTTGTCGACGACCAGCGGGCCGCACTCGCGTTCTACACCGATGTGCTCGGCTTCACCAAGCATCACGACATTCCACTTGGTGACGACTTCTGGCTCACCGTGGTCTCACCCGACTGCCCGGACGGACCCGAGTTGCTGCTGGAACCGGCCGGCCACCCAGCGGTCAAGCCCTACCGGGACGCACTCGCAGAGGACGGCATCCCGCTGGCTCAGTTCGCCGTCGATGACGTCGAGGCCGAGTACGACCGACTGACCAAGCGAGGCGTTTCATTCACCCAGACGCCCACCGACATCGGCACCGCAGTCGTCGCGGTCTTCGATGACACCTGCGGCAACCTCATCCAGCTCATCACCGAGAAGCCAGCCACGGCCTGACACGGCCCGAAAGCCGAACGGGCAGCGGCGCGCATGGTGATGTCGAGGCGCTGGACCGTGGCCGTCCCGCATGGGTGTGCTCTGCGGGACGGCTCTGGGCTCTCATGCCCGGGTGGCTGCTCGGTGGCGCTGTTGGGCGCGGTAGACGGTGGAGCGCCCGACACCGAATAGGTCGGCGAGCTCGGCGGTTGTAGACGGACACACCGGATGACCACGTTGGCGACACTCAAGGCGTGGATGGCCATTGCTCGATCCAGGCTGCCCGTGCCGGCGCGTTGGAGGTGTCAACGTGGAGCACGCGCAGCGCAGCGAGCATGAACGACGTTGACGCCGACGAGCACCGGTACACGATGGCCCGTCGAGGAAGGGCCCTGACGTCATCCCGTCAGTGTCGCAGCGGGCTCGCCGCGGCCTCAGCTCAAGGGTGCCGTCAGGGCCCCGCACGGATCGGCTGCGCGCGTACCCCCACGGCGCAAGCGTGTGCCCGCACGCCGGGCATGCCACGCGGGCAGCGGAGAGCTCCTGGCCGGCGTGAGTCGGGTGCAGGACCATGACCCTGTGTTCGGGTGCTCCGCATTCGTTGAGCCTGCCCGATCCTGGGACCGGCAGGGGGAGTTGGTGTTGCAGCCTGCCCGCCTTCACGGCCTCAGCGCAACCCCACCTCGCGGCCGTTGAAGAGAACGACCGAAACCGTTCAGCAGCAGGTCAAACCCGCTGTCGCAGCAGGCGTCATCCAACGTGACCACGACCCGGGTTCACGCCCGATGACGCCAGAGCCCTCCCTGGTGCTCATCCAGTGCGTCGCTCAACACAGCAGCCGGATCAGGCCGCTGCGGTAGTGGCCGGTGTAGGAGGAGTGGAACACCATCCGCTTGTCCCGCTCGAAGCCCCCGGCATGCGCCTTGTACTCCGCCAGCAGGTCTGCGATGCCCTGCTCGCCGCCGAGCACCGGGTAGATCACGGTCTTGACCTGGCCGGCCGGCCGGGACTGGGAGGCCTCGGCGACCTTGGGCAGCATCGCGTCCTTGTTGCGCACCGCCTTGTACTGCTTGGCGAAGGCCTCGGTGACGCGCTTCTCCGCCCCGGCGTTGATCTTGTGGACGGTGGAGTTCAGCAGGTCGACGAGGGTGTCGGTGATCTCCCGTTCGCGCTGGTGCAGCAGCGCCGCTAGCAGCACGACTCTGGTCGCCTCGCCGTGGCGGCGCAGATGGCTCGGGGATTCCACCGCGGCCCGGGCCCGCCAGGCGGTCACCACCTTCGGGCTGATTCCGGCGAACAGCGCCGCAGGCAGGCCGATCGCCCGGACCGCCTCCAGCTTGTCGATCTCCTTGTTCATCGTGGCCAGGCTGACGTTGCCGGGACTGGACTTGATCAGCGCGAGCAGGTCCACGTCCAGCGGCGCGCCGCCGGCCTCGTGCGGCTCGGCGGCATCAAGGCCGTCGTCGGCCGCGGCGGCGACCAGTGCGCCGATGCCGGACCGCTGCCTGTCTCCGAGGCGTCCCAGGACGACGGCGACCAGGAGGTCGTCCGCCTGCCGGATGCCGTTGTCGACGATCAACGCGGTGCGGTCCGGGGTCGGCGGCTCGATCAGCGCGTCCTTGCAGTGCGCCAGCAGCAGGCCGCGGATGTGCTCTGCGCGCCGCTCCTCCTGGGCGATGTGGCCGGCCAGCCAGTCGGCGAGCTTCTGGGCGTCGGAGACGGTACACGGGTGGAAGCCGGTGTGGTCGCGGATCTCCTTGCGGTGGCCTTTGATGGTCCGGCCGGTGAAGTCGTAGGACCCGATCTGATCCGGAGCCACCCCCACCTGCTTGGCCAGGTGCCCGATCGCCTCGATCGGTATCTCGAACCGGCCGCGGGGGAACCTGCCGGTCCACATCAGGAACTTGAGTAGCGCGGCGAACCCGAGCCGGGTGGCTCCGCTCTTGTTCCGCAGCAGCGCCACCTCGGCCTCGTCCAGTGTGAAGTGCTCGATCGCTTCGTGCAGTTCCAGCTCCCTGCCCACTACAGGTCCTCCCCGTCGGATCAAGTTGCCGCGGTCGATGTCACGCGGAGGCCATCGGGCATGCCAGCGGATCCCCGGCCGCTGACGGCGGCATGCCACGTCCCGGGGCGATGCCGGCAGGGCTCATACCGGGCTTAGAACCTGGCGGTCAGCCCCACCCCGGAACGCTGTAGCGGTAGAACAAGTCCCGGGGTGACTATGAAACAGACAGGCTGATGCACACCCGCCAGTCGAGCGTCGTTTCCGGGCCGGCGCGGAGGGCGGTGCCGTTTCCGATCGTGTCGGTGAGGGTGTCATACCAGCTGGTCGTGGGTTCCAGGGCGATGCACTGTTCGGTGGTGAAGCACCGGTTCTCGGCGTAGATACCGAGGTAGGGCACGGTTTCGGCGGTCCAGTCCAGTCGGAGCGCTGCGCCGTCCGGGGCGGTCAGCTGGGCCCAGGTCGGGCGGTCGGCTTTCCAGCTGTAGTGCTTACGGTGCTGGCCGGCTGGCAGTTGCTCGGGAAGAACCGCGGCCTGGCCGGCCCGAACGGCTTCTGCGCACTCGGTGTCGACTCTGACCAGGGAGGTGATGGTGTCGGGCAGGAGCAGTGCGGACCCCGGTGGTGCCAGGAACAGCGGGTGTGCCGCCCACAGGAGGTCGACCGGTTCGGTGGCGGTGAGCCGGTAGGCAAGGGTCAGGCCCGCCCGGTGGCCGAGCACGGCCCGGCTCAGCACGTAGCGGCCGGCCGGGTCGGTGAACACGAGGCGATCGGGCTCGGCCCGCCACACCGCATTCCATGCGTCACCGTGGTCGGAGAGGTGTCGGCCGCGGTAGGTGCAGGGATCGATGGTGGGAACGAGTTCGTCCCAGCCGTAGGGCGGGATGGATGCATACGATGCGCTGGCGGGGCGTTCGATCATGCCTGGTGTGGGTTGTACCAGCCATTCCCGGCCCGCCGGGTCGGCCAGGGACACGATCCTGCCCCCCAGGGACGGCACGGTGACGAGTCGGGCCCCGGCCGTCTGGTACTCCAGGCATTCCCGGCCGTACCAGGTTCCGGCGCGCGGCACGACCGGCGCCTCGGTCGTCGGGGATTCAGGCGAATCGCGCACTGATCCCCCCGTCGACGGTCCAATCGCTGCCGGTCACGAACGATGCGGCCTCCGACAGCAGGAACACGATGACTTCGGCGATCTCACCGGGTTCGGCGATGCGGCGCAGCGGATGCACGGACAGGATGCGGTCTTCCTCCCCGGCCGGCGCCCGGTCGAGGTGGTCCTGGACGAGTTGGGTGCGGGTGTAGCCAGGGCTGACGGAGTTGACGCGTACTCCTTGCGGCCCGACTTCCAGCGCGAGGCTCTTCGTCAGCCCGATCACCCCGGCCTTCGCCGCGGCGTAGGGGAACATGCCGGCGGCCGTCATGTGGGCGTGGACCGAGGCCACGTTGACGATGGCGCCGCTGCCCGCAGCCAGCATCGCCGGCAGCGCGTGTTTCGCGCACAGCCACGCGGCTTTGAGGTCGACGGCGAACACCTCGTCCCACTGCGCGGAGGTCATCGTCACCGGGTCGAAGTAGCTGTTGCGGCCGGCGTTGTTGACCAGCGCGTCGATCCGTCCGCGACGGGCGGTGATGTCGGCCATGGCCGCGGCGACTTCCGACTCGTCGGTGACGTCGACGGCGTGGAAGCCGATCTCGACACCCTGTTCGGCCAGCCGGCCGGCCAGGGCCCGGCCGGTGGGCTCGTCGCGGTCCAGGACCTCGACGACTGCCTGCTCACGCAGCGCGACCTCGACGACGGCCCGGCCGATGCCCTGGGCACCGCCGGTCACCACGACACTCTTCTCGGCCAGTCGACCGGTCACCATTTCGCTCCTCGCGCCGGGATGCACTGCGGGTTCGGGCATGGCCTCACCATTCGGCCAGGCCGCCGTCGGGGTGGCGCCAGATCGGTGCGCGCCAGGCGTGCGGGTCGGCCGCGGCGCGCCGGACTTCGGTCTCATCGACCTCGACGCCCAGCCCGGGCCGGGAGTTGCGGGCCAGGTAGCCGTCGGTCACGTCGAAGATCGAGGTGTCCAGGCAGTAGTCCAGGAGGTCCGCGTCGGTGTTGTAGTGCATGCCGATGCTCTGTTCCTGGATGAGGAAGTTCGGCGTGGCCAGGTCCACCTGCACGCTGGCGGCCAGGGCGATCGGGCCCAGCGGGCAGTGCGGCGCGAGCGCGATCCCGTAGCTTTCCGCCATGGCCGCGATGCGCCGGACCTCGGAGATGCCGCCGGCGTGGGCGAGATCGGGCTGAACGACGGCGATGCCGGCGCGCAGCACGTCCTTGAAGTCCCACCGGGAGTACAGCCGCTCGCCGACCGCGATCGGGATCGAGGTGGACGCGGTGATGGCGGCGAGTTCCGAGCCGAGTTCCGGGACGGTCGGCTCTTCGACGAAGAACGGCAGCACCGGTTCCAGCAGCGGCAGGACCCGGCGGGACATGGCCGGGGTCAGCCGGCCGTGGAAGTCGATCGCGATGTCGAAGTCGGTGCCGACGGCGTCTCGGACGGCTGCGGCGCGGTCGACGATGTCCATCGTCTTCGCGGCGGTGTCGATCGGAAGCATCTCCGCGGAGACGTTCATCTTGACCGCCGTGAAGCCGGCGGCCTTGCGTGCCAGCGCCTGTTCGGCCAGGTCGTGGGGCCGGTCGCCGCCGATCCAGCTGTAGGTGCGGACGCGGTCGCGGACCGGGCCGCCGAGCAGTTCGTAGACGGGCACGCCGAGGCGTTTGCCGGCGATGTCCCACAGGGCCTGGTCGATGCCGGCCACGGCGCTGGACAGCACCGGGCCGCCGCGGTAGAAGCCGCCCTTGGTGAGCAGCTGCCAGTGCGCCTCGATGTGGGATGGGTCCTGGCCGATGAGGTATTCGCTGAGCTCGGCCACCGCGGCCGCCACGGTGCCGGCGCGTCCCTCCAGGACCGCCTCGCCCCATCCGATGATTCCGTCGTCGGTTTCGATGCGCAGGAACAGCCAGCGGGGCGGGACGGGGAAGGTCTCGATGCGGGCGATCTTCTGCGCGGGAGGAGTCACGCCGGCAGCCCGGCCGCGCGGGATCCGCGACGTTTCTGCTGCACGACGACCGCGGCGACCAGCAGTGCGCCCTGGGTGATGTCCTGCCAGAAGGAGTTCACCGCCAGGATCTGCAGACCGTTGGTCAAGGTGCCGAGCAGCACCACGGCCAGGGCGGTGCTGATGACCGAGCCCTTGCCGCCGCGCAGGGCGCAGCCGCCCAGGGCCGCAGCGGTGATGGCCTGCAGTTCCAGGCCTTGGCTGCCGGAGGTGGGCTGGCCGGATCCGGTGCGCGCGGTGAGCAGGATCCCGCCGGCGGCGGCGATCAGGCCCATGACGGCGTACACGGCGATGATGTAGCGGTTCAGGCGGATGCCGGCCAGCCGGGACGCTGTGGCGTTGCCGCCGATGGCATAGATGTTCCGGCCGAAGTCGGTGTAGCGCAGCACGGTGTAGATGACGCCGCCGGTGGCGAGGAACAGCCAGACCAGTACCGGGATGCCGGCGATGTGGCCGCGGGCGAGGAAGACGTAGGTGGGGTCGATTCCGGTGTAGCCCTGAGAGCGGCCGTTGGAGATCAGATTGGCCACGCCCCGGTAGCCGGCGTAGGTGGCCAGGGTCGCGATGACGGCGTTGACGCGACCGTAGATGATGACAAGGCCGTTGAGCAGTCCGGCGGCGGCGCCCAGAGCCAGGGCGGCCGCAATGGAGGCCAGCGCGCTCTTGGTCGAGGTGAAGACCATGGCCGACACCACCGAGGCCACTCCGGCTTGGGAGCCCACGGAGATGTCCAGGCCGCCCAGCAGCATGACCACCGTCTCGCCGAAGGCGATGATGCCCAAGATGGCGATGGAGGTGCCGATGACGTCGAGGTTCGCTGTGCGGAAGAAGTGGGGTTCCTGGCTGCCGATGATCGCGGCGAGCAGGCCGATCGCCAGCACCAGGCTCGCGTTCTGGGCGCCGACGGCGGCCAGGATGCGCCGTGGCCAGAGCTTGCGGATCGAGGCGGACATGGGTGCCGGTGGCCTATCGGTCATAAGGGTCATGAGGAGAGTCCTCCCGTGGGGGTGAAGAGTGGGGCATTGCGAGCGCGAGCAGTTGTTCCTCCGTGGCGGCCGCGCCGTCCACCTCGCCGGTGATCCGGCCGCCTTGCATCACCAGGATCCGGTCGGCGACGGCGATGACTTCGGGCAGTTCACTGGAGATCACGAGCACCGCCAGACCGGAGGCGGCCAGTTCGTCGATGACGTCGTAGATGTCGGCCTTGGCTCCCACGTCGATGCCGCGGGTCGGTTCGTCGAGGATGAGCACTCTGGGTTGGCGGGCGAGCCAGCGGGCCAGTACGACCTTCTGCTGATTCCCGCCGGACAGCGTGTCCACGCCCGCCTCGATAGACGCCGCCCGCACGCGCAGCCGCTGGGTATACTGGGTGGCCAGGGTGCGTTCTCGGCCCCGCCGCACGACATGGAGGCGAGACAGCGACGCCAGCACGGCCAGCGTCACGTTCTCCCGGACCGAACTTGCCAGCAGCAGCGCCTGGGCTTTGCGTTCCTCGGGGACCAGACCGATGCCGGCGGCCACGGTGCGGCTCGGCGAATCCAGCCTGATACGGCGCCCCGATACCTGCACCTCACCTGCGTGAACCGCGCTGTCCCCGACGATCGCGTGCGCGAGCTCGGTGCGCCCCGCCCCGACCAGCCCTGATAAGGCGACGACTTCGCCGGCGTGGACATCGAAGCTGATGTCGTGGACGTCATCGGTGCTCACGCCGCGCACGCTCAGGACGACGTCATGCTGCTGGCGTGGCTCACGGCGGCGGCGGGCAGCGAGCTCCCGGCCCACCATGAGCCGTATCAGCTCTTCCTTGCTGGTGTCCGACAGGGTCTTGGCCGCGACCGTGCGGCCGTCGCGCAGCACGGTCGCCCGGTCGGCGATGGCGAAAATCTCGTCCATGCGGTGCGAGACGTAGATGATGCCCACACCGGCATCGCGCAGCGAACCGATGAGCCGGAACAGGATCGCCACTTCGTGCTCGGACAGCGAGGACGTCGGCTCATCAAAGGCGATGATCTTCACGTCGTCGACCAGGGCGCGGAGGATCTCCACGAGTTGGCGCTGGGCGGGCGACAGCTCCTCGCCCAGGTCGGCCGCCCGGAGCAGGCCGCCGAACCCGAGTCGTTCGATGTCCGCGTCGACCTGGTTCTCCAGACGGGCCCGGTTGATCCAGTGGGCGTTCCTGGACAGCTGCCCGAGGTACACGTTCTCGGCGACAGTGACGTGCGGAACGATCTCAGGTTCCTGGTGGACCGTCCGGATGCCGCTGGTGCGGGCGTCGGCCGCCGAGCCGAGGTCGACTTCGGTGCCGCCGATGCGGATCACTCCGGTGTCGGCCGCTACCTCTCCGGCCAGGATCTTGAGCAGGGTGGACTTGCCGGCTCCGTTCTCGCCGAGCAGCGCGTGCACCTCGCCCGCGCACACGTCGAGGTCGATGTGACCGAGCGCCTGGACCGCGCCGAAGGACTTGCTGATCTCGCTCATGCTCAGCAGCGGGGCTGACGACGGCTGGCCTGATGGAGTCGGAAGCATCGCGCGCTCGGTCACGTCATTCACGGGTTTCTGGTCGCAGGGACGGTGATCGGCGCGTTCAGCTGCACTTCACGCCGGAGGTCTGCCAGTTGGCGGCGTCGACCATGACGGCCTTGCCCAGGGTGGTCGGCGGCGGCGCCTGACCGGAGCGGATCGCGTCCACGAGAACCTTGATGGAAGCTGCGCCGTCGACCCGGCCGTCGACGTACAGGGACGCCTTGTTGCCCGTGGTCTGTCCGGCCTTCCAGTCCTTGCACATCAGATCGGCGCCCAGGCCGACCCCGATCACGTCGGCCGCGGCGAAACCGGCGTTGGCCAGCGCGGTAGTGGCACCGGTGACACTCTGGTCGTTGCATCCGACGACGATCCAGTGCTTGACACCCGCGTTGGCCGTGACCGCGGCACCGGTCTGGTTCTGCGCCTGCGGCACGGAGTTGTCCGTACCGACCCGGACCACGGTCGGCACGTTGCCCGCGGTGGCCTGGATCTCGGCCAGCTGGCCCTTCTCCCGGTCCTGGCACACGCCCAGGTCCTCCTGCAGGACACTCAGCACCCGGGTGTCCGACGGGTTCCATCCCGCGGCCTTGTAGAGCGCACCGACCTTGTCACCCACCTGCTTGCCCATGGTGAGGCTGTCGATACTGACCCAGGGCACCTGCTGGCCCTGTCCGTCGGCGAAGGGGTCGTCGGTCGCGACGAACGGGATCTTCGCCGCCCGCAGGCTGTCGGCGACCTGCGGGCCGATCTTCGCGTCCGGCACCACGATCGCCACCCCGTTGACGCCCTGAGCGACCGCGGTGTTCACGGCGTTGATCGCGGCGTTGGAGTCGGTGCCGACGTTGACGGCGTTGACGGTGACGTCACCGAGCTGGGCCGCTTCGGCCTTCGCGCCGGCCACTTCGTCGACGAAGTACTGCTGGTCGCCCTGCTTCTGGATCAGCGCGATCGTGATGTGCCCCGACGCTCCGGCCGGCTGGGCGCCGGCGCCGGTCGGGGTCTTGCCTGAGGAGCAGCCGGCGAGGAGCACTGCTGCCGCACACGTGGCGGCCGCGGCGGCGCGCCGATGGCGGGCGAACTTGGTGATCATGAGTGTCTACCTTTTCGATCGACGAGGATGCGGAGAGGAGTTCGGGTGGGCCTTAGGCGGAACATGCCTTACTCCAACCTCGAACGAATATGACACGATGATGAACCCTTGCTCTCCCGCTGTCAACGGAAACGTCTTCGAAGGAACCGATCCAGCCCCGGAGAGGAGCCCTCTATGCCTCACAGGATCCCGGAAATGCCTGGTCGGGGCATCGCAAGACGATTCCTGTCAAGGTCGACGCACAGCTCCTTGTCGAGCAAAAAGGAATCTGATACGTTTCGCTCATGTTAGATAACAGACACTCGTCATCAGCGGGTGATACCGCGCTCGACGGCGTCGTCAGGCGACTGGAGACGCTGGTCGTCGAGGAGCTCGATCCGGGGATGCTGCTGCCGTCGGAAGCCGATTTGGGGCTGGATTGCGGTGTGAGCCGCCTGACGGTCCGCGAAGCCCTCAAGGTGCTGGCCGGGCGGGGATTGGTCCAGTTGACCCGCGGCCGCAGAGCGATGGTCCAGGAACCCAACAGCAGCGTCCTGTCCTCATACTTAGCGATCGCGATCCGCCGCGATCCCCGAGCGCTGCTGGAGCTGACCGAGATCCGGCAAGCACTGGAAGTCCTGTCGGCCACACTGAGCGCCAAGCACGCCAACCGGGCCTCCATCGCCGCCGTGGACGCCGCCTTTCAGGACATGGCGGCCGCCGCCGCCCTGGGCGCCGCCGAGGGCGAAGAGCGGTATCACGAAGCTGACGTGGCCTTTCACGAAGCACTGGCTTTGGCCAGCGGCAACCGGATGCTGGCGTTCCTGCTGGAGGGGCTGGAGGAGTCTTTGCGGCGCAGCTTCCATCACAGCTTCGAAGGCCATCTGGCCCGCGGCGGTTCGATGAACGATGTCCTGGACGCCCACGAGGGGATCCTCGACCGGATCCGCGCCGGCGATGCCCAGGGAGCCGCCAAACAGATGCGCGCGCACCTCAAGGGAGCAGAGAAGGACCTTCGCGCTTCGATCCGCGGGGTCCGCGGCACCACCACCCACGACACCTCGGCGGGTCCGGCACGACCTGGCCCGTCACCCACCGCTGAAAGGAACACCCCCGCCGATGAGCCCGCTGCGTGAAAGACCCAGGCCGATCACGGCCCCGGCGCGGCGATGCCGCCGAACGAGTCCCGCGATGCCACACGCCAGTGCGCGCCTGGACCTCGGGCACCCCGGCCGGGAACAACCCGGTGTCGTGATACCGGGGGCCCAGATATGAGGCTGATGCGCGTCGGACCGCCCGGCGCCGAGCGGCCGGCGGTGTGGACCGCGCCAGGCCAGGCCGTCGACGTGACCAGCATCGTGGACGACTTCGACCCCGCGTTCTTCGCCGGCGACGGCCCGCGCCGTCTGGCCCAGGCGCTGCCGACGGCGCAGGGTTTGCCGGTCGTCGACCTGCACTCGGTGCGGATCGGCGCCCCGCTGCACCGCCCCGGCAAGGTGGTGTGCATCGGACTGAACTACCGGCAGCACGCCGCCGAGGCAGGCATGGACATCCCGACCGAACCGGTCGTGTTCCTGAAGACCGCCGCGACCATCGTCGGACCGGATGACGACGTCCTGATCCCGCCGGGCAGCGTGAAGACCGACTACGAGGTGGAACTGGCCGTCGTCATCGGCCGGACCGCGCGCTACCTGCAAGACCCGACCACGGCGCTGGACCACGTCGCCGGCTACGCCGTCTCCAACGACGTGTCCGAACGCGAATACCAGCTCGAACGCGGCGGCCAGTGGGACAAGGGCAAGAACTGCGAGACGTTCAACCCGCTGGGCCCCTGGATCGCCACCACCGACGAGATCGACGACCCGCAGAACCTGGGCCTGCACCTGTCGGTCAACGGCGCCGTCCGGCAGGACTCCAGCACAGCCGACATGATCTTCGACGTCGCGCATCTGGTCTGGTACCTCAGCCGGTTCATGGTGCTGGAGCCGGGCGACGTCATCAACACCGGCACCCCGCAAGGGGTCGGCGCCGGGCTGCGGCCGCCGGACTTCCTGCGCGCCGGGGACACCGTGGAGGTCGCCATCGACCACCTGGGCAGCCAACGCCAACACCTCCAGCACGCGAAGGAGTCCTGATGACCGACTTCGAAGGCCAGACGGTCGTGGTCGTCGGCGGCGCCTCCGGCATCGGCGCCGCCGCCGCGGCCCTGCTCGCAGCCCGCGGTGCCGCGGTGGTGTGCCTGGACCGCGACGGCGCCGCGGCCGACGCCGTCGCCGGCAAGATCGGCGGCCTGGGCCTGGCCGCCGACGTCACCGACCCGGCCAGCGTGCGAGCCGCGTTCGACCAGGCCGCCGAGCGCTTCGGCCAACTGCACGGCGTCATCAACTCCGCCGGCGTCCAGGGTCCGCTGGGCAAGCCCAGCCACGAGGTCGACCTGGATGACTTCGACGCCACCTACCGGGTCAACCTGCGCGGGGCCCTGGTGGTCAGCCAGGTCGCGGTGCGGCACATGCTGCCTCACCGCTACGGCCGGATCGCCCATGTCGCCTCGATCGCCGGCAAAGAGGGAAACCCCGGGATGGTCGCCTACTCGGCCACCAAGGCCGGCCTGATCGGCATGGTCAAGGCCCAGGGCAAGGAGTACGCCGAATCCGGCATCACCGTCAACGCCCTGGCCCCGGCGGTCATCCAGACCGACTTCGTCGCCTCCCAGCCCCCCGAGGTCGTCGCCTACATGACCGAGAAGATCCCGATGCGGCGCACCGGCACCGTCGAGGAGGTCGCGGCGATGCTTGCGTTCATGGTGTCCCGGGCGTGTTCGTTCACCACCGGGTTCACCTTCGACGCCTCCGGCGGACGGGCGGTGTACTAGATGACGGCCGAGATCGTGGACACGGAGCTGCTGGACGAAGAGACGGTCGTAGCGTATCTGGAGAAGCGCGGGCTCATCGGGCAGCTGCCCGGCGCCTTGGCCCGGCCGCTGGGCGGCGGAGTCTCCAACGTGGTGCTGGCCGTCGAGAACGGCGCGACGCGCCTGGTCGTCAAACAATCCCTGGCCAGGCTGCGGGTCGCCGAGGAGTGGCTGGCCCCCCGGGAACGGGCCCTCACCGAGGCCGACGGCCTGCAGCTCGCCCACCGGCTGACGCCCGGAGCGGTGCCCCGGGTGCGCGACCGCGACGCCGAACGCTGCGTGATCACGATCGACCAGGCGCCGGCCGGCTGGTCGGACTGGAAGTCCCGGCTGCTCGACCACGAGCCGGATGCCACCGATCACCGCGTCGCCCGCAGGCTGGGCGAGCTGCTGACCAGCTGGCAGGATGCCCCCGCCGCCGACCTGGGCCCGCGGCTCGCCGATCCGGCGGCGTTCGACGCGCTGCGCATCGACCCCTACTACCGCGCGGTCGCCGCTCGCCGCCCCGAGCACGCCACCACCATGCAGCGATACGCCGAGCAGCTGGTCGGCCGCCGGCAGGCCCTGTCCCACGGGGACTTCTCGCCGAAGAACGTCCTGGTCGGCCCCGGCGGCGTGTGGGTCATCGACTTCGAGGTCGCGCACCTGGGCGACCCCGCCTTCGACGTCGCCTTCCTGCTCAGCCACCTTCTGCTCAAGTCCCTGCACCGACCGCAGTGGACCGGCGGCTACCGCGCCCTGGCCGAGGCCTTCACCGGCGCCTACCGCCCGGCGCAGACACCGGACTGGGCCTACGTCGCCGGCCACGTCGGCTGCCTGCTGCTGGCCCGCATCGACGGCAAATCCCCGGCCGAATACCTCACCGCCCCGCAACGCGGCCGGGCGAACCGGCTGGCCGCCGCGCTGCTGACCGACCCGCCGGCCCGCCCGCAGCAGATGTGGGCGATCCGAACCCGACTGGAGGAATTCGCGTGACCGACACCGCCATCACCGACGTCTTCGCCTGGGAGGCCTTCGACTCCCGCGGCCGGCCCACCGTCGCGGCCCGGGTGCACCTGGCCGGCGGGGCCGTGGGCCGGGCGATCGCCCCCTCTGGGGCCTCGACCGGCACCCACGAGGCCACCGAGCTGCGCGACGGCGGCGACCGCTACGGCGGCGCCGGGGTGCTCGCCGCGGTCGGGCACGCCAGGGGCGAACTGTTCGACGCGGTCCGCGGTCTGGACGCCGCCGACCAGCAGGGCGTGGACGCCGCCATGGAAGTGGCCGACGGCACCGCCGACCTAGGGCGCCTGGGCGCCAACGCCGTGCTCGCGGTGTCGCTGGCCGCGATGCTGGCCGCCGCCGATGCGACACGCGCCCCGCTGTATGAGGTCCTGGCCGACGGCGCCGAACCCCTGATACCGATGCCGATGGTCAACATCCTGTCCGGCGGGCTGCACGCCGCCGGCGCCCTGGACATCCAGGACGTCCTGGTCGTCCCGGTCGGCGCCGGCAGCTTCGCCGAAGCCATCGAGTGGGCGACGCGGGTCCGCGAACACGCCGCCCGGCTGGTCACCGCCCGCGGCGGAACAGCGCACCTGGTCGCCGACGAAGGCGGACTGGCCGCCGGGCTGGACACCAACCGGGACGCCATCGCCCTGGTAACCGACGCCATCACCGCGGCCGGCTACCGCCCGGGCGACCAGGTGGGAATCGCCATCGACTGCGCGGCCAACCAGTTCGCCCAGGCCGCCGGACGCTACCGGTTGGCCTGCGAGAACCGGGTCTTGGACACCGACCAGTGGCTGGCCGAACTTGACAGCTGGTGCCGGGACTTCCCGATCCTCTCCATCGAGGACCCCCTGGCCGAGGACGACTGGGCCGGATGGACCGCGGCCACGGCGCTGCTCGGCAGCGATCGCCAACTGCTCGGCGACGACCTGTTCGTCACCAACACCGCGCGACTCGCCCACGGCCAGAACCTCGGCGCCGGCAACGCGGTCCTGGTCAAACCCAACCAGGCCGGCACCGTCAGCCGCGCAGCCCGCGTGGTGCGCCAGGCGCAGGCCGCCGGCTACGGCACCGTCGTCTCGGCCCGCTCCGGGGACACCGAGGACACCTGGCTCGCGGACCTCGCCGTCGGCTGGCGCGCCGGGCAGATCAAAGTCGGCTCCACGATGCGCTCGGAGCGCACGGCGAAGTGGAACCGGCTGCTGGAGATCGAAGCCGAGCTCGGCGCCGCCGCCAGGTTCGCCGGCCGCCAGGCGCTGGCCGGCACCCGCGCCGCAGGTGCCGCCGCGCCCGCAACCACGGACTCCTAGCGATGCCCGGCCCACAGGTCGACATCGCCACCGACGCCGGCGCAGTGCTCGGCGAAGGCCCCGTCTGGGACGCCCGCACCCGCCGGCTGGTGTGGCTGGACATCCTGCCCGGCCTGGTGCACCAGTACGACCCCGCGACCGGACTCGACGTCGCGACCGCCATGGGCAAACCCGTCGGCGCGGTCGCACCACGGCAAGCCGGGGGCTGGGTCCTGGCCACCAGCACCGGCTTCGACCTCGCCGACAGCGACTTCCAAAACCTGCGGCCGCTCGCATCGATGCCCGAGCTGCACCCGACGCTGCGGTTCAACGACGGCGGCTGCGACCCGGCCGGGCGCTTCCTGGCCGGCACCATCGCCGACGACAACCGCCCCGGAGCGGGGACCTTGTACCGGCTGGAACCAGACGCCACCTGCCACCTGGTGCTGGCCGATCTGACGATCTCCAACGGGCTCGCCTGGGCGCCGGACGGACGCACCCTGTACTACATCGACAGCACCACCGGCGGGATCGACGCCTTCGACTACCACCTGAACACCGGCACCATCAGCCGGCGCCGCCGGCTGATCGACGTCGCGCCCGCCGACGGCATCCCGGACGGCCTGACCATCGACACCGACGGCTGCCTGTGGGTCGCGCTGTGGGGCGGCGCCGCGGTCCACCGGTACACCCCCGCCGGCACCCTCGATGAGGTCGTGCGATTCCCCGCAGCCAACGTCACTGCGCCCGCATTCGGCGGCGACCTGCTCGACGTCCTGTTCATCACCTCCGCGCGCCACGGTCTGGATCCCGCCGAACTCGACACCCAACCCCACGCCGGCGCGCTGTTCGCACTGTCACCCGGCGTTGCCGGACTGCCGCCGTTCGCATTCGCCGGTTGACCTACAACGCAGTACCCGCAGCCTTTTCCGACAAGGAGCAGCCGATGTTCCCGCCACGACTCCCACGATCACCATCGACAAGTACGTGATCGCCGTCCATGCCGTGGCCGGGATCCCGCCGACCGCCCACACCGGCTCTGGACAGCCGATCTCTGGCAGCGCCGGGCTGGAACTCGAATCCACCACCGCCACCGCCCTGGGCGGCTGCACCCTAGCGGGAGTTTCCCCGCTAGTGTGATCTTGGCTCCTGTTCGCCTTGTATTGCAGGGGTTTTGTTTTCCGGTAGATTCCTCGACGTGAAATCCACCGTCTCCGGACGCAAGATCGGGTACTGCCGCACGTCAACGACCGGTCAGGAGACCGCGCTTCAGCTCGACGCCCTGACCCGCGAGGGATGCGAGCGCGTCTTCGAGGAGACGGTCTCCGGCGCCGCGGCCGACCGGCCGGTACTGGCCGAAGTCCTGGCCGACCTCGCACCCGGCGACACCCTGGTGGTCTGGCGCCTGGACCGGCTCGGCCGCTCCGCCCAGCACCTCCTCGCGGTCCTGGAGCAGCTGCGCGAGCGCGGCGTCGCCTTCCGTTCGATCACCGAGGGCATGGACACCTCCACCTACATGGGCCGGTTCGTGTTCACGATCCTCGGCGCGGTCGCCGAGATGGAACGGGAGATCATCCGCGAGCGGGTCAACGCCGGACTGGCCGCGGCCCGCCAGCGCGGCCGCGTCGGCGGCCGGCCGCCGGTCGTCACTCCTGAGCGGATGCGCCTGGCGACACGCCTGCGTTATCTAAGGTCGCTGCGAAGAGTGAGGCACGTTCGCTACGTGGCCGTTTCGTCCCGTTTCTCGAAGGTATCCATGGGGTCCGTCAGGCACGTTGGTCACGTTGACGAGGAAGCGTTTCGACCGAAACGTTTCGTGGACCTGTGAGCGAACCGAGGGCCGAGGGCTTGGCTGGCCTCGGCGTTTCCCCTCGCTGCGCCTTTGACGTGGGATCGAAAACGGTTCGGTCGAACCGTTTCCTGCACGAGCGTTCGAGACCTCCGGCTACGTGCCTAACGTGCCTGAAGCCCTCGCAGCCTGCTGACCTGCTCCAAGGGTTGCGAACGGTAGATAATGGAGGCGCTGACGGCGAGAGCATCCCCGCGATCGCCCGCCAGCTCGGCATCGGACGCACCGCGCTCTACGAGGCGTTCAAGCGAACCGATCCGACCGGGTAGCAGGTCAGGTACTGGGGGCTTTGCTTCGGCGACTGGGGCCGCCGCTCAGCGATCGAAGCTCACCTCGCGCGCGTTGGCGGACGTCGGATGAGTGCGCGAGTCATGATCCAGTCCGCCGGATCGGCGCCGTATCGATGGATCCATCGATACGGCTAGCCGTCTGTGCGGCTGCTGATCAATCCTGTGATGCCGCGTCGATCTGCCCGGACAACGGGCATGGTCCGCGAAGGCTTACGACAATCCGTCAAGGGGCCGGAGTTGCCCAGTTGCGGCCACGCTTGTGTCCGGAAAACCTCGGCGCCAGTAGCGCAGCTTCGCGGGCGACACACTGCCACGTCTGCCAAACGCAGTTGCCTCGGGCAGTGTCAAAGGACGAGTCGCTCCGTCGTGACACCTCAATCTTGGCTTCGCTCAGGGCATGTTGACTCGGGTCAAGATCCCGCGACGGGTCTTCGCAGGTTGACTTGCGGCGTCCCGCGAGCCGAACGGCCAGCGGTGCACGCTGGGCAGCGGCCGACGGCTCGGCCGCCGTTGCCAGTAGCGGATCGTTCATGGGACGCCGATCCGTGGGATGAATAAGCCCAAAAATTGCGAAAGGAACCACGTCACGAGCGGTTCGAGCGGGACCGGCAGGGACCGGACGGGGCTCACGGATGTGCGAGTTAGACTCCCATCCCTTGCTATATGTAAACATAGTGGAGTAGTTTGCCGAACAGTAAATTAATTCTACAGATAGGCTCGGTATGACGTTGAAGATGAGTGCTGACCCGGCTTTCGAGGATCTGACGGCTCGTGCCCGGATCCGGGAGGCCGCGATCGCGCTGTTCACCGAGCACGGTGTGAAGGGGACGTCGATCCTTGACATCGCCGAGGTGGCCGGCGTCTCCGGTGGCCTGATCCGCCACCATTTCGGGTCGAAGGACGGGCTGCGTGAGGCCTGTGACATCTACGTGCTCCGGGAGCTGGAGCGTGTCAAGGCGGAGGGCATCGAACTGCTACGGGCGGATCCGGACTTCATGCCGTCCTTTGATGCCCGGCAAGTTCTGCTGCATCGGTACTTCGGCCGGGCGATGGTCGACGGATCCCCAGCTGCGGCGTCACGGTTCGCGCAGATCGTCGAAGAGACCGAGCAGTTCTTCAGGAGCCAGGCAAGCCCCGACGTGCCCGACCCCCGTGCTGCCGCGGCCGTCCTGACCGCCATGACGATCGGCGTGGAGGCAATGCAGGACCAGATCGCCCGCGCCTTCGGTGAGGACACCATCTCCCCCCAGGTGCGGCTGAGGATCGGTCTGGCGTACGCCCAGATCTACTCTCCGGCTCTTCTGGGCCAAGACCTTGTTGACAGGGCTCACCGCCAACCTTCCCAGCATCCAGCTCCCCGAACCACAAAGAAGAAGAAGGACGACCATGGATGAGGCAATCCGCGTAGAAGACCTCGTGAAGACGTTCGGCCCCACGCGTGCCCTGGACGGTCTCACACTGGGTGTGCGGACCGGTGAGGTCCACGGTTTCCTTGGACCCAACGGTGCCGGTAAGACCACCACGATCCGCATCCTGCTCGGCCTGATGCGCTCGGACGCCGGGACCACGACACTGCTCGGCGGCGACCCGCGGAACGACGCGATCGCGTTGCACCGGCGACTGGCGTACGTGCCCGGAGACGTGACCCTGTGGCCGAACCTCACCGGCGGTGAGGCGATCGACCTGCTCGGACGCCTCCGCGGGGGGGTGAACCTGGCGCGGCGCGCCGAGCTCCTGGAAAGCTTCGACCTCGACCCACGCAAGAAGGGCCGCGCCTACTCGAAAGGGAACCGGCAGAAAGTAGCCCTCGTGTCGGCCCTGGCCTCCGACGTCGAGCTACTCGTGCTCGACGAACCAACCTCGGGCCTGGACCCTCTCATGGAGGACGTGTTCCGCCACGTCATCCGCGAGGAGCAACAACGCTCCGGACGGACGGTTCTGCTGTCCAGCCACATCCTGTCCGAGGTCGGGGCCCTGTGCGACCGCGTCACGATCATCCGTGACGGACGAACGGTCGAGTCCGGTGCCCTGACCGACCTACGACACCTCGCCAGGACCTCCATCGAGGCCGAGCTCGCCGCCCCGCCGAGCGGCCTGGCTGGGTTACCGGGGGTCCATGACCTGATCGTGAACGGCACACACGCACGTTTCACCGTAGACACCACCCAGCTGGACGGTGCGCTTCGTGAGCTCATGAGCGTGGGCGTGCGGAGCCTGGTCAGCGCGCCACCAACCCTGGAAGACGTGTTCCTGCGGCACTACCAGGACGCCGATTCCACCCCTTCGCAGGCATCGCGATGAAGCAGCTGGCCGGCACCGGCCCCCTGCTGCGCCTCGTCCTGAGCCGTGACCGCGTGCTCATGCCGGCGTGGATCCTGGCCCTGCTCGTGGGCGTGATGGCCTTGTCTGCTTCGGTCATGTCGCTCTACCCGACCGCCGCGGACCGCCTCAAGTACTACAACATCAACTCCGCCAGCGCCACCTTCGCCGTGCGCAACGGTCCGCTCTACGGGTCGAGTCTGGGCGAGCTCGTCACCTGGTCGGCCGGTTTCGTCGTCCTGGAAGTCGCGCTGGTCAGCCTGCTCACCGTCATCCGGCACACCCGCACCGAGGAAGAGGCCGGACGGCGCGAGCTCATCGGCTCGACCGCCGTCGGACGCCACGCCGGCCTCGCCGCGGCCATGATCGCGACCTGCGGCGCCAACATCGTCTTCGCCCTCCTGGTCGCCGCGGCCATGACAGCCCGGGGTCTTCCCGTGTGCGGTTCGCTGGCACTGGGCGCCAGTTCGCCATCGCCGGGTGCGTGTTCGCCGCAATCGGTGCAGTGGCCGCACAGCTCACCTGGAGTGCGACCAGCGCACGCGGGATCGCGATCGGCGTCCTTGTCGCGGCCTTCTTGGTGCGGGCCGTCGCCGACGTCAGCGACCAGTCCAGGGGATCGGCCGGCTGGCTCGGCTGGCTGTCGCCGATCGGGTGGGCGCATCGGATGCGTGCCTACGCCGGTGAGCAGTGGTGGGTCCTGCCTGTGGCCATAGTGGCTACCGCGGGCCTGTCGGTGGTGGCCGCGGTCTTGTCCCAGCGACGCGACCTGGGCGCAGGCCTGCTGCCGGCGCGGCTGGGACCCGACACCGCGGCGCCCTCGCTGCGCACGCCACTGGCGCTGGCATGGCGACTGCAAAGAGGGTCGTTGCTCGCTTGGACGACCTGCGCCGTGCTCATCGGACTGGTCATGGGCGGGGTGGCCCAGAACACCACTCAGACACTGGCAGGCAACAAGGCCCTCCAGGACGTGTTCGCCCGGATCGGTGGCAGCGGCGCAGTCATCGACGCCTACCTCGCCTCCACGATGACCATCTTCGCCGTGATGGCCTCGGCCTACGCCATCCAGGCCACGCTGAAACTGCGGGTCGAGGAGGCCAGCGGACGAGCCGAACCTGTTCTGAGCACGGCCGTCGGGCGGGTGAGCTGGGCAGCCAGCCATCTAGTCTTCTCCCTGCTTGGATCGGCGGTCGTCCTGGCCGCCGCCGGCCTGGCGACTGGGGTGGCCTACGGCGCCAGCACCGGGCACGTTGCCCGCGAATCGGTGCGTCTGCTCGGCGCTGTCCTGGCTCAGCTACCCGCCGTGTGGATACTGGTCGCGCTGGCGATCGCACTGGTCGGGATCCTGCCCCGGCTCGCATCCGCGGCATGGGCGCTGCTCGCCGCGTTCCTTCTGCTCACTCTGGTCGGTCCGGCGCTGCAATGGAACGAACGCGTCCTCGGCCTCTCACCCTTCGCCCACATCCCCAAGATTCCAGGCGGGGAGTTCTCGACGACGCCCCTGCTCTGGCTGACCCTGGTCGCCGCAGCAATCACCGCAACGGGTCTGATAGTGCTGCGCCGCCGCGACATCCCAATCGGCTGAACAGGCCGGCGTCAGTCCAACCAACCCGGCAAGCTCTATGGTCACACCGTCTGCGGCCGACTCAGACGGTCATCAAGACGCAGTCTGAACGCTCGCGCCGCCGAGAAAAGTGCTCCCTCAGATTCACCTACATCATGTGCCGTAAAGGGAACGGCTTGCGGCGACGATTCCGACTCCTCGCCGAGGTGATCTTGTGTCATTTGTCGATCGTCAGGTGGCGATCCAATCAGGGTGTCGGCCGGACAGTCCGAGAAGGCGGTCCAGCGGTGGTGCGTCCTGGGGTACGGCGACGGGTTCAGC
>JAABUM010002494.1_pt1 | contig 24535 bp, 18 predicted proteins | sample 5559161 | NCBI WGS metagenome assembly JAABUM01 (sample SAMN10711868, study PRJNA513369) | rock metagenome | isolation source: Antarctica rocks | place: Antarctica: Victoria Land, Siegfried Peak nord
GCCAGCGATTACATAGACGCGGCGGAAAAATACGTTTCGGGCTATTCGGAAGATCGCCCCGTGGTGCGCAACGGCAAAAGGACGGGCGAAACCAAGCACATCACGGTCAACTCGGTCGTGACGTGGACGCCGGGCGATGTGACTATCGCTGAAAAGAAAGGCGGTCTGGTGTCGATTGCCTCGACGCGCGAATATTCGTCGCAGATGCCCTGCGCCGTCATTGGCATTGACAAATGGTGCAAGTCGAACCGCTCGCTCGTGCAAAAGATGATCACCGCCATTGGCGAAGGCGGACGACAAATCCAGACCAACCCGCAAGCGTTGGATCGCGCTTCGGCCATCGCCGCCAAGGTGTTCCACGAGCAAGGCGCCGACGCCGCGTATTGGAAAAAGTATTTCGTGGGCACAACGCAAACCGACAAAAGCGGCCAGCCGGTTGAACTGGGCGGCTCGTCGGTGAACACGCTCGGCGATTCACTTTTGGCGATGGGATTGGTTCCCGGCTCGGCGAACCTCGTTGACGCGACTTACACGGTTTTTGGTCAGCTCGTGTCGTCGCAATATCCCGAACTGCTACCAAGCTTTGCGCCCGCGTCGAGTGTGATTGACACCTCGTATTTGAACGCGCTCGCCAAAGCGCAATCGTCGGGCGCTTCGGGTTCAGGTTCGGGTGGGCGCACCATTCGGGTTGTCGCGCCCACTTACAAGAGGCCCCGACCCGGCGCCCCTGTCCGGCCCAAAGTGTCAACTGCGAACTTGAACATCGAGTTCAACGCGGGTAAAAACACCCTCACGCCTCAAGGCCACGCGCAACTGGTGAGACTGGCGAACAGCCTGCTGATCGCGGGCGGAACGACCATCGAAGTCCACGGCCACACCGACAACGCGGGCGACCCCAGCAAGTCCATGCCGCTCAGTGAAGCGCGTGCCTTCGCGGTGAAGAATTTCTTGCATCAATTGTCGCCGGTCAACTTTCCGTTGAGCCGAATTCAGACGTTCGCGCACGGCGAAACCCAGCCGCTCGTGCCGAACACGTCGCCGCAAAATCGCGCCAAGAACCGGCGTGTGACGATTGTGTTGCGCGCGGCTTAGTTGAAGAGGGTGAGAGGAGGTAGCGTTTCCTCACTTGGTTGGGCGCACACCTCACTTGGTTAGGCGTTCTCCTCAGTTGGTTGGGCGTTCACCTCACTTGGTTAGGCGCACACCTCACTGTGTTCGGCCCTCACCCGGCCTTCGGCCACCCTCTCCCACTTCGTGGGAGAAGGCCGGGCTGAAATTGCCGGGCACGACCGGATTTGAACGTAGCGACCAAAGTCTCAGTTCGGCCTTCTCCCACGAAGTGGGAGAGGGTGGCCGAAGGCCGGGTGAGGGCCGAACACAGTGAGGAAACCCCTGCCAACTCCCGCCCGCTCAACCCCAAACCCCACCAAAAACCCAAAATGAAAACTCCATCGCCCGTCTCGGAAAAAGACGGTTCGCCTGTTCTCGTGACGGGCGCGCATTCCAGCGCCGCTTTGCAGGTCGGCGACCGCCCGGCCAAACGCAGCGACGGCCCGTTCGCCGTCTTTTTGCCCAACCGCCGCGTGAAAATGCCGGTTCTGCTCGCCGTAGCCCTCATCGAAGCGGCGTTGTTCCTGTTGTTGTGGATTTTCTCGCCTTACAAAGTGCTGCCGCAACCGATGGAAGTGGTGGCGGCGCTGTCCGATTTGTGGGCGCATCAAGGTCTGGGACAGGAATTGGGCGTCTCGTTCGTGCTCAATTTGGAAGCACTTGTCATTTCCACGCTCTTGTCGCTGGGCCTCGCTTATCTCACCGTCATTCCCGCGTTTCGCCCGGTTGTGACGGCGGTTTCCAAAGGCCGCTTTCTCTCTCTCGCGGGCTTCACGCTGATTTTTACGCTCATGTTTGGCGGCGGCCATCCGCTCAAATTGGCGCTTCTTACTTTTGCCATCACGGTGTTTTTCGTGACTTCGATGGCGTCGGTCATCGCGGCGATTCCGCGCTCGGAGTTCGAACACGCGCGAACTCTTCGCATGAGCGAAGGCCGCGTCGTGTGGGAAGTCGTGATTTTGGGAACAGCCGACAAAGCCTTTGAAGTGCTCCGTCAAAACGCGGCGATGGGCTGGATGATGCTGGCCTCGATTGAAATCATCTCGCGCGGCGAGGGCGGTATCGGCACGATGCTCGAAAGCGAGCGCAAATTCGCCGCTTACGCCGCCGTCTACGCCATTCAGCTGCTCTTTCTGCTTGTCGGAATGCTGCAAGATTACGGCATCGAATCGCTGCGCCGCTTGTTTTGCCCTTATTCCGTGTTGACGTTGGAGCGCAAATGACGAGTGATTATTCCTATCAACTGCACGAAACGCTCGTTCATCTCGAAGGCGTTTCCAAATCTTATGACGGCACGCCCGTGTTGCGTGATGTCAACCTCGAAATCAAAAACCTCGTTCGTCCCAACTGCGAGCAAGGTCAAGTCGTGGCTCTGCTTGGCCCGTCGGGCGTGGGCAAAACGACGCTGTTTCGCATTCTCGCCGGACTCGAAGAACCCGACATAGGGCAAGTTTTAGTTGGCGGCGATCAACAACCGGTGCGGCGCGGACAAATCGGCGTCGTGGCGCAACAATATCCGCTTTTTGCGCATCGAACGGTGCTCGGCAATCTCGTCGTCGCGGGCGGTCAAGTCGGACTCAAGGGAAGCGCGGCGCGCGACAAAGCGGGAGATTTGCTCGCTCGGTTCGGTCTGGACGGGCAGGCCGCCAAATATCCGTCGCAACTGTCGGGCGGGCAACGCCAGCGCGTGGCCATTGCGCAGCAGTTCATGTGTTCCGACAAGTTTTTGCTGATGGACGAGCCGTTTTCCGGCCTCGATATTCTGGCGCAGGAAACGCTGATTCGCTTCATCCACGACATCGCCGGGCACGACGAACTGATGACGTTTATCTTGATTACTCACGACATTTCGGCGGCTCTTCAAATCGCCGACACTTTGTGGGTATTGGGCCGCGACCGCGACGAAAACGGTCAAGCGATTCCCGGCGCGCGCGTGCAGGGCAACTTCAACCTCATCGAGCGCGGTTTAGCGTGGCACGACAACATTGCTTCGATGCCCGAATTCGGACTCTTGCGGCAGGAAATCCGCGATTTGTTTCCCAAACTTTAATGCCCTTTCCCACAGATGAACACAGATGAGGACACGGATGAACACAGATTTTCTTTTAGATATGGGTGTCATCTGGGCTACTATCGGTGTTCATCTGTGGGAAAGGAATCCTAATGAAAAACCGCTATTTAGCCGCGTTTCAAGAGCAACACAACCTCATCGGTTTGGCGGGCGCGCTCGCGCTGTCGGCGGCGTTGCTCAATCCGCTCCCGTTTTTAGCCGCGCTCGTTGCCGAAGCGGCGTATTTGATTTTCGTGCCCGATTCCAAGTGGTTCGGAAAGCGCCTGAGCGCCAAACACGACGCCGAAGTCGAAGCGCATCGCGCCCGCATCAAAGCCGAGACGCTTCCCAAACTGCGGCCATCCATGCGCGCGCGTTTTGAAAAATTGGAACAGGCGCGGCGCGGCATCGAACGCCAGACCGCGCCTGACAAAAAATGGATGCGCGAGGTGCTGCGCAAACTCGATTTTCTGCTCGAAAAGTTCTTGCAATTCGCCGTCAAAGACCAGCAATTTCGCGCCTATTTGCTCGACGCGCAACAGGAAATCCATCCGATGCCGCTTCCGCAGGCGCGCGGAACCGAAGCCCTCGAACTCAACGACAAATGGACGCGCGATTGTGTGCAGTTTCTGCAAGCTGCTTACACGCGCGATCTCGACCAATTGCAAGCCCAGCGCGACGACGAACAAGACGAATCCACCAAAGCCATTTTGGAAAAACGCGTCGAAGTTTTGGGACGGCGCCGCGATTTCATCGGGCGCATCGGGAAAATCATCGCCAACTTAACGCAGCAACTCGCGCTCTTGGAAGACACATTCGGCCTGATTTCCGATGAACTTTTGGCGCGCGCGCCGGAACAGGTTTTGGGTGACATAGACGATGTGGTCAGCCAGACCAACGCCATGACGCAGGTTTTGGAAGAACTTGCGCCCTTCGAGCGGATGCTGTCGAACGTGTAAGAATCTGTGCTCAACCACAATCATTCTTCTGAATAGCGGCACTGACGTGCTCTTCCAATCGCGCTCCAACCAAGCTTCTTCGATTGGAAGAGCACGTCAGTGCCGCTATTCAGAAGAATTTCAAGTCCAATAACTCTCTTTGAGCACAGACTCTAAGAAGTGTCTCGTTGAAGTTGCACTAAAAGGGCGCCTCCTGAACTCAACTCAACTGAAGGGTGCCTTTTCGAAACGCTCCTTGATGCGAAGTCCGTGAGATGCGTTTGGTTGCCGTGTTTCCCCTTCAAGCAACGCCTCGACAGAAAAGACAAACTGGGCGCTGACATTTTGCAATGAGCCTTTTTAACACGCTTCGCAAAGCGACTTCCCTTCTGGTTGAACTACCGCCCGAAGAAAATCCCGTTTCGTCGCTTCATGCGGACGACGTTTCGAGCGACGACATTCCGCTACCAGCCGACGCGCGGTTGAGTTACGAGATGGACGAGCCGCGCGGCGCCAAAACGGTCGCCGACATCGCGCGCGAAAGCGACGGGCCAAATCTCGATCAAGTGCAAGTGGACGGCGCCGCTTTGCCTTCGACCAGCGCCGATAAACCGCTCGATTTTCCGGCGATTTATCGCGCCGCGAAGTTGCCCGAAACCGGCTTTGGCGCCGAACAGATGCTCGAAACGCTCGCGTCCCTGCCGCCGGAACTGCCGCTCGAAACCAAACGCATAACAGTGCGCGCGATGCTGGGCACGCTCGGCAAAACAACGGGCGCAACTCCGGAAACTTTGGTCGCCGATGCCTCGCGCAAACTGGCCGCGCTCCATTCGTTCGTGGGGTTCATGGACAAAAAGACCGGCGAATCGGTCGCGCAAAACGAAAGCGACATCGCGGAGTTGCAAGCGCAAATCGAAGAAAAACGAACCGCGATTTTGAACGCCAAAACCGAACTGGCGCGCGTTCATCAATCATGTGAAGTCGAAAGCGACCGGTTGGACGATGTATTGGAGTTCTTCAGTCTCGATCAGGGCGCGTCGAAATACGCGACAGAACAAGAGAAGCCCGCGTGAAAAAGGACGCGGCTGTTTCGGATGACCGGTTTTTTTGCGCGCGTTGCCAGACCGTGTTTACCCGCAGACCGACGCATTGCCCCAACTGTGACGGCCCGGAGAATGGTGTGCCAGAAAGCAAAGGTTGGAGCGGCTCTTGTCTGGCCTACACGCTGATTTGTTTTGGCCCGATAGTTGTGGGCGCTCTGCTTTATCCTTTTGTGGGCGAGATGCCTCTTGTGTTCATCGCGGTATGTTATGCCCTCGTTAGCGCCGGACTTTTTGTTGCATGGTTCGTCTTCGTCGGTTTTCAGGTCGTGATGGTTTTATTTCGAGACGCCCGCGCCATCGAACGTGAGTTCGAAATTTACGCTTCCCGTCCTGCTTTGGACGGCGATGAGTCCGCACCACCACCTTCCCAGCGGAGTTGAACCGCCCGTGACCAAATTTTTTGTGTTTCCTGTGTCCTTTTCTGGCTAAAATCTTTCCGTCTTAAGCGGCCCAGTTCCACCATGCCAAACCGTATCACCAATCTCGTCAAAGCCTTCGTCAATATGTTCATATCGGGTGCCGAGCGCGCCAACCCGAAAATGTTGCTCGAACAGGAAAAAGAAAATCTGCGCGTCCAAATCGCGCATTACAATCAAGGCCTCGCCACGCACGCCGGGCTGTGCGAGCGCCTGATGAGCAACGTCAAGCGCCTCGAAGCGCAGGAAAAAGAAGAGCGCGCCAAAGCCGGAGCGAACCTGCGCGCCGGAAACCGCGAACTCGCGGGCCAATACGCGTTGCAATTGCAAACGACTTCGGCTCGCCTTCAAGAAGAGCAATCCCAACTCGAAGGCGCCGAAAAAACCTACCGCGACCTCGTCAAAACACGCGACATCACCGTTGCCGATGCGAAAAAGAAAATCGAAAGCCTGAAATACGCGATTTCCGACATGGAAATCAAAAAGGCGACCGCCGAAATGATGGAAATGGCGGGCGGCATGATTTCGAGCATCGGCGGAAGCGGCGACACGCTCAACCGTTTGGAAGAAATGGTCGGCGAAGAACGCGAAAAAGCCGCCGGTCGCGCGCGCGTCGCCAAAGACTCGCTCAACACCACCGACTTTCAAGCCAAAGAATCCGAACAAAAAGCGCTCGCCGATCAAGCCCTCGCCGATTTCGCCGCCGCCGAAGGCATGGCGCTCGACCCCGCCGTTCCCCTCGATTCGGGCCAAAGCGGCGCCAAACGCATGGGCCAGCAAGGCCAAAGTGCAAGCGGTTGAAATCACAGCGCAAACAAAACCCCGTTTCTCGATGAGAGGCGGGGTTTTGTTGTGTCCGACAACCGGAACCACGAACGCAAAGCACATCTCACGGGAAGTGCGACGTATGGATGGTGCTTGCCCTGAGCGTTGGCAGGGTTTCATCACAAATTTCGTTGTCAGTTGGGTGCAATGCCTTGTTCTGTCGCTGTTGGTCGCTTATTGGTCGGGTTTGATTTGCGGGTTAAGAACGTCAGTAATCGAGGAGAAGCGCAGACTATTTGACCATATAAAGGCTTCTTCGTTAGTCGTGTCCTGAGGTGATTTGGCGAGCGTAGCAACAGCAGGGAAGTCCGCCAGTTTGCCCGCTTGGAACTTGCCATCAGACAGAGAGAACTCCATCACCTTATCCCACTTGAGAACGATGTAAAGACGTGACGGTTTGGTCAAGAAGAAGTATCTTGCTTCACTGTTCCACCATCTTGAACCTGCGGAGTGGACAAATTGAGGTTTGTCTTCTTCGGAAATCAGGTCATCAAGCCGAAACGATTTCACAAGCTGGCCTTGCTTGCTATAGATAGCAACTGCGTTCTGGTATCCGGCGCTAGCATACTCGTTCAACGTGACTACCTCTTGCTCCATTGAAACTACGGCGCTCAGGGGCATCAATTCATTCACGAGTTCGGTTTTCCAAAGCAGCTTAGGTTGTATGTCCCACTGCTTTCCAGGATAGCCCATTTGGTAGAAGTAACAAACGGGTTTCTTGCCCTTGTTCTGTCTTGATTCCGGCGGGAATACCTCCGCCACATACGAGAAGCCTCTGGAGTGGAAACTCGTTGGCTCTGGATAAGCCCAACGGTCAGAAAAAGCTGATGGGGCAAGCGAAAGAAGGCAGCCCACAGCCAGAGTGATTTGTTTGATCCGAGACATCTGTCGTTTCATGGTTTTATTGTAACACACGCATCCAAGCCGCGCGCAGCGACAGAACAATGTTATTAACCTGCAAATCCCCCTGATCTTTGCGGTATAATACCGGACTACAAGCGGGATCTTGCCGCAGGTTTGCAACATCTTTCGGTCGCGGTAAAAACACGCGATAAGTGTGTTCTTACCGCAACTCGCTCATTCTACTACGATGTTTTTGGTTCGCTCTTTTTCCTTGTTGGCGCTTTGCGTTCGCTTTTCTTTTTAAGGCCAACGGCGGCGGCTTCGTCGGAGTCGCTTCCGAATTGGCCGATGACCAGTTCCTTCACGCGCAACGAGCGGTTGTAAAGTTCCTGCTCGGTCGCGGCAGCGTCATCGCGGGCGGCGTCGAGGGCGTTCTGGGCTTGCGTTTCTCTGGCGCGTTTGGCGTCCACTTCGGCGGCGAGAGCTTGCATCGCCTGGGGCGAATGGGAGGCGGCGCCGGTAAAAGAAGGCAAGGTTTGAAGCGCCGCGACGACCTGGCGCGCGCCTTCTAACATCGCGGGTGTTAATCGTTTGGTTGCCATGATGGAATGGCCCGCAACGCGGGCTTCCCCAGCATAAACCATTGAAAGTCTCGGCGCAACGTCTTTTTCCGTCGTGTGTTCGAATGAGACCAGCATCTATTCAATTGAGACGGACATTTACCTTTCTAAGATGCGCATCTATGCGGACAAGACGACCATCTCATTTGCATAGATGATGATCTATGCAAATGAGATGGTCGTCTTGTCCGCATAGATGCGCGCCTCGCTCGAATAGACGCACTGCTTTTAAGTGTTAGGCGGGCCCGTGCCTTCCCATCGTCACCCAGCAAAAGGCTACTCCCTGCGCTCTCTCCCAAACAATTGCACTACGGAACTCCATGTTTGGCTACGGCGCAAGCCGCGCTCGAACGCAACTGCGTCACCCCGATTCGTTTTGTATGAACCTTGTTTTGAATTGTGATAGAGGCACCTCTTCGCGTGTCGATTGGAGAAACTTCTCGCTATGCCTTCCTCCTGGAATCAAGACCTTATCGCGCGCTACGAAAGCGGCGCGAGCAACCAATTTCTGCTTTACGGCAACGTCGAAGACGAATTTCTGCTTTCCAACGGCCAAACCGGGACGCTGCGCGACTTCCTGTTAGGTTCGCTGCTTTCGAGTTTCGATGTCGTGCTGTCTTACGATTTGGGAAACGGTTTGCGTGTCGAAAAAGGCGCGCCGATTTTCTCAAATTGGCCCGCTTTCAAAGCCAATCCGATTTTGCCGCGCGAGCCGCGACCGGCGCTCGACTCGCTCACGCACTACGCGCGCTTCGCGGCGAACCTCGTCCGCGTCGGGCAACTCGCGCCGCGCGTGGCGGTGGTCGTGGGTTCGGTTCAACTGCTCGCACCCGCCAGTCCCGGTGGCGTTGACCACGAAACGGGCGCTTTGGCTCTCATCATGCGCGAGTGGAGCCGCGACACATTGCTTCATGAATCCCCGTTCGCGTCGTTTTTGATCGCTGAAAACCTCAACGATTTGCACGCGCTTTTAACGCAAAACCCGCGCGCGGCGCGCTTCAAAATCCCGCTCCCCGATGGAAAAGAGCTGGGAAGCGCGCTCGAAGCGTTCAAGCCCCGCTCTCAAGTTGCGCTCGAACATTTTTCGGACGATTTGAAGAATCTCGGTTTGCAACTGAGTGGCGCAACTTTGGCTTCTCTTGATTCTCTCCTCAAAACGCGCGAGTTCTCGAAAACGCCGCTCGAACGGAGCGATGTGGCGCGTTTAAAGAAAGAGTTGGTCGAGTCCGACGCGGGCGGACTCATCGAATTTTTGCTCCCGACGCGCACGCTCGATGACCTTTACGGACAGGAAAAAGTGAAAGCGCACCTGCGCGCCGACATCGCGTTGTGGCAAAAAAACGAGGTCGAGGCGCTGCCCAAAGGCTACCTTTTGTGCGGGCCAGTCGGAACGGGCAAGACGTTCTTGGTCGAATGTCTGGCGGGCGAAGCGGGCGTTCCGGTCGTCAAAATCAAAAACTTCCGCGACCGCTGGATCGGTTCGACTGAAGGCAATCTCGAAAAAATCTTCCGTTTGATTGGCGCTCTGGGGCGTTGTTATGTCTTCATTGACGAGGCCGACCAAACGCTCGGTAAACGCGATTCGGGTTCGGGCGATAGCGGCATTTCAGGCCGCGTTTATGGGATGTTCGCCGAAGAGATGAGCCGTTCGGACAATCGTGGCAAAATCATCTGGATATTGGCCAGTAGCCGCCCCGATTTGATCGAAGTGGATTTGAAACGACCGGGAAGAATCGATGTAAAAATTCCCTTGCTTCCCACAACAACTCCGGAAGAATCGTTCCAACTGATTCGCAACTTATTGAAGCGGCGTGATTTGGAATTAGGTTATGGCGGATTTGAGGCTGTTAAAGCCGACTTGCCGCTTTTGTTGACACCGGGTGCGGCGGAAGCGTTAGCAGTCAAGGTGTTTAGAGATGTAAAAGTCGGCAACAAAACGCCCATAGACGCGCTGAAGGAATCGCTTAAGACGTATCGTCCGCCCGTTGCACCAGAAGTGTTAGGAGCGCAAATCGAACTCTCAGTGCGCGAATCGAGCGATTTGGAGTGGGTGCCGGAATCGTTGCGACCATGCTGAAAAATTAGCCACAGATGAACACAGAGGACACAGATGTTTTTTAGATGCTTTTATCTGTGTCTTCTGTGTTCATCTGTGGCTAATTTTTTTATGCTTCTTCGGCTTTAACTTCTTTCATCACGCGTTCGATGGCGCTCGTCCATTCGACGTGATGCTCGCCGCCCCGCGAGCCGTCTTCTTTGGTCTGATTGGCTTCTTTTCGTTCGGCCTCGGAGAGTTTGTCCCACGCGGCACGGGGCAAATAGCGCGTGGTTTTACCTTTGCGAACCGCGACTTTGCTATCGGCGGTCGTCCATTCTTCGTGCGTCCATTCGATCAGGTTTTTCTGCGATTCGGTGCGCTTGCCTTTCTGCTTGAAGTCGTCGCCTTCTTCTTTTAGGAGTTACGCAGTTGAAGATTTTGTCGCTCGAGCGTGGGAGGGAGCAACGCGATTCCAGTTCACGCTCACGACGTTTTGAGCCTCAGCACGCTCAACTGCGTAACTCCTATCTTTGTAGCGACGCGCTAAAAGCTGCGATTTGCGCGCGCTCCACTGGCCGGGCTGTCCGCCTTTGTCGCCCGCTTTGGTTTCTTCTTTGAGCCGCTCGCGCAAAGCGGGATCGGTGTAGGTTTTCGCGTAATCTTGCGCCGTTTTTGTTGCCATGAAGCAATCCATTTAACCACAGATGAACGCAAATTGACGCAGATGAAATCTCATTCAAATCATCTGCGTCTATTCGCGTTCATCTGCGGTTAAATGGATTGCGTGAAATTTTCGCTTCAAGGGCAAAAGCAAACTCCCTTCGGAATGGCGCGCGCCGGACTTTTAGAGTTGCCGCACGGCACAATTGAAACGCCGGTTTTTATGCCCGTTGGCACTCTGGCAACCGTGAAAGCGATGTTGCCGCGCGAACTCGAAGAACTGGGCGCGCAAATCATCCTCAACAACGCCTTTCACCTGCATTTGCGACCGGGCGCCGATGTTGTGCGCGAAGCGGGCGGACTTCATCGGTTTCAAGGTTGGAACCGTCCGATTTTGACCGATTCCGGCGGCTTTCAAGTGTTCTCGCTCGCCAAAATTCGCCGCGTCACCGACGAAGGCGTGCATTTTCAAAGTCCAGTTGATGGCTCGAAGCACTTTTTCACGCCCGAATCGGTGATCGAACTTGAAGAGGCGCTGGGGCCGGACATCGGGATGATTCTGGACGATGTCATCGCGCTTCCGGCGACCTTCGACGCGACAGCCAAAGCGATGCGGCGCTCCGTCGCTTGGGCAGGGCGCGCGGCGAAACATCGCAGTCGAAGCGATCAAAGCATCTTCGGCATCGTGCAAGGCGGGTTGTTTCCCGAACTGCGCCGCGAATGCGCGGACGCTTTAGTTGACGTCGGTTTCGACGGCTACGCCATTGGCGGCTTGGCTGTTGGCGAAACGCCGGAACAGATGGACGAAATGGTCGGACAAATCGCGCCGATGCTACCTGAACAAAGGCCGCGCTATTTGATGGGAGTCGGGACGCCGCGTAATTTGGAAGCGGGCGTGATGCGCGGCGTGGACATGTTCGACTGCGTGTTGCCAACGCGCTTGGCTCGTCACAATGTCGGCATCATTTCGAGTGATGAGCCGAGTGGAATTGGCGGCGGGAGTCAGAACTTGAACTTGCTCAAAGCGGTTCATAAACGCGATTTTGGGCCGCTCGACCCGAAGTGCGAATGCTTCGTGTGCCGCGAGTATGCGCGGGCGTATTTGCATCATCTGTGCAAGTGCGGCGAGATTTCCGGCGCGCGGCTGCTCACCTATCATAACCTTTGGTTTTACGGGCAATGGATGAAAAAGCTGCGAGCATGGATTCTGGCGGAATGAGAGGTGGAAGAAGCTGGGCAGATTCCCATTCAATCGAGGACGGTTTCTCATGAACGAAACGGAGCGCGGCCTCATCTAAAAGTGCGCTCTTCATGTCCACTCATCCGATATTTTTCGATCCTTCCGGTGCGCGCGCCTCGTGGCTCAAGCGCGCGGGCGCAGGTTTAGGTTTAGTTGCGCTTGTTTCGGGCGCGGCGTTTGGCGTGAGCGTGATGAACACGCCCGCACCGGCGCGCGCTAAAGCGTTGCAAAATCTGGCGCACATTTTTCTGCCTTCCAAACAAGAGCAGACCAAAGAAGACCAAGGCAAACCCAGAGACGCCCGCGAGCGCGACGCGCTGTGGAAACAGGTCGCTCTTGGAAGTTCGCCGGCGAGTCTCCACGCCCAGACCGCTTCCAATGCGCCCGTCGTGGCGGCGTTTTACGCGCCCTATCAAAACACCGGCCTGGCTTCTTTTAAACAAGCCGCGCCGGGATTGACTCACGTCATGCCCGATTGGGTTCACCTGAACGCCGATGGGCAAAGCCTGAATCTGGACGATTTTTCTTTTGGGGACAACCCGGCTAACCGGGAGGTCATCCAAGTCGCGCGGCGAAACGGCGTGGCGATCATGCCGATTTTTTCCAACGCGTCCAGTTCCAACTTCGACCCGGCGCGCGTCGAACGTCTGCTGGCCTCGCCCGCCAAGCAACAAGCGTTGGTGGCGAACTTGTCCAAGTGGCTGGTGCAAAACAAATTCGCCGGTTTGAACCTTGACTTCGAGAACTTGAACGGGGCGGATTATGCTCGTCTGCCCGCGTTTATGGGGTTGCTTTGGCGCTCGCTTCATCAAAACGGCATGGCCTTGTCGGTTGATGTCGAAGGCACTTTGTTCGAGGAAGGCCATTTGTCCCTGGCGCGTTCTCTGGGCGCGGCGTCGGATTTTTCCGTCCTCATGGCCTACGACCAGCACGATCAAGGTGGCACGGCTGGCCCTATCGCCGCGTTCGATTGGAGCACGAAGCTCGTGCACTCGGCGCTAAAGGCGATTCCGGCCAGCAAACTGGTGCTGGGCGTTGGCAACTACGCCTACAATTGGCTCGACAAACCGGGCGCCAAAAAACAAGATGCGGGCGAGCTAACCTATCAAGAGGCGGTTTTGCTGGCGAGCCGGACGCAGGGCAAAATCAAGCCGCAAGACGCCATTGACTTCGACCCGCAAACGCTCAACGCGACCTTTAACTACCGCGATGGGCGCAAGCAGGCGCACGAAGTGTGGATGCTCGATGGCGCCTCGGCTTACAACGATTGGAAATTGCTGGGCCGCGCCCATCTGCGCGGCGGCGCGCTGTGGGTTCTTGGCAGCGAAGACCCCTCGGTGTGGGATTTTTGGAACAAACACTCCTCGCCTGACGCGCAGGTGCGCGAGCAAATGGATCGCGTTCACTTTCCCTTTGAAGTGGCGTTTTCCGGTCAGGGCGAGGTTCTCAGCCTCGCGTCGCAACCGCGCGACGGCGCGCGCGACCTCGATTTCGACGGGCAAACAGGTCTTATCACCGACGAGAACTATTCGCGCTTTCCCACGACGACCTCGCTTTGGCGTTCAGGTTTTTCCCACACAAACCTGGCTCTGACCTTCGATGACGGCCCCGACCCGCAGTGGACGCCCGCCATTTTGGATGAGCTGAAGAAATACAACGTCAAGGCCACGTTTTTCGTGATGGGCTATCAGGCCGAGCGTTATCCGGGCCTCGTGCGACGGATGTGGGACGAGGGCCACGACATCGGCAACCACTCGTTCAACCATCCCGATTTAGGCGCGGTTTCGGCGCGTCGCGTGGAGTGGGAAATCAACGAAACGCAGCGCGCCATCGAAAGCATCACCGGCCACGCCACGACCGAGTTCCGCCCGCCTTACACCGCCGACGCCGAGCCGCAAACGGTGGCGGAAGTGGCGCCCGTCCAGCAAGCGGCGGCGCTGGGCTACAAAACCATCGGCGAATACGTTGACCCGCAGGACTGGAACCCCACCATCACCCGCGCGAACAATCAGGTGGCTCCTCGCACGGTTGACGACATCAAAAACGAGATTTTGCGGCAAGTGCAGTTGGGCCGGGGCAACATCATCTTGCTCCACGACGCGGGCGGCGACCGCTCGAAAACCATCGCGGCGCTCGATCAGGTTTTGCCGATCCTGTTGAAGCATCACCGTTTAGTTCCCGTGTCGAGTTTGATGAACGAAACGCGCGCTCAGGCGATGCCCACCATCACGGGCCACGAAGCGCTCGTCGTCGCGTTCGACCGCTTCTTTTTCAACGTCTGGTTTTCCGCGCAGTGGCTTCTGGGCATGGGCTTCGTCCTCGCCATTGGTCTTGGCATCGCGCGCATGGCCTTCATCGTTCCGCTCGCTTTGGTCGCCCGCAAACGCGAGCAAGCGCAGGTTTTTCCGCTCGATTACGCGCCCACAGTGTCGGTTCTGGTCGCGGCCTTCAACGAGGAACAAGTCATCGAGCGCACGCTGCGTTCGATTTTGAACTCGGATTATCCAAGCATCGAAGTCGTCGTCGTGGACGACGGCTCGAAAGACGGAACGTTCGAGGCGGTTCAGTCGGCCTTTGGCGATGACGCGCGCGTTCGGGTTTTTCGTCAGGTCAACGGCGGCAAAGCCTCGGCGCTCAACCACGCGATTGCGCAGGCGCACGGCGAGATATACGTTGGCTTCGACGCTGACACGCAGGTCGCGCCGGACGCGATTTCGCTTTTGGTTCGTCACTTCTCTAACCCGAAAATTGGCGCCGTCGCGGGCAACGTGACGGTCGGCAACCGCTTGAACATCTGGACGCGCTGGCAGGCCATCGAATACATCACCAGCCAGAACCTCGACCGGCGCGCGTTCGGTTTGCTGAACGCCATTTCGGTCGTTCCCGGCGCCATCGGCGCGTGGCGGGCGAGCGCGATCAAGCAAGTCGGCGCCTATCAAAGCGACACCTTGGCCGAAGACATGGACTTGACGTGGCGTTTGCACGGCGCGGGCTGGCTCGTCGCCAACGAAACAAAGGCGCGCGCGTTCACCGAAGCGCCCGACTCGCTCTCGACGCTTTTCAAACAGCGCTTCCGTTGGGGCTACGGCACGCTGCAATGCCTCGCCAAGCACCGCAAGATGCTGGGCCGGTGCGGCTGGTTTGGCAAGCTCGCTTTGCCGATGATCTGGGTGTTCCAGTTCGGCTTGCAGTGGATCGCGCCGCTCGTGGACGTGATGCTCGTTGGAGCTGCGGTCAGCGTTGTGCTGGGCGAACGGGCGCACGGATTGGATGCGGGCACGCTCGCGTCTTTTCACAAAATCGCGGCGTTCACGCTTTTGTTCTTCTTGATCGAGTTGATCGGCGCGTTCGTGGCGATTCGACTGGACGACGAAGACCCGAAACTTCTGCCGCTTTTGCTGCTCCAGCGCTTCGTTTATCGCCAGATGCTTTACGTCGTCGTCTGCCGCGCGACGTGGACGGCGCTGTCGGGCTTTCGTCAGGGCTGGGGCAAACTGGCCCGCAAAGGAACCGTCGTCGTGTCCAAAGCTAAGGTCGCTTGATTTTCGCTTCAATAAACACAAAGAACACGGAGGAACAGGAGAGACACGGAGGATTTTTAGAGGAGGTTAATTCCTTTCTTTTCTCTCTCCGTGCCTCTCATGTTCCTCCGTGTTTATTGAAGGAATGGGCTGATAAAGTCGCGCGATACCTCGCCGTTGCTGCCGGGTTGCCATACAGCGAGTAGCGCGAGTTGGAATTCAGCAGTTGCACCTGCGGTGCGAGCGATTGCCAGCGCGGGTCTTGGAACACCTTGCTACGCGCGACGACGAACACCGGATGAGGCCGGGCGACGATGCGCTTCAACTCGTCGGCGTTCCGGTAGAAGAAGGCCGCTCGTTCCGCAGCGGGCATTCGTTCCCAGCCGGGCTGGAGTTCGCGCGGGATGCTCGTTTGATCGGAACCCGGGTCGCCTCCGCCGAGGATGACGCGCCTGCCGGAGTAATACGACAGGCTCTGGGCGTAGCCAATCGAGGCGATTTGCGTGTCATTTGTCATCGCTTGCCGCACGGGTTGCATCATGGCGCGCAATGTCACGGCACCCTCAATCGAACTCCACAACATCATCGTCGCCGCGAGCAGCAACGCGAACCCGCCTGCTGTGGCGCCGAACACTTCGCGCGTTTTTTCTCGAAACGCGGCGAAAAGCAGGGCCAACGACCACAAGAGCGCCATCACGCCCGCCACGACCAGCCAGATCGGAACGGCCTCGCCGCCGAGCAGCTTTTCAACACGAGAACGCGAAACGAGCGCCGCCACGCCCAGCACAACAGCGAGCAATCCTAAAACGAGGGCCTCCGCTTTGAACCCATCGCGGCGCGTCCAGCGCGCATCGAACCACGCGCCAAGACACGCGCAACCAAGCGGAAGCATCGGCAAAATGTAAGTCACGATTTTCGACTTGCTCGCCGAAAAAAACAGCAGCGTGAACACAGCGCCGAAGACCAAAAGCACCGTTGCCCGCGCCCTTTGATCGTCCGGTTCAACTCGCGCGCGTCGAAAAACGGCGGGCAGGCGAACCAGAGCGCGCGGGAAAAAGACCGACCAGGGGAAGAAGATGGCGGGCAGAAATGGCAGAAGAAAATAAGGGGCTTCCCAGTGATCCGGCACGCCCGCGCCGCCCGTGAAGCGCTGAAAGTTTTGCTTATACCAGAAGAGATGGTTGAACTCCGAGTTCCTCATCTGCACTTCGATGAACCAGGGCGCCGCCACGAGCAGCATCAATGGGATGCCCCAACTCAGGCCCATCTTCCAACCGTTCCTGGGGCGACACCAGAGCAGGTAAGGGATGATCGCTCCGAAACACAACACAACCGCGACCGGCCCCTTCGACAACACGCCTAACCCCAAACAAATCCAGAACCCGGCGAACCAGAAATTGGGCACTCGATTGTCGAAGCGCGGTTTCGCGCCGCGCTCGACCGGCGTTTCGCTGCTCGGTTGAGAAAGCGGCGCGCCCTCGCGCTGCTGCTCGTGGCCTTTGCATGTGGTGTGACCGAGCCACCAGAACGCGAGGGCGCACGTCGTCATCGAAGCGAGCGGCGTGTCGGTGATGACGAAGCGGCCCATGACGGGCCACATGATGGTTGTGGAAAGCATCGCGGCGCCCAGAAGTCCGGCCCGCGCGCCGAAAGCGCGTCTTCCCAGAGCGTAAGTGGCAGCGATTCCAGCGAAGGCGAAGACGACCAGCGCCAACCGCGCGGCGAACTCGCTCACGCCCAGAACCCGGTAAGTCGCCATCACGCTCCAATAGGTGAGGACGGGTTTGTCGAAGAACTTGATGCCGTTGACCGTGGGTGTCACCCAATCGCCGCGCGCCAGCATTTCGCGCGGGATCTCGGCGTAGCGGCCTTCATCGGGGTCAACTAAGCCGTAACTTCCCAAGCGAAAGAGCAACGTGAGCGCGCACAGCGCAGCTAAGCCCACAAACGCCAGGGGCGAGCGCCAGAACGAACGGGAAGAAGTCGGCATAAAGGAAGCGCGAAACAGCTTAAACCGCGCGGCGAGTGGCTTCAGGGAGAATGTTTTGTTGTGTGGGTTTGGAAAGAACCCGATGTAGGGGCTTTTTTGTCTTCGCCCTCTGGCAGTTCGGAAAACAAAACAGCCGAATTGATGACCTACGAGGGCGAAGACAAGCTTAGCCCCTACATTGGGTTTCTCCTCTTCTAAACTTCTCCCCGATGAATCCCAACCAAAACGAACCCGCTCATTCGCCCGCGCACCGCAAATACTCGCGCATCGTGATTGACGGCGCCGACCGCGCCGCGTCGCGCGCCATGTATCATGCGCTCGGCTGGACGAGCGACGATTTCCAAAAATCGCAAATCGGCATCGCCTCGACGTGGAACATGGTCACGCCGTGCAACATGCACATCGATAAGCTGGCCGAAGAAGCCGCGCGCGGCGCGGATGACGCGGGCGGCAAAGCCGTTGTGTTCAACACCATCGGCATCTCGGATGGCATCTCGATGGGAACAGAAGGCATGAAGTATTCGCTGGTGTCGCGCGAAGTCATCGCCGATTCCATCGAGTGCGTCGTCGGCTGCGAAGGCTTCGACGGCCTCGTTGCCATCGGCGGTTGCGACAAAAATATGCCCGGCTGTCTCATCGGCATCGCGCGCCTCAACCGTCCGGCTGTGTTCGTTTACGGCGGAACGGTTTTGCCCGGTTGTTTGACGACCGGCGCGTGCGATGCACCCGCCGAAGTGCGCATGGCCTCGCGCGACGAAGCGGAAATAAGCGCCTTTTTGGACGACCCGAACCAGAAAAAACTCGACATCGTTTCGGTTTTCGAAGCCGTGGGCGGACACGCCGGAGGCAACGTTTCGGACGAGCAACTCCGCGAAGTCGAAGAACACGCCATTCCCGGCGCCGGTTCTTGCGGCGGGATGTATACGGCCAACACGATGGCCTCGGCCATCGAAGCGATGGGCATGAGCCTGCCGGGTTCGTGCGCCCAAATTGCCGTTTCGCCCGCCAAAAAGAACGACTGCGAACGCGCTGGCGCCGCTGTCATGCGCTTGATCGAGCAAAACATCCTGCCGCGCGACATCATGACGCGGCGCGCCTTCGAGAACGCCATCACCGTCGTGATTGCGCTTGGCGGCTCGACCAACGCCGTCTTGCATCTGCTCGCAATGGCGCACGCGTGCGAAGTCGAACTTTCGATTGACGACTTTTCCGAAATCGGCAAACGCGTCCCGGTCTTAGCTGACCTCAAGCCAAGTGGCCGCTATTCGATGGCCGAACTTTCGCGCATCGGCGGCATTCAACCGCTCATGAAACGTTTGCTCGCGCAAGGACTTTTGCACGGCGATTGTTTGACCGTGACTGGAAAAACGCTCGCGGAAAACTTGGAAGAAGTCGCCGATTATCCCGAAAAACAAACCATCGTGCGCGATTTTTCCGACCCGATCAAACCCGATTCGCACCTGGTCATCTTCTACGGCAACCTCGCTCCGACCGGCGCGGTTGGCAAAATCTCCGGCAAAGAGGGTTTGTCGTTCACGGGCCGCGCCCGTGTGTTCGAGGGCGAAGAGCTTTGTCTCGAAGCCATTCTCGATGGCACCGTCGTCGCGGGCGATGTGCTCGTCATTCGCGGCGAAGGGCCGCGCGGTGGCCCCGGAATGCGCGAAATGCTCTCGCCGACTTCGGCTGTGATGGGCAAAGGCTTGGGCAAATCCGTCGCGCTCATCACCGATGGCCGCTTTTCCGGCGGCAGTCACGGTTTTGTGGTCGGCCACATCACGCCTGAAGCGTTCGAAGGCGGGCCGATTGCCCTGATTCGCAACGGCGACGAAATCACCATCAACGCGCAAACGCGCGAATTGTCGCTGCACATTTCCGATGAAGAAATGGAGCGGCGCTATGCGCAGTGGGAAAAACCGGCGCCGCGTTATCGGCGAGGGTTGCTGGCGAAATACGGCGCGCAGGTCACGAGCGCCAGCAAAGGCGCGGTGACGGATTCGGGGTTGTAACTTAAACATGAAAAGCGCGCTCTTGGGGGCGCGCTTTTCGTTGTGACGAAACCCCATCGTCTTCATGTAAGATGAAGCCCGCGCGGCGAACAGCGCGCGTTTCCGACCATGAAAACCTCGAGGCGGCGCTTTTCGCGCGCCGAGAAGTCCCTGTGGCTCGCGCCGTTGCTTCTCGCGTTGCTGGGCGGCTGGCTTTGGTGGCGGCAAAGAAACGACACGAAAATCCTCGTTCAAACGGCGGAGTTGAATTACGTGCGCCACGTGCGCTTTTCGCCCGATGGGCGTCGTCTGTTGGTGGTGTTCAACCACAAGAACCTGCACATCGCTCCCGGCGATGAACTCAATCCGTTGGTCAACCAAATCGACGACACCGCCATTTATGATGTGGGAAACCGCTCGAAAATCTGCGACTTGCAGGCGCCCGCTTCCATCGGCGAAATCGAATGGCCCGTCTGGTCGCCCGATGGAACGCGCATCGCCGCCGGAGGCGCCGGAGCCATAGGATTGTGGAACGCCCGCAACGGCCAATTCCAAAAGTCGTGGCCGTATCACTTCAAAACTGATTTCGCTTTCAACGCGCCGCGCGTCGCGTTCTCGCGCGATGGGCAAAGCGTCATCGGACAGGAAAATCCGCGCGCCGTGTTCGATGTTCAAAGCGGAAAACAGGTGCGGCGGGTTGTTGGCTCTTTCGAGTCGAACGGGCTAAGCGCGACGCGCGCTTTGAGTGCAACTCAAATCGGCAACACCATCGAAGTGTGCGACGCCCGTTCACATCTCATCGTGTGGACGCGCGACTTGAGCCATACCGAATGCGTGTTCGGGTGGTCGCCCGATGGAAAATATCTGGCCGTTTTAGAAGGCGACGGTGACGCAGGCGAAGACGGTTACTTCTTGCAGTGGCGCACTTTGACGATTTTTGATGCTGGCAAGCGCACCGTCTGGCAACAGTCATGGAAATCTCTGGACGGGTCGCCCTGCTGTTTCGACTGGTCGCCCGATTCCAAACAACTGGCGATTGGCCTGTCCGATGGCGTGGAACTGATGCCCGTTGAGGGGTGACCAACGGGCATTCTTTTGGTTTTCAACGTGAGCGTGAGCATCTTCCCAAACTTCCGACAAACACCCCTTTCAAACTCCCCTTCGTGCATCCCTATCAACGCCTTTTCAACCGAGCGTGCCGCACGCTGGGCGATCACTCGTTTCGCGTTCGCTACTGGGACGGAACGACGCGCCGTTTTGGACACGGACAACCGCGCGTCACGATTGTCCTCAAAGTGCCCTCGGTTGTTCCGCGACTGTTAATTGACCCCGAACTGGCGTTTGGCGAAGCCTTCCAGCGCGGCGAACTCGAAATCGAAGGGCAACTGGCTGATTTGTTTCCCATTATCTTCGATAACTCTTCGCCCACGCCCAAAATCATCGAAGCCGCGTGGCAAAGCGCCGCGCTGTTTTCGCGCCTGCGCCCTTTGTCTATGGCGCAAAACCGGCGCGACATCGCGCATCACTACGACTTGGGCAACGATTTTTACAAGTTGTGGCTCGACCCGACGATGACGTATTCGTGCGCCTATTTCAAAGCGCCGGACGATTCACTCGAAACCGCACAACGCAACAAAATCGCGCACATCGGGCGCAAATTGCAATTGCAACAAGGGCAAACGTTGCTCGATGTCGGCTGCGGTTGGGGCGGCTTGCTGAGCGAAACGGTGCGAAAGTATGAAGTCGAAGGTTTGGGAATCACTTTGTCGCAGGAACAAAAGAAATGGTTCGATGAACATCTCGAACCCAAGCTTCAAGGGCACGCGCGGGTTGAGTTGCAGCATTACCATGATAAAGCGAAAAGCGGACACAAGTTTGATCGCCTGGTCAGCGTTGGAATGGCCGAACACGTCGGGCGTCATAACCTGCCGCAATATATCAGCGACCTCAAAACGCTTTTGAAACCTCAGGGAATCGGTGTTCTTCACCTCATCACAGGAATGGCGGAAGAACCGACGAGCGCGTGGTTGGTGAAATACATTTTTCCCGGCGGCTATATTCCTTCATTCGCCGAGATCATTGTTGAAATGGCCAAACACGATTTAGTTGTCTACGATGTCGAGAACTTAGGCCAGCACTATGCTTCGACTCTTGATAAGTGGAGCGAAAACTACGAGCGCCATGTCGATTGGGTGCGAGAAAAATATGGAGAAGAGTTCGTGCGAATGTGGCGTTTATACCTTCAGTTCAGTGCGGCTTCATTTCGACACGAAGATATCTATCTGCATCAAATCATCTTTTCCAACGGTAAAGCGAGAGATTATCCACTAACGCGCGAGTGGTTGTATCAAGATGGATAAAGTTCCCGAAGCTAAAGCATCGGGCTATACCCGGCTTCGCGTTGGCTTTGCCCGATGCTTTAGCTTCGGGAACTGGTAGTGGTCTAATTCGAGGTGATGTTGATTGGAAGGGTGCGTCAGCCCCGCTGCTACTTTGCTCCAGCGGGGCTAACGCACCCTTCCAATCCATAACCGATGCCGGTGCCCTTGTCACCTCGCGTTAGACCACTACCTCGGGAACTGGCTTTGAGTCAGTCCCAAGTTTCCTCTTCGCGCGTCAACCAGTCGAACGCCTGACTCCACTGTTCGACCTGTTCTTCGAGCACCCCTTCCGTTCCGCTCAGTTCATCTACGGCGCTTTGATGAAGTCGGAAAACCCAATCGGCGGCGTCTAAAATCTGTTCGTTCGAACGCAAAATCGCGCCTTCGATGAACCCGTCCGGGCCGAGTTCGCGCAGAAATTCGACTTCGCTCGCCGCCTCATTTTCGACTTCGGGCCAGCCGAGTTCGCCGACATATCCCAGCGCCCACAGCAACACGTGAAGCGCCTCGAATCGCCACATCCAGCGCGCGTCCCGATTGGACGGCGGCGCGACCAAATAACGATTCTCCTGTTTCGATAAAAACGTGTCGAGGCCGCGTTCACGCTTGAATTCGGCGACTTCAGTGGCACTCATGCCTTCGGCTTTGAGGGCGACGAGCGTTAAACACATCGCGCGACGCGCGATTTCTCGAATCGAGCGCGACTCGAAATCGGCTTCGATGGGCGGCAGTTTGGAATCGAATTCGATGTTCTTAGAAGCGAGAAAAGTTTCGCTTTGTGTTTTGCGTTGATGGGGCGTCATGTTTTCATTTCTCACAAAGCGACCAAGTTCGCACGAAGAACACAAAGGATGTTTATTGATCTTCTTTGTGTTCTTCGTGCGAACTTGGTCGCTTTGTGAGAAATTTTACAAATTCATCTGCGCCAGTTGCGTGAGGTAACGGTCGCCCCGGTCGCACAGAATAGTCACCACAACCGCTTCCTGTTCGAGTGCATCCAAGCGCTCGGCGACTTGGATGGCCGTGTGAACCGCCGCACCCGCGCTAAAGCCAACGAAAATGCCTTCTTCTTCGGCTAATCTCGCCTGCATATTGTAGGCGTCGTCGGTGTCGGCATAAAGATGCTCGTCGGCGATGTCAGGGTCGTAGATGCCTGGTTTGATGCTCGTCGCCATGTGTTTCAAACCTTCGATTCCGTGCATCGCGTTGTCCGGCTCGACGGCGATGATCTGGATGTCGGGGTTGACTTCTTTCAAAAAGCGCGAGGTGCCCATCAGCGTTCCGCTTGTGCCCAGAGTCGCCAGAAAATGCGTGACGCGGCCTTCGGTCTGGCGCCAGATTTCCGGGCCGGTGCCCAGATAGTGCGCTTCGGGGTTCGACTCGTTGTTGTATTGGTCGGGCTTGAAATACTTGTCGGGCTCGGATTCGTAAATCTCGCGCGCTTTCAAAATCGCGCCGTCCGAGCCATCGAACGCCGAACTCAAGACCGTTTCGGCGCCATACATTTTCACAATCGCGCGACGTTCGGGCGACACATTGCCCGGCATGACCAGCTTGACTTTGTATCCCAGCGCCGCGCCGATCATCGCATAGGCGATGCCCGTGTTGCCCGAAGTCGAATCGAGAATGGTTTTGCCGGGCGTGAGTTCGCCCGACTCAATGCCCTTAAGCAACATGTTGAGCGCGGGCCGATCTTTGACCGAACCTGCCGGATTCATGTATTCGGCTTTGCCAAAGACCCTGGCGTGCTTGAGATGGGTCGTTAGTTTTTTGAGTTCGATGAGCGGCGTGTTGCCGACCAAATCGGTGATGGACACGGAGCCGTCCAAACGTTCATCTACGCCGTCGCGCCCGTGGAGTTGGTTGGGTGTCATGATGGAAAGCGCCGAACCAGACGATTCGTAGCAAGCGAGGTTACATATTTCACCTTCTACGATTCGCACCGGTTCTTCGATCACATCTTCTGGCCGGCGTTTTCCCACGAGTTTGAACGAGCGCGGTTCAGGGTTTTGCGGATCGCGCAGCGACACGATGAGATACGAATAGCCCGGAAAAATCGCGTCGTCCGAGCCTTCCCAGTGCGCGCGCTCCATGTCGGTCGGACTGGGATAAGGTTCAGTTGCCGGATGCGTGTGATAGATGCCGACGATTTGCATACCGCGCTTTTGCACATCGGCATCTATCTTCATGTATTTGAGCGCATCCATGTTATAGGTCTTTTCGCTCAGGTCTTTGGAATCCACGGCGTGAACTTCTAATACTTGCGTGTCTTCGTTGCTTTTGTGTCCGACAAGTAATCCGCAAATCTCCAAAGGTTTGCCGTATAAGCCATGTTCGATGATTCTTTGGTAATCGTTAATGGAAAGTTGAAGCATGATATTTATTTTTAACCGCAGATGGACGCAAATAGACGCAGATAAAGATCTATTTTCATCATCTGCGTCTATTTGCGTTCATCTGCGGTTAAAGGGTTATTTTCTCATCGCCGAAATCAACACTTTGGCGACTTCTGGCCGCGTGAATTCCGAGGGCGGAATTTGGCCGTCCATCAACATCTGGCGCACCTTGGTTCCGCTCAGCGCCACTTTCTGGGCACCTTCGGGCATCGTTTTATCAGTCCCCATCGAACCGACCGTTGGCGAATAATACGCATGATCGAAGGTCATCGGCACGATGCCGAGTTCGTCCGGCTCGAATTCGTCGAAGATGTATTGCGCGTCGAAGGTGCCGTAATAGTTGCCAACGCCCGCGTGATCGCGCCCGACGATGAAGTGTGTGCAACCGAAATTCTTGCGAACCAGAGCATGAAAAACCG
>JAABUM010002496.1_pt1 | contig 24529 bp, 23 predicted proteins | sample 5559161 | NCBI WGS metagenome assembly JAABUM01 (sample SAMN10711868, study PRJNA513369) | rock metagenome | isolation source: Antarctica rocks | place: Antarctica: Victoria Land, Siegfried Peak nord
CCACCCGCATTGCGATCGGGGGAGTGATCGCGCAACAAATGGACTCGTCGGAGCGGGCTACTGCGTACTCTCTGCGTACCGAGGGGCGTCCCGGCTAGCTCCGGTGCAGGTCAGAGCCTCACCGGGCTCAGCAGTCGTAGTAAAGGCTGAACTCGTAGGGGTGCGGACGCAGCCGCACCGGGTCGATCTCGTTGTTGCGCTTCATGTCGATCCAGGTCTCGATGAGGTCAGCGGTGAACACGCCACCCTCGAGCAGGTAGTCGTGGTCGGTCTCCAGCCGGTTGATCACCGACGGCAGCGAGACCGGCGCCTGCGCGATGTCCTTGGCCTCCTCGGGCGGCAGCTCGTAGAGGTCCTTGTCCACCGGAGCGGCGGGCTCGATCTTGTTCTTCACCCCGTCGATGCCGGCCATCATCATCGCGGCGAAGGCCAGGTAGGGGTTGCCCGAGGAGTCGGGGCAGCGGAACTCGATGCGCTTGGCCTTCGGGTTGTTGCCCGTAATCGGGATACGGACACACGCCGAGCGGTTGCGCTGGGAGTAAACGAGGTTGATCGGCGCCTCGTAGCCGGGGACCAACCGGTGGTAGCTGTTGATGGTCGGGTTGGTGAACGCCAGCAGGCTCGGGGCGTGGTGCAGGATGCCGCCGATGTAGTGCCGGGCGACGTCGGACAGGCCCGCGTAGCCCGCCTCGTCGTGGAACAGCGGCTTGCCGTCCTTCCACAGCGACTGGTGGCAGTGCATGCCGGAGCCGTTGTCACCGAACAGCGGCTTGGGCATGAAGGTGGCCGACTTGCCCGCGGCCTTGGCGGTGTTCTTGATGATGTACTTGAACAGCATTAGGTCGTCCGCGGCGTGCAGCAGGGTGTTGAACTTGTAGTTGATCTCCTGCTGGCCACCGGTGCCGACCTCGTGGTGCGCGCGCTCCAGGACCAGGCCCGCGTCCTGCAGGTTGGTGGACATCGCGTCGCGCAGGTCGACGTAGTGGTCGTAAGGCGCGACCGGGAAGTAGCCGCCCTTGTAGCGGACCTTGTGCCCGAGGTTCGGCGAGCCGTCGGCCTCGGTCTCAGCGCCGGTGTTCCACCAGCCGGACTCGGAGTCGACCTCGTAGAAGGTGCCGTTGGCCTGGGAGTCGAAGCGCACGGAGTCGAAGATGTAGAACTCAGCCTCGGCACCGAATAAGCAGGTGTCGGCGATGCCCGTGGAGGTGAGGTACTCCTCGGCCTTGCGGGCGATGTTGCGCGGGTCGCGGGTGTAGGCCTCGCGGGTGAACGGGTCATGCACGAAGAAGCTCATGTTCAACGTCTTGGCGGCCCGGAAGGGGTCCAGCCGTGCCGTGGTGACGTCGGGGAGCAGCATCATGTCCGACTCGTGGATGGACTGAAAGCCGCGCACCGAGGAGCCGTCGAAGGCGAGGCCGTCGTCGAACACATCCTGGGTGAATGCCTTGGCTGGCACCGAGAAGTGCTGCATCACGCCGGGCAGATCGCAGAAGCGGATATCGACGTACTCGATCTCCTCCTCAGCCAGGTACTTGAGGACCTCTTCGGAATTGGTGAACAACCTCGTGGCTCCTTTACTCGTTCCCGCGCAGCAGGCAGTGCCGGGGGTCAGGCTGTGACAGTAAGCAGATGGTGTTGCCCGGCCGTCACCCGAATGTTTCGCCGATGTTACGGAACGGGGGAGAAGCCGCGGGGCCTACCCTAGTGACATGGCAAGGATCACCGGGTCGTGGCTGTCCGGATCAGGTGCGGCGCTGCCGCGTAACTCCGACGGAACCGGGGAACGCTACCGCGGTGAGCGGCTCGGTCTTGCCGAGTCCGGCCCCGGCGCGCTCGCCTCGGTGGGTCGCCGGGTCGGTGCCATCGCCATCGACTGGGGCATCGCCACCCTGATCGCCTGGCTGGTCGTCTCCGCGTCGTGGAACCTCGCCTTTTGGGCGGCGACCTCGATCGTCACCGTAGCGCTGTTCTCCGTGACCCCGGGACAGGCGGTACTCGGGATCGGTGTGGCCAGGGTGGACGCGGCCGTGCCGGTGGGGCTGTGGCGCGCGGTGATCCGGGTGGCGCTCATCGGCCTCGTCATTCCGGCCGCCATCTGGGACGCGGACACCCGGGGACTGCAGGACCGGTTGACCGACACCGCCGTGATCCGCTCCCGCTAGCGCCGCCGCGCGGTGCGTTGCGGGCTGCGCATCTTGGCCCCGGCCGGCGTCGGCCCCTTGGGCATCGCGGGGCCGGAACCGCGAGAGCTGAGTGCCGCCAGTCGGGCGTCGATGGTGTCCATTCGTTTGACGTCGATGTTGCGGGGCAGCTTGGCCATGTGTCGCTGCAGCTTCTTCAGGGGCACCTGGCCCTCCTCGTTGCCCACCACGAAGTCGTAGATCGGCGTCTGCCCGACCAGGCGGGCGACCTTCTTCTTCTCCTGGGCCAGCAGCCCCTTCACCCGGTGCGGGGCGCCCTCGGCGACGAGGATGACCCCGGGGCGACCCACCACCCGGTGCACCGCGTCGAACTGGGTGGTGGCGGCAACGGCCGTCTTCACCCGCCAGGCGCCGCGCAGATTGTCCAAAGCCCAGCCCGCCGCCCCCGGCTGGCCCTCGGCCTTGGTGTACACGCTGCGCTGCAGCCGGCGCCCGAAGACGATGACGGCCAGCAGGATGCCAAGCACGAACCCGAACGGCAGCATGAACCATTGCAGGCCCAGCAGGAACCCGATGCCGAAGAGCACCAGCGTGGTGACGAGCACCGTGCCCAGCAGAATGGGCAGCAGCGCCTTGTCCTCCTTGCGCTGCATCTGGAACGCCTGCCACATCTGGCCGCGCCGTTCCTTGGATGCCTGCTTGCGTGCGCTTCGCGCCTGCGCCTTCGCTGCCTTGTCCGGCGTGCCCTTAGCCATGGTTCACAGGATACGGCCGACCGACGGCGTCGGCGGTCTCGGCACTGGCGGCCTCGGCGCCGGCAGCTCAGCGGGCGAGCAGCGCGCTGGCCTCCTGGGCGGCGGTTCCGGCCTCGGCTAGGTGGCGCAGGTTCGCCGGGATCTCGTCACCGCGATGCGCCACCGCCTGGGTGTAGAGCCGGCCGGCACGGTAACTCGACCGCACCAGGGGCCCGGCCATCACCGCGGCGAAGCCCATGTCCTGCGCCGCCGCGGAGTGGGTGACGAACTCTTCGGGCTTGACCCAGCGGTCCACGGGGTGGTGGCGCGGACTCGGCCGCAGGTACTGGGTGATGGTGAGGATCTCGCAGCCCGCGTCGTGCAGGTCCTGCATCGCGGTGGTGACTTCGTCGGGAGTCTCGCCCATCCCGAGGATGAGGTTGGACTTGGTCACCAGCCCGTCCGCCCGCGCGGCGGTGATGACGTCGAGGGAGCGCTGGTAGCGGAACGCCGGTCGGATCCGCTTGAAGATGCGAGGCACCGTCTCCACGTTGTGCGCCAGCACCTCCGGCCGGGTGGCGAACACCTCCGCGAGCTGCGCCGGCTCGTTGTTGAAGTCCGGGATGAGCAGCTCGACGCCGGTACCGGGGTTCAGCGCGTGGATCCGGCGGACGGTTTCGGCGTAGAGCCAGGCACCGCCGTCGTCCAGGTCGTCGCGGGCAACGCCGGTGACGGTGGAGTAGCGCAGGCCCATGGCCTGCACGCTCTCGGCCACCCGGCGGGGTTCGTCGCGGTCCAGCGCCGCGGGCTTTCCGGTATCGATCTGGCAGAAGTCGCACCGACGGGTGCACTGCTCACCGCCGATGAGGAAGGTGGCCTCGCGGTCTTCCCAGCACTCGTAGATGTTGGGGCAGCCGGCTTCCTCGCACACCGTGTGCAGGCCTTCGCGCTTGACGAGGCTCTTGAGTTCGGTGAACTGCGGCCCCATCTTCGCCGTGGTCTTTATCCAGCTGGGTTTGCGTTCGATCGGCGTCTCGGCGTTTCGCGTCTCGATGCGGAGCAGCTTGCGTCCCTCGGGTGCCACAGTCACGGCGTCGATGCTACGCGCGGCAGACGGATCGCTCGGGGCAGTGCCGTCGGTGATTGGCGCGGCGCCACGGTCAACCCGGTTGGGGTTCGACGCCGGTCTGCTCGGCGGTCAGCGACCACAGCGCCGCGGCCAGCCGTTCATCGCGGGCAGCCTTGCTGGCCCGCAGCAACGTCGGTGCACCGCGGAACTGCCCGAGCCCGGAGGGGCCGAGGTAGTCGCCGCTGTGTACCCCTGGAGCGGTGGCCGCATACAGCTGGGGAAGGCCACCTCGCTCGGTGGACTGGCCCGGTAGCCCGATGCCGAACTTCGTGGTCCGATCGATGAGGTTGCGCTCGCCCCGGTTCATCCCGCTGGCCAGGTTGGTGGAGCTGAACCCGGGATGCGCGGCGATGCTGAGCACGGTGGATCCGGCAGCCTGCAGGCGTCGGTGCAGCTCGATGGCGAACACCAGGTTCGCCAGCTTGGAGCGGGCATAGGCACCGGCGGCGAGGTAGTGCTCGCCGCGGGCGTGGGTGGCCAGGGTCGCCGGGCTGTCGCGCCGGGCCACCCGGGCGGCGACGCTGGACACCGTGACGATGCGGGCGTCCGCCGTGTCTTGCAGGGCCGGGTACAGCAGCCAGCTGAGCGCCGCGTGGCCGAGATGGTTCGTGGCCCATTGTGACTCGTAGCCGTCCACCGAGAAGGTCAGTGGCGGTGCCATGATCCCGGCGTTGTTCACCAGCACGTCCAGCCGGTCGCCGGTGCGTTCGCGGACCGCGGCGGCCGCCTTGCGCACCGATCCGAGGTCGGCGAGGTCCATGGTAACCACGTCCGGCGCGGCCCCGGTAGCGGCGGCGGCAACCTGTTCCATGGCGGCTGAGGCGCGCTCGGGATTGCGCCCGCCCAGCAGTACCCGGGCGCCGTGTCGCGCCAGCACCGTTGCGGTGCGTAGTGCGAGGCCGGCGGTGGCGCCGGTGACCAACACGGTGCGCCCGGACTGGTCCGGGATATCGGTATCGGTCCATTGTGGTCGGGAAGCGCGCGGCGTCATCGCCTATGCATACCCGAGCGGCCCCGCTACGTGGCGTGCGGCACCGCGAGGTGCAACTGCAATCCCGGCGCGGCGGCCGCCGCCCGGACGAGCTGGCGATCGGTCACCGGCAGACGCCCTTCCAACGCGTCGAGCACGGCGGTGGTGACTACGCCACGCACCTCCTCGACTCGGACCTCGCGGTCCAGCTCCACGCTCAGCGAACTCACCCCGGCGTCGGTGATGCCGCACGGGATGATGCCGGCAAAGCCGCTGAGGTCCGGATTGCAGTTAAGGGCGAAGCCGTGCAGGGTGACGCCGCGCTGCACCCGCACCCCGATCGCCGCGAGCTTGCGTTCGGGGCGGCCTTCGCCGGCGGCGAGCCAGACACCCGACCGGCCGTCGATGCGGCCGGTCTCCAGCCCGAGCTGGTCGCACACCGCGATGAGTGCCTGCTCGAGCCGGCGCACGTAGTCGACGACGTCCATCGGCTCGGCGAGACCGACGATGGGGTAGCCGACCAACTGGCCGGGACCGTGCCAGGTGATCTTGCCGCCGCGGTCGACGTCGATGACCGGCGTCCCGTCGCGGGGTCGCTCGGCCTCGGTGGTACGTCGGCCCGCGGTATAGACGGCGGGATGCTCCAACAGCATCAGCGTGTCCGGCTCGGTTCCCGCCGCACGGGCCTGCGCGTGCGCGCGCTGAATCGCCCAGGCCCGCTCGTAGTCGATGAGACCGTGCTCGGCCACCTGCAGCGGCTCGTTGCTTGCTCGCACCGACCATGTCGAACCACCCATGGCCGTCACGCTACGCCCGGAGCTCAGGCGAGCGCTGCCTGCATCGCCGAGTCGACGGTGGGATGGCGGAAGGTGTACCCGGAGGCCTGCAGCACCGCAGGCACGGCGCGCTGCCCGGCGAGTATGCCTTCCCTACCGAAGCTCCCGAGCAGGGTGCGCACGGCGAACCCGGGTACCACCCAGGGGGCGGGGCGATGCAGCGCAGCGCCGAGTGCCCGGTTGAAGTCGGCGTTGGTCACCGGACTGGGGCCGGTGAGGTTGACCGGACCGGAGATCGTCGGGTGCTCCAGTAGGTGCATGATCGCCGCGACCTCGTCGGCCAGGGAGATCCAAGGGAAGTACTGGCGGCCGTCACCGAGGCGCCCACCGAGACCCAGGCGGTACAGCGGCTTCAGCCGGCCCAGCAGGCCGCCGGTGGGTGCGAGCACCAGCCCGGTCCGCAGCAGCAGCACCCGGGCACCGGAGCTCGCCGCCTCGGCGGCCGACGCCTCCCACTCCACGCAGACGTCGGCGAGAAATCCGGTGCCGGCGGGTGACTGCTCCGTGAGCACGGTGCTCCCGCCGTCGCCGTAGTACCCGACCGCGCTGGCACTGAGGAAGCTGGGCACGCCGTGCTCACCGACCGCACGGCCCAGCACCTCGGCAGGCGCGTTCCGGCTGTCCCTGATCTCCTGCTTGTAGGAGCCCGACCAACGCTTGTCGCCGACGCCAACGCCGCAGAGGTTCACCACGGCGTCGGCGCCGGTCAGCGCACCGGCTTCGATTGTGCCCGCCTCGGGGTCCCACCGCCGTTCGTCCGGACCGGTTGCCGGCCGCCGGACCAAGCGCAGCACCTCGTGCCCGGCCGAGCGCAGCCCGGAGACCAGCGCCGTCCCGATCAGGCCGGAGGACCCGGCGACCACCACCAGCACCGGAGGCTACAACCCGAGGTCGGCTTCGAAAGCCGCCTCCTGCAGACGCTGCTTGACCGTGGTCAGGAAGCGTCCCGCGTCGGCTCCGTCGATCAGGCGGTGGTCGTAGGTCAGCGGCAGGTAGCACATCGACCGGATAGCCAGGGAGTCGTTGCCCAGCTCGTCGGTCACCACCACCGGCCGCTTGACGATGGCCCCGGTGCCAAGCATGCCGGCCTGCGGGGGTACCAGGATCGGCGTGTCGAACAGGGCTCCTTGGCTGCCGATGTTGGTGATGGTGAAGGTGCCACCCGAGAGCTCGTCGGGCTTCAGCTTGTTCTCCCTGGTGCGCGCGGCGAGGTCCGCGATGGAGCGGGCAAGCCCGGCCAGTGAGAGGTCGCCCGCGTTGTGGATCACCGGAGACAGCAGTCCCTGGGGGGTGTCCACGGCGATGGCCAGGTGGACCGGTCCGTGGTAGGTGATCTGCTTGCTGTCCTCGTCGTAGGAGGCGTTGACGTTGGGGTGCACCTTGAGGGCCTCGACCACCGCCTTGGCGAAGAACGGCAGGAAGGTCAGGTTGACGCCTTCCTGCTTCGCGAAGGAAGCCTTGGCTCGGCCGCGCAGCGTCGCGATCCGGCTCATGTCGACCTCGAAGGTCTGGGTGAGCTGGGCGGAGTTCTGCAGCGACTCCCTGGTCTTGGTCGCGGTGATCTGCCGGATACGGCTCGCTTTCTGGGTGGTGCCGCGCAACTCGGCGAGCTCGGGGCGAACACCGGCCGTGGCCGTGCCACCGCGGGCCGCAGCGGGTCGGCCTTCGGACGGTTCCTGCTCCGGAGCCTGCTGCTCAGCAGCTTTCTGGTCTGCTGCCTTCCGCTCGGCCTCGTCCGCCGCGGCGAGGACGTCCTGCTTACGGATGCGCCCCCCCACGCCGGTTCCCGTGAGGCCGTCGAGATCCACGCCCTTCTGCCCGGCGAGCTTGCGGACCAGGGGTGTGACATACGGCGCGGATCCGGACGAACTGCCGGCGGACCCGGATTCCTCGCTGCGGTGGCGGCCTTGCTGGGCCGAGCGCGACTCGGCCTTCGGTGCCTGCCGCTCTTCCGGTTCTTCCTGCTCCGCAGGGGCCTCCGGCCCGGAAGTGTCCTTCTTGGAGGCCTCCTCTTCGGCGGGCTCTTCCTCGGCGGGGGCCTCGTCGGCGGAGCCGACCTTGGCCAGCACGCCACCGACCTCCACCGTCTCGTCCTCGGCCGCAACCTGCTCGAGCAAGGTGCCGGCGACCGGCGAGGGGATCTCCGTGTCGACCTTGTCGGTGGAGACCTCGACGAGCGGCTCGTCCACCGCCACCTCGTCGCCGACCTCCTTGAGCCAGCGGGTCACCGTTCCCTCGGTGACGCTCTCGCCGAGTTCCGGCATCGTCACGTCCGTGCCTGAGCCGCCCTTCTGGGGCTTCTTGCCACCCTGCGGAGCTTCCTCCTTCTTGGCGGCCGGCTTCTCCTGCTCCTGATCGGCGTCGGTGTCGTCCTCAGCCGTCTCGGTGTCCTGCGTTTGCTCGTCCCCGGAGTCCTCGTCGCCGGAGGTGTCCTCCTCGGAACCGCCGGCGTCCTCGCCGGAGCCGCCTCCGTCACCCTCGTCGCCGATCACCGCCAATTCGGCGCCGACCTCGACCGTCTCGTCCTCTGCGGCGACGATGCGCTGAAGCACACCGGCAGCGGGGGAGGGAATCTCGGTGTCCACCTTGTCGGTCGACACCTCCAGCAGTGGCTCGTCGACGGCGACGGTGTCGCCCTCTTGCTTGAGCCATCGGGTCACGGTTCCCTCGGTAACGCTTTCACCGAGTTCAGGCATCTGGACAGAGAAGGCCATGCGTCTGACTCCTCGTCAGTCGTAGCGGATCGGAGCTGGATCAGGAAGTTCGGTTGTGCGACGAGCGGATCTGGGGCACTCAGCCGTGCGCGTGCAAGGGCTTGCCGGCCAGCGCCAGGTGCGCCTCACCGAAGGCCTCGGTCTGCGTCGGGTGCGCGTGGATGAGCTGGGCGACGTCGTCGGCGTAGGCCTCCCAGTTGTAGACCAACTGCGCCTCGCCGACGAGCTCGCCGACGCGCTCGCCCACCATGTGCACACCCACCACGGGTCCCTGCTCGTCCTTGCCGCCCGAGCGCACCAGCTTGATGCCACCAGCGGTCTTGAGGATCTGGCTCTTGCCGTTGCCGGCCAGGTCGTATACCACGGTGCTGACCTCGCCGTACTTCTCCTTGGCCTGCGCCTCGGTCAGGCCGACGGAGGCGACCTCCGGGTTGCAGTAGGTGACCTTCGGGATGCCGGACTCGTCGATCGGCGGGGGGTTGAGCCCGGCGAGCTGCTCGGCGACGAAGATGCCCTGGCCGAACCCGCGGTGCGCGAGCTGCAGGCCGGGAACGATGTCGCCGACCGCGTACACGCCGTCCACGTTGGTGCGCAGCTGCTCGTCGGTGAGGACGAAGCCGCGGTCCATCTCCACGCCCGCATCCTCGTAGCCGACGTCGGAGGTCCGCGGACCGCGCCCGACCGCGACGAGCAGCAGGTCGGCCTCGATCGGGTCGCCGGACTCCAGGCTCACCGTGACCCCGTCGTCGGACTGCTCGACGCCAGAGAACTTGACGCCGGTCTTGAAGGTGATGCCTCGCTTGCGGAACGCGCGTTCGAGTTGCTTGGAGGCCCACTCGTCTTCCAGGGGAACCAGGCGGGGCAGGGCCTCCACGATGGTGACCTCGGCGCCGAAGGACCGCCAGACGCTGGCGAACTCGACACCGATCACGCCGCCGCCGAGAACCACGACCCGATCCGGCACGTGGTCCAGGGTGAGGGCCTCGTCGCTGGTGATCACCCGGCCACCGATCTCCAGTCCCGGCAGTGAGCGGGCGTAGGAGCCGGTGGCGAGTACCACGGCCTTGCTCGCGGTGTAACGCTCGCCGTCCACCTCCACCGTCTTGTCGCCGACGAACCGGCCGGTGCCCTGCACGACGGTGATCTTGCGGGACTTGACCAGTCCCTGCAGTCCTTTGTAGAGCTTGCCGACGACGCTGTCCTTGTACGAGTTGACCCCGCTCATGTCGATGCCCTCGAGCGAGCTCTTGACGCCCACGCTGTCGCCGTCACGGGCGGAGTCGGCCACCTCGGCGGCGTGCAGCAGGGCCTTGGTGGGGATGCATCCCTTGTGCAGGCAGGTACCACCCACCTTGTCGTTCTCGATCATCGTGACGGTCAGGCCCAGCTGCGCGGCGCGAAGCGCACACGCGTATCCGCCGGAACCGCCGCCGAGGATCACCAGGTCGGTGGTTTCGCTCAACGTCATTCTCCTCTTCGTCGTCCCTGCCCCACCCGACTGATCACACACGGTCGGTGCGGCGCGGGCGTCAGCGGGACGTGTCTTCAGCAGGTGTGCGTTCATCCTTCCACTTATCGGTCGGCCTCGGGTGGCGAGGTACCTACCGGTAGGTACCGAGGGAGCGCGGCGCAGCGTCCTGCGCGGGGGCCGCAGGCGGTGGCACTATCGAGGCGCCGGGTCAGCACAGCAGGGAGTAACCACGGTGGGCCTTGTGGAACGGTTCAGACGGCGCCGCAACGAGAGCGGGTCGACGCGCGGTGCCGAACCCGAGGATGAGCGCCACCTGCGCGGGTGGGCTGCCCAGCGGCGCGGCGTCGAAGCCTACGTCGAGCCGCCGACCACGGTCACCGGTCTGACGGTGGTGCTGGTGGCCCACGACGGGGAGTGGACGAGGCGGCGTATCGGCGGCGTGCGGGACGTCCGTCGGCTCGGCAAGGACCTGGCGATTCCGGTGTACGACGTGCAGAAGGTCGGCTATCCGCAGCGGATGCGCGACCACGATGCCCGCGCCCGAGTACTGCGCGAGCGGGAACGCCGTTCCGACCTGTAGTTCAGTGCATTCAGCGGGCTCAATGCACTTTTTCGCTCGTTCTGACGACATTGAGCCCGCTGAATGCACGGTGGAGGGGCCGCTGATCAGCCGTTGGCGGCGATGTCCTCCAGCACGGTGATCATCGTGCGCACCGGAACCCCGGTGCCCCCCTTGCCGGTGTAGCCGTGCGGCGAGTTGGTGTTGTACGCCGGACCGGCGATGTCGATGTGCGCCCACTGCACGCCTTCGGCCAGGAACTCCTTCAGGTAGACCGCCGCGGCGAGCATTCCCGCCCAGCGGTTGCCGGTGATGTTCGCGATGTCGGCGATGGGGGAGTCCAGGTCGCCGCGCAGCTCCTCGGGCAACGGCATGGGCCAGCCGCCTTCCCCCACATCCTGGGAGAGGGTGGCCACCCGGTCGCGGAACGCGTCCGTGCCCATCACGCCCGGCGTCCGGTTGCCCAGAGCCACCATCTGGGCCCCGGTGAGGGTGGCGGTGTCGATGAGGTAGTCCGGATCGTCGGCGCAGGCCCGGACGATGGCGTCGGCCAGGATCAACCGGCCCTCGGCATCGGTGTTGAGCACCTCGACGGTCTTGCCGCCGTACTGGGTGAGCACGTCGCCGGGACGCTGCGCGGTGCCGGAGGGCATGTTCTCCGCCATCGGCACCGTCGCGATGACGTTGATCGGCAGCTCGAGCGTGGCCGCGAGCACCACGGTGGCCACCACGGCAGCGGCCCCGGACATGTCGGAGGTCATCGCCTCCATGCCCTGCGCGGGCTTGATGGAGATGCCGCCGGTGTCGAAGGTGACGCCCTTGCCGACCAGCGCCACCGTGGGCTTCTTCTTGGCGCCCTTGGCCTCGGTGCCGCCGGCGTAGGACATCCGGACCAGGCGCGGCGGCCGAGACGATCCCATACCCACGCCGAGGATCCCGCCGTAGCCGCCCTTGGCGAGCGCCTTCTCGTCCAGGATCTCGACCTTGAGGCCGGCCGCCTTGCCCAGGGTGGCAGCCCGCTCGGCGAAGGAGGCGGGGAACAGGTCGTTGGGCGGGGTGTTGACCAGCTCGCGGGCGGTGGCCACCGCGGTGGCGATCGCAGCGGAGCGGCTGAGTGCCTTCTTGGCTGCGGCGGCCTTGGGGTCGGCCACCAGCAGGTCCATCCGGCCCAGCGGCGCCTTCCCGGCGTCGGACTTGTAGGCGGTGAACACGTAGCGGCCCAGCACGGTGCCCTCGACGGCGGCACCAAGGTCCACTGTGGACAGCGTGGTGGCGGCGTGCTTGGTTCCGGCGAGCGCGCGAGCGGCGACGCCGGCCGCCCGCCGTACCTGCTCGGCCGTCGGGGCCTCGGCCTCGATGGAGCCAAGGCCGACGGCCAGCACCGTCTTGGCCGGCACCGCACCTCGGGCGGGCACCTTGGTGATTTCCCCCTTTCCCCCGGTGCACCCCAGCGCCTTCAGCTCCTCGAGCAATTCCGAGTCGGCCAGCAGATCGCCGCCGAGCAGCACCGGTCCGTCCTCGCCCTTGGCCGCGCCGACCACCAGGACCTCCGCCGCCTCGGACACCGCGTCCGTGAGGCTCAGCTCCGGGCTGTCGGGCTGGAACTGGGCAGGCTGAGCACTCACAGTGATGACTCCCACGGTTGTCGGACGGCGGAACAGGCCTGTCTCGATGCTAGTGCTTGGGCCGAACCGCGCCGGGGGCGTCCGCGATACCGTCTGGCCCGTGACCGAACAGCCAGCTCCGCTCCGGCAGAGTCCCTTGCACGCCCAGCACCTCGCCCTCGGAGCCACCATGGCCCCCTTCGGTGGGTGGGAGATGCCCGTCTCCTTTGCCGGCGTCATCGCAGAGCACACGAGCGTCCGGGAAAACGTCGGAATGTTCGACGTGAGCCATCTGGGCAAGGCGCTGGTTTCCGGGCCCGGCGCGGCGGAGTTCGTCAACCGCTGCCTCACCAACGACCTGGGCCGCGTCGCCCCCGGCCAGGCTCAGTACACCCTGTGCTGCGCGACCGACGGCGGGGTGATCGACGACCTGATCGCCTACCTGGTCGGGCCGGAGGAAGTGTTCCTCGTGCCCAATGCCGCCAACACCGCCGCCGTCTGCTCCGCGCTGCGATCCGCCGCGCCCGCGGAGATCTCGGTCATCGACCAGCACGCCGAGTACGGGGTACTTGCGGTGCAGGGCCCGCGCTCGGGTGAGGTGATGGCCGCGCTGGGACTGCCCCGGGAGATGGACTACATGGCGTTCCGCGACGGCACCTGGTCGGGGCGCCCGGTTCGGGTTTGCCGCACTGGGTACACCGGCGAGCGCGGGTACGAACTGCTGCCGCGCTGGGCGGACGCCGCGCCCCTGTTCGCCGCCCTGTTGGAGGTGGCGCAGTCCCTCGGGGGACAAGCCTGCGGCCTGGGGGCGCGCGACACCTTGCGCACCGAGATGGGCTACCCCCTGCACGGGCACGAGCTGTCGGCCGAGATCAGCCCGGTGCAGGCGCGGGCGGGCTGGGCCATCGGCTGGAAGAAGCCCGGTTTCTGGGGAAAGGACGCGCTGAGCGTGGAGAAGGCAGACGGGCCCGCCCGCCGACTGTGGGGGTTGCGGGCGCTCGACCGGGGAGTGCCGCGGGCCGGCATGCCGGTGCTGCGCGACGGGGTGCCGGTGGGCACCACCACCTCGGGAACGTTCTCCCCCTCCCTGCGGACGGGTATTGCCCTGGCCATGCTGAATACCGACGTCCAGTGGGAGGCCGGTGCCGAGGTGTCGGTCGACGTCCGCGGGCGGGCACTGCGCTGCGAGCTGGTGACGCCGCCGTTCGTCCCGGCGCACACGCGCTGACCGCGCGCGTACTACCGTGCAGACTATGAGCGACGAGCCTGCCTTCAGCCGCGTCCTGCATCCCACGCCGACCCCGGCCGCGGTACGTACACAGGTACTGGCCGCACCCGGCTTCGGCACCTATTTCACCGACCACATGGTGAGCATTCGCTACACAGTGGACAGCGGCTGGCACGACGCGCAGGTGATGCCGTACTCGCCGATCCAGCTCGATCCCTCGGCCATGGTGCTGCACTACGGCCAGGCCATCTTCGAAGGACTCAAGGCCTACCGGCAGCCCGACGGCGTCATCCGCTCGTTCCGTCCCGGCGCGAACGCCGAGCGTTTTCGCAGTTCGGCGCGTCGACTGGCGATGCCGGAATTACCTGACGAGCTGTTTCTCGGCTCGATCCGGGCGCTGCTCGACGTCGACGAGGCGTGGGTGCCGGCAGCGGGCGGAGAGGACTCGTTGTACCTGCGCCCCTTCATGTTCGCCACCGAGGTCGGACTGGGAGTGCGTCCGGCCAGGGAGTACCGCTTCCTGCTCATCGCCTCGCCGGCCGGGGCCTACTTCAAGGGCGGGGTCCAGCCGGTCAGCGTGTGGCTTTCCACCGAGTACGTGCGGGCGGCCCCGGGTGGCACGGGTGCGGCGAAATTCGCCGGCAACTACGCGGCCTCCCTGGTGGCCCAGGCGCAGGCCGCCGACGAAGGCTGCGATCAGGTGGTGTGGCTGGACGCCGTGGAGCGCCGGTGGGTGGAGGAGATGGGCGGGATGAACCTGTTCTTCGTCTTCGGCTCCGGCGACAGCGCGCAACTGGTGACGCCGGAATTGTCCGGCTCACTGTTGCCTGGTATCACCCGTGACTCGCTGCTGCAGCTCGCGCGGGAACGCGGCATGGAGGTGGCCGAGCGGCGGATCTCCACCGAGGAGTGGGAGAAGAAGGCCGACACCGGGGAGATCACCGAGGTGTTCGCCTGCGGCACCGCCGCCGTGATCACGCCCGTCGGCAAGGTCAAGCACGCGGAGGGGGAGTTCCTCATCGCCGGTGGTCACCCGGGCCCGGTGTCGACCGAGCTGCGCGCCACGCTCACCGGCATCCAACGGGGTGGGGTGCCCGACACCCACGGCTGGATGCAGACCGTGCACCGCTGAGTTCCCGAGGGCCCCTTGTGTGAATGCGGCTTTCCTACAACAAGAACGCGTGAATGCGGCTTTCGCACAACGAGGTGTCAGCCCAGCGCCAGCACCACCACGGCGGTCGTAACGGCCAGCTCCGAGCAGGCGCCCAGCACATCGCCGGTGACGCCACCGAAGCGCCGCGCGGTGTGCCACGAGATGCCCGCGACCACCCCCGCCATCAGGACAACGGCCACCGGCCCCTGCCACCAACGGCCGGTTATCGCCATCGTCGCCAGGCCCATCAGCGCCGCGGCCCACGCCAGCGGAACCACGAGGGCCTGGGTACCGGCGACCAGCGCACCGAGCCCCTCGGGGCGGGCGGGCGGCACACTCCTGCGGCAGGCCCAGCAGAAGGCCACCCGCCCGGCCGCGACGGCGAGCACCACCGCGAGCCACCGTTCGCTCGCCGCCAGCTGGGCCAGCCCCACCGTCTGGATGCCGAGCACGAGGACCAGGGCCACCACGGCGAAGGGTCCGGTGGCACCGTCCCGCATCACCGCGAGTGCCCGTTCTGGCGGCCCGTAGCAACCGAGCCCGTCCACGGTGTCGGCCAGGCCGTCCAGATGCATGCCCCGGGTCAGCCCGGCGAGCAGTCCCACGGTGAGCAGCCCAGCGAGCAGCGGTGGCGCCTGCAACTGCAGCAACACCCAGAGCAGGGCGGCGGCCAGGACACCCAACGCCGCGCCGACCAGCGGTGCCAGGGCAATCGCGTGTCCGGCGAGGCGTCGATCGACCGTGCGCGGCCCACGGACCCGCGCGATGGTGAGCCAGGACAGCGTCAGCCGAAGGGCGCTCACTCTTGCGCGGCGGCGGGTGCGGGCGCGGGGTCGCCCTCGGGTCCGGTCACCCCGGCACTGCCGAAGGTCGCCATCTCCGCGAGCACCCGCACCGCCGCATGCACCAGCGGCAGCGCCGCGACCGCGCCGGAACCCTCGCCCAGGCGCATCTCCATGTCGATCAGCGGCCGCAGTCGCAAGCGATCCAGGGCCAGGTCGTGCGCCGGCTCCACCGAACGATGCCCGGCCACCCACCACTCGCGCGCCCCCGGCGCCAGGCTCTCGGCGACCAACGCGGCGGCGGTCACCACCACGCCGTCCAGGATGACCGGAGTGCGCCGCACCGCGGCCTGGGCGAGGAAGCCCGCTATCGCCGCGAAGTCGGCGCCGCCCACGGTGCGCAGCAGCGCCTCCGGGTCGTCGCGCACCGCCATGGCCCGGCGACGCGCATCGCGGACCACGGCCGCCTTGCGCATCCACCCGTTGTCGTCGATCCCGGTGCCGCGGCCGATCACCGCGATCGGCTCCACCCCGGTGAGCGCGGAGATGAGCACGGCCGAGGGCGTGGTGTTGCCAATGCCCATGTCGCCGGCGATGAGCAGGTCGGCGCCGGAGTCCACCTCCTCGTCGGCGAGACGGCGGCCCAGCTCGATGGCCGCGGCACATTCGGCCGCAGTGAGTGCGTCCTCGACGTCGATCCGTCCGGAGCTGCGCCGGATCTTGTTGCCAGACACCACGTCCGGAGTGTCCCCGTCCACCGAGACGTCGACAACGCGCACCGATGCGCCCGCCACCCCGGCCAGCACGTTGACGGCGGCACCGCCGGCCAGAATGTTGTCCACCATCTGCCGGGTCACCTCACTGGGGTAGGCGGATACCCCGTGGGCGGAAACGCCGTGGTCGCCGGCGAACACGATGACCCTGGCCCTGGTGATCGGCCGCGGGGGACAGGCGCCCTGGCACGCCGCGACCCACACCCCCAGCTCCTCCAGCCGGCCGAGGGAGCCTGCCGGTTTGGTCAGCTGCAGCTGGCGCGCGACGGCCTCGCGGTGCGCGTCCACATCGGGCGGGGTTACGGCGGCGAACTCGGTGCTCACAGTGGGCCTTTCAGCTTGAGCGGGATTCCGGCCACGACCAGCAGTACTTCGTCGCACACCGCAGCCAGTGCGGCGTTCAGCGCCCCGAGCTCGTCGCGGAACAACCGTCCGGCCGGCGTCGCGGGCACCACGCCCAGGCCGACTTCCGGACTCACCAGCACTAACCGAGCCGTACTCGCGGCCACAACATCCACCAGCGCGGCGCAACGGGGAGCAAGGGTGCCCCGTGCCTGCTCCCAGGCCTGTGCGTCGTCCAACTCCGCGGTGAGCCAGGTCCCCAGGTCGTCGATTAACACGGGAGCGCCGTCGTCGGGAAGGCCGAGCAACGCCACCAGGTCGGTGTTCTCGACGGTCTGCCAGTCGCCGGGGCGGCGAGCGCGGTGCACGGCGATGCGCGCGGCCCAGTCGGCGTCGCCGGGGTGTTGCCTGGCCGTGGCGACGTAGCGCACTGGACCCGCGGGCAGCAGCTGCTCGGCGTGGACGGATTTGCCCGAGCGGGCCCCGCCCAGTACCAGTGTGCGCACGGCGGCAGACGTTACCGTGCCGTCGCCGGCCACCGCCCGCTACCGTCACACCACCGATCCGGCAGGAAGGGCACGACGATGGCGCACCGTTGGCGATACGAGGCATCCGACGGCACCCCGGCGAACGGGCCAGCGGTGGAGTTTGTCGATGCCGCTGAGGCCGAGGAGTGGCTCGGCGACAACTGGCAGGACCTGGCGGAGCGCGGTGTCGGTCGGGTCGTGCTGCTCGATGGCGACGACGTGGTCTACGGGCCGATGGGCCTCGACCCGGCCTAGCGCCGACCGCGGCTCAGACCGGGTCGCCGGGCTTCACGCGGGGACGCGGCGCCCGCAGCTTGCGGATCTGCGACGCCCGGACGAAGGCGTACCAGCCGAGCCTCGCGGTGCTGGAGGGATCCTCCGGGAAGCGTTCCCGCACCCGGCCCGACACCAGCCGGGCCAGGTAGATCCCCTCGATGGCCATCACCAGCATCATCGCGAACATGGCCAACGCCACCACGCTCTGGATGGGCGGATACAGAAAGGACAGCACCACCAGCAGCGCGAGCGGCATGAACAGACCGGTGAGGTTGCGTCGACCGTCCACCACGTCGCGGACCAACGCCCGCGCCGGACCGCGGTCCCGGGCCAGCACATAGCGATCGTCGCCGGCCATCATCCGCTCGCGCCGCTCCGCGCTGGACTTGCGCCGCTCCGGCTTGCTCTGGGTCGCCTTCGAGCGCTTGTACGCCTCACGCTGCGTGGTGGGTGGGGGCGCTACGGGGCCCCGTCGTCGTCCTTCGGCCTCCCGACGCTTGGGGGTGGGGCGTCCCTTGCCGACGACGGTGTCCGGCTCGGAGCTTGCCGGGAGGGCACCGTTCGCAGTCTCTGGCGTGCGTCGACGAAGGAGTTTCACCCCACCAGAGTAGGTGAGGCGGGTGGCAGGGGCGCCGGGGTCAGTTCGTTGACTGCCGTGAGGACGTCAGGGAATGTCGGGGAGCGGAGTACCGTTAACCTCTGGCAAGGCCATCAGCACAAGGTGAGGGAGACCCATGAGCGTTCAGGACGAGACCACCACCACCCATGGTGTGATCATGACTGAGGCTGCAGCGGCCAAGGCCAAGGCGCTGCTGGAACAGGAGGGCCGCGACGACCTGGCGCTGCGCATTGCCGTGCAGCCGGGTGGCTGTGCCGGCCTTCGCTACCAGCTCTTCTTCGACGACCGGTCGCTCGATGGTGACCTGGTGAAGGACTTCGGCGGCATCAACCTTGCCGTCGACCGGATGAGCTCGCCGTACGTCGAGGGTGCCTCCATCGACTTCGTCGACACCATCGAGAAGCAGGGCTTCACGATCGACAACCCGAACGCCGGGGGCTCCTGCGCTTGCGGCGACTCGTTCAACTGAGCCGAGTTCGCGCTTCCGGGTAGCAGCAATCGAGGACCGTCATCGCACGCCGATGGCGGTCCTCGCTCGTGTCTGGGGCCCGTGACCCGTACGGTAACCAGGTTCACCGTCCAACCCTGGAAAGGCCTCGCCACCGTGCCGATTGCAGTCGCCGGTTCCATCGCTACCGACCACCTCATGCATTTCCCCGGGCGCTTCTCCGAGCAGTTGGTAGCCGACCGGTTGGACAAGGTCTCGCTCAGCTTCCTGGTCGACGACCTGGTGGTCCGGCGTGGCGGGGTAGCGGGCAACATCTGCTTCGCCATGGGCGTGCTTGGCGGGCGGCCACTGTTGGTCGGAGCGGTGGGCGACGACTTCGCCGACTATCGGGCCTGGTTGGAGCGACACGGGGTGGACTGCTCCTCGGTGCACGTCTCCGAGACCGCCCACACCGCACGATTCGTCTGCACCACCGACGACGACATGGCGCAGATCGCCTCCTTCTACTCCGGAGCGATGGCCGAGGCCCGTGACATCGAACTCGCTCCGCTCGTCGCCAGGCACGGTGAGCTGGAGCTGGTGCTCATCGGTGCCGACGACCCCGACGCGATGCTGCGGCACAGCGATGGCTGCCGGTCGCTCGGCATTCCCTTCGCAGCCGACCCCTCCCAGCAGTTGGCCCGCCTGACCGGCGCGCAGGCCGCGCAGCTCATCGCGGGGGCGACGTACCTTTTCACCAACGACTACGAGTGGGATCTGCTGCTGCGCAAGACCGGGCTCACCGAGGAGCAGGTGCTGGCTCAGGTCGGCTTGCGGGTCACCACGCTGGGCCACAAGGGCGTGGAAATCGTCGGCGCCGACGGCACCTCGCTGCATGTGGGCGTGGTGCCCGAGGTGGACAAGACCGACCCGACCGGCGTGGGCGATGCCTTCCGCGGCGGATTCCTCACCGCGCGCAGTGCGGGCCGCAGCCTGGAGCGCTCCGCGCAACTCGGCTCGTTGATTGCGGTGCTGGTGCTGGAGACGGTGGGCACCCAGGAGTGGACTCTGGACCGCACGGCGGCGTTGAGGCGCCTGCGCGGCGCCTACGGCGACGAGGCGGCCGAGGAGCTGGGCGCCCTGCTCCCGGCCTGATTTAGAGCAGTACCGGGAAGTGCTCCTCGGAGATCCGCGGGCTGATCCGCTGTTCCACGAAGATGCCGTGCCAGAGCATGAACACCAGGATCGTCCAGATGCGGCGGCTGTGGTCGGTGACGCCGGCCTTGTGCTCGTCGAGCATCCGTAGGGCGGCGGCGCGGTCGAGGAGGTGGTCAGTCTCCGAGACCGTCATGATGTCCCTGGCCCAGGCGTAGAGCTCGGTGCCACGCAGCCAGTGCTTGAGCGGAACTGGGAAACCGAGCTTGGGGCGTTCCAGCACATGGGTGGGAACGATGTCCCGCAGCGCGCGGCGCAGGGCGTACTTGGTGGTGTCCTTGGAGATCTTCTGCTCGAACGGCAGCTTCGAGGCGACGTGGAACACCTCGGTGTCCAGAAACGGCACCCGCAGCTCGAGGGAGTTCGCCATCGTCATCTTGTCCGCCTTGACCAGGATGTCGCCCCGCAGCCAGGTAAACATGTCCAGGTGCTGCATCCGGGTCACCGGGTCCCAGCCGGTCGAGTGGCCGTAGATCGGTGCGGTGACGTCGGTGTGCCCCCACCCGGGCCGGAAGTCGCGGAGCACCGTCTGCAGCTCGTCGTCGCGGAAGATCCGTGCGTTGCCGTAATAGCGGTCCTCCAGAGTCAGCGCGCCGCGCCGCAGCAGGTCTTTGCCGCGGCGGCCGTCCGGGATCCGCCTGGACAGCTGGCCCAGGCTGCGCCGAACACCGCCGGGAAGCCGCTCGAACGGAGCCAGCGACAGCGGCTCCCGGTAGATGGTGTAGCCCCCGAACAGCTCGTCGGCACCCTCCCCGGACAGCACCACCTTGACGTGCTTGCGGGCCTCCTTGGCCACGAACCACAGCGGGACCAGCGCCGGGTCGGCCACCGGGTCGTCGAGGTACCAGACGATCTCGGGCAGGGCGGCGGCGAACTCCTCCGGGCCGACGGTGCGCACCACGTGGCGGACGCCGATGGCGGCGGCCGATTCGGCGGCGACGTCGACCTCGGAGTAGCCCTCGCGTTCGAAGCCGGTGGTGAAGGTGATCAGGTCGGGGTTGTGCCGCTTGGCCAGCGCAGCGATCGCCGTGGAGTCGATGCCGCCGGACAGGAAGGCGCCGACGGTGACGTCCGCGCGCATGTGCTTGGCCACCGAGTCCTGCAGTGCCTGGGAGATTTCGTCGTAGCGGCGCTCGGTGTCTGTCGGGTTGAACGGCTGCACGGTGAAGGTGGCGTGGAAGTACCGGCTGATCTCCGGGTCCTTGCCGGGACGGACCACGGCGCAGCAGCCCGATTCGAGCCTGCGGATCTCGGCGTGCAGGGTCTCCGGCTCGGGGACGTACTGCAGCACCAGATAGTGCTGCACGGCACGGGCGTCCAGTTCGGTACCGAGCCCCAGCGAGGGTGCAAGTTCGAGCAGGCTCTTCTTCTCGCTGCTAAACGCTGTTCCCACCGGCGAGGTCGCCATGAAGAGCGGTTTGATGCCGAAGGGGTCGCGGGCGAGGAACAGCTCCCTCGTGTGGGCGTCCCAGATGCCGAAGGCGAACATTCCGCGCAACCTGCGCACCGCGTCGGCGCCCCAGTAGTGGAAGGCGGCGACGATGACCTCGGTGTCGCCCTGGGTGGCGAAGACCGCGCCATGCTCCTCCTCCAGCTCGGCCCGCAACTCGAGGTAGTTGTAGACCTCACCGTTGAAGATGATCGCGTACCGGTCGGGCTGCTCGGGCGGACCCCAACGCAGCGGCTGGTGGGAATGTTCGATGTCGATGATCGAAAGCCGGTTGAATCCGACCACCAGGTCGTCGTCGTGCCAGCTGCCCAGCTCGTCGGGGCCCCGGTGGCGCTGGCAGTGCATCGCTGCCTCGACGGCTTCGGCATGGTCGGCGGCGTCAGCCGCTGCTGTCAGGAGTCCAAGCAGTCCGCACACGCTGGGAGAGCACCTCAATCGAATCGGCGGGGATCGCTCACGCGACCTGCGACGCCCTCAGTATGCCGTCTCGGGCACTGGTGGCCGTCGAGGCCGGGCGCCATGACACGTGCTCGTAACCATCCCAACCCACGGCGCGCCGAGCCATGCCGCTGCGATACCCTTCAGCCCACCTGGACAGACCTGTCGGGGCAGTGACGAGGAGGGCCTAAACGTGGCGCAGAGCGGGACAGCGCAGGGTGTGATGACTCGGCGCGGGACCACCCGGCGTCGGACCACCCGACGAGCCGGGCTGGCGGCGCTGCTCGCGCTGACCGCGGTGCTGGTGTCCGGATGTTCGTCCGAAGAAGTGCTCCGCTTCGGGTGGCCCGAGGGCATCACGCCCCAGGCAGAGAGCATGCGCCAACTCTGGACCTGGTCGGTCATCGCGGCGCTCGCCGTCGGTGTCCTGGTGTGGGGTCTGATGTTCTGGACCGTCACCTTCCACCGCAAGAAGGCCGGTTCTCCGGAGTTCCCCCGGCAGACGCAGTACAACCTGCCGCTCGAGGTCATCTACACCGTCGTCCCGTTCATCGCCATCGCGGTGCTCTTCTACTTCACGGTCATCACCCAGAACAAGGTGACCGACATCAAGGCGAACCCGGACGTCAAGGTGGACGTCACCGCCTTCCAGTGGAACTGGGAGTTCAGCTACCCGGACGTGCAGGCGCCAAACGGCAAGCCGGTCTCGACCATCGGATCCAGCACCGAGGTGCCCGTGCTGGTGCTGCCCACCGGCAAGCGAGTGCAGTTCAGCTTGACCGCCAAGGACGTCATCCACAGCTTCTGGGTTCCGGAGTTTCTGTTCAAGCGGGACGTGTTCCCCTACCCGGACAAGAACGACACGCAGAAGGAGTTCCAGCTCTCCAGCATTGACCGCCAGGGTGCCTTCGTCGGACGTTGCGCAGAGATGTGCGGCACCTATCACTCGACGATGAACTTCGAGATCCGTGCCGTCAGCCCAGAGCTGTACCAGAGTTACCTCGCCCTTCGCCAGAAGGCGAACCCAGTGACCGGAGCCCCGTACACGTCGGCCGACGCGCTCAGCGAGCTGGGCAAGACGAACCCGAGCTGCGGGCAGCTGTGCAGCCCGGTGTCCACGTCGACGATTCCGTTCAACACCAAGCGCGACGCCCGGCAAGCGACCGTCGGCGACGGCAACTGACCACAAGGACGGCCTGACCATGAGGATCGAAGCGCGCATCTTCGAGTTGCTCACCGTGTTCTTTATCATCGTCGGCATCGTGTACGCGGTGTTCGCCCGCGAGCCGATCGGCATTACCGCCCTCGCACTGAGCGCGGGTCTGACCTTGATCATCGGGACCTACTTCCGGTTCGTCGCCCGACGGCTGGCCTTGCGCCCGGAGGACTTCGGCGACGCGGAGATCAGCGATGGTGCCGGCGACCTCGGATTCTTCAGCCCAGGCAGCTACTGGCCGATTGCGCTGGCCGCTGCTGCTGGCTTGGCGGCCATCGCGCTGGCGTTCTTCCACGTCTGGATGGTCATCGTCGCGGCCGTCGTGGTCATCGCCATGGCGGGGGGCCTGGTGTTCGAATACCACGTCGGTCCCGAGCGGCACTGACGGTTTCCCGGCCGGGCCCGTGCCGCTGACAGCGTGGGCATGGTCGCGGAGTGAGGTGTCGATCGAGTCCCAGGAGGGACCCCCACCTTCCGGCCACGTCGCCAGGGCCCGCAGGAACGCCGTAGACAGGGAGTCCTGGGCCAGCCGGATATCGCCGGTAGGCGCTATGAGTACCGAGACCAGAGGCCGGTAGGAGGCCCGGGCGGCGTGTTCCGCCGGTGCCCGCGCGTCCTCGGTTGTCATGCGTTGGGTACCCAGGCCCCGGTGGAGTAGAAGACGGCCCCGGGACGCATCTGCACCGTGCCTCATCGGACAGCGGGCGCTTCGCCCGCCCACTTTGCGGTCCGGAACGTCGATGACGAGTGTGCCGCCGAGCTGCTCCTTGGTGTCGGCGAAGGGGCCGTCCTGCACGCGCAGGAGCCGTCAGCCGCGGTCATCGTCGTGCTGAGCCCGCACCCTCGTGCCCGTCGCGGGTGACGCTATGACGATCTGGCACCGCGCCGATCGACACCGCGCGGACGTGCGGGAAGAGTTGTCGAGCAGGGGAGTGCCGAGCGTGGCCAGACAGGGCCTCAAGCGGCACCCAGCGCACCGCACGCGGCGCGTAGCACTGCGGCCCGGCGACCGTGGTGGTCGCCGGGCCGCAGTGCTCGAAGAGGTGTACCTAGTGCTGCGGTTTGCCCGCGTCCGGCTTACCGGCCAGTGCGCGCATCTGCTCGTGGTGCGCGTCGTGGTCGGCACTGTCCAGCGCCGCGCTCTCCTCGTCGGTGTCCGGTCGCAGCCAGCCACCGCGACCAGCCCTACCGGCAGAGCCGAGCTTGTTCATCTTCTTGGGCACGGTGGCACCTTGATACTCCAGCGGCACGGCGTGGCCGTGCTCGTCCACCCCGCCCAGCGGCTGGTGGATCTCGACGAACGCACCGTGCGGCAGTCGCTTGATCATGCCGGTCTCCACCCCGTGCTCCAGGACTTCCCGGTCGGAGCGCTGCAGACCGATGCAGAACCGGTAGGTCAGCGCGTACACGATGGGCGGTAGCAGCACTGCCGAGATCCGGCCGATCCAGGTCATCGCGTTCAACGAGATGTCGAAGTGGTACGCGATGATGTCGTTACCACCGGAAATGGTGAGCACCACGTAGAAGGCGATCGCCATCGCGCCGATCGAGGTGCGCACCGGAACGTCGCGCGGCCGCTGCAGCAGGTTGTGCGCCGCATCGTCCTTGACCAGCTTGCGCTCGATGAATGGGTACATGATCAGCGCAGTGAAGATGATCCCGCCGCCGAGCGCCGCCGGTATGAAGACACCCGGGATGGTGTAGTGGCCGAGGTAGAACTCCCACGCCGGCCACAGCCGGGTGGCCCCGTCCAGGAAGCCCATGTACCAGTCGGGTTGCGAGCCCGCAGAGACCTGGCTCGCGTCGTACGGCCCGAGGTTCCAGATCGGGTTGATCTGGAACAGCCCGGCGAGCAGAGCAACGACGCCAAAGGTCACGGCGAAGAAGCCGCCGCCCTTCAGCGCGAACAGCGGCATGATCCGCAC
>JAABUM010002497.1_pt1 | contig 24515 bp, 21 predicted proteins | sample 5559161 | NCBI WGS metagenome assembly JAABUM01 (sample SAMN10711868, study PRJNA513369) | rock metagenome | isolation source: Antarctica rocks | place: Antarctica: Victoria Land, Siegfried Peak nord
CCTCATGAGGTCCTCCCTGGGTGTGTTGGTCGATGGTGGTACACCGACCATACGCGCCAGGGAGGTTTTATGCAATACGCGTCTGGACTGTCAAGCTCAGTCGCTCAAGTTTGAACCATGTCTTAGCTCACCTTCAAGCGCGCGCTGGCGGTCCAACGCCTGCGTCTGTGCGTCGGCCTGGAAGGGGCTGCTGCTCGTCTTATCGATGAGCTCGTAGCCCACGACCCCACTCTGCGGCAGACCCTGGCCGGCCAACTGCAGGCGCTCGGCGTCGACCATCGACTGCGGCACCAGAACGGCCGTCCCGCCGTCCGCCAACTGGTACGGCGTCTTGCTGCCTTGCAGCGACGTCACGATGGCGTTGGCGTCGGTCGTGGAGAGGCTGCTAAAGAGCACGGTATAGGTAGGGGTACTGGCCCACATGACGAGGAGCGCGATGGCGGCGACGACCGAGGCCGAAAGCCCGAAGATACTCAGGCGCTGCGGCCAGGTCAGGTGACGCCACAGCTTTTGCGTGGAGGAACGGAGGTTGTCCATCATGAACTAATCACATCTGCATATTCATAAGGGTCTGGTAGGCTTCGACAGCCTTGTCACGCACCTGTACGGCCAAGCGCATGCCCATCGACGCCTGCTCCATGGCAATCATCGCCTGGTGGATATCAAGGCCGTTGTTCATGGCCACGCCGGACGCCGCCGCGTCGGCGGTATTTTGTAGCCCAGAGAGGCTGCCGATCGCGTCGGTGAGCGACTGCGTGAAGGCGCTGGCCGCCCCGACCGGGTTTGCCGCCGCTCCCGCGGCGCTCGTGGCGCCACTCGGCGTGACGCTATTGATGACCGCGGGGATAGTAGAAATTGGGTTCACTTATCATTACCTCTTATGAAGCGGCCCACTCGCCACTCGCCACTCGCCACTCGCCACTCGCCACTCGCCACTCGCCACTCGCCACTCGCCACTCGTTAAATCCTCCCCAGATCAAGCGCGCGCATAGCCATCGCCTTCTCGTCATCGGCGACGGTGATATTGGCCTGGTAGGCTCGCTGGGCCGCCATCATGTTCGTCGTCTCCGTCACGGGATCGACGTTGGGGTAGGCGACGTAACCCTGGCGGTTGGCGCCGGGGTTGCTGGGGTCGTAGACCAGGCGCGGCTTGCTGTTGTCCTCGATCACGGCCGCGACCTGCACGCCCGCGTTGGGGAGCCCGCCCTGTGTGCCCGCCTCCACGTTGGCGGGCATTAAGTAGACCTCCTCGGCTTTATAGGGGCCGCCGCTGGAGGTGCGGGTCGTATTCGCGTTGGCGACGTTGTTGGCGATCACATCCATCTGCATGCGCTCGGCCGTAAGCGCCGAGTCGGTGATCGCCATTGAATTGATCAGTCCCACACACAGTCCTTTCCATACCTATTGGGTCATGCTGTGTGTTCATAATGGAGGACTAATAGCCGTTCCGCAATAGCCTAAATAAGCTACTCTAGATGGCTCCTATGTTGCCGAGATCTTCCCGCACAACTTCTGTCTGTGGCTCAATACACAACTCGGACGCCCTCCGCTGGCTGTCGCTGATCTCATCGAGCGGCCCTGATTAATTCACAATAAGCGTACAGTATGGTTGTCAGGCCAGCATAGACCCTCCAGGGTCCGTTTCCTGCCATGGTCCTTATAGAGCCAGGATAGGTTGATCGCCAGGAGTTTGCCATGCCCAAAGATCCCGTCAGCCCAACGTTCCTCTACGGCGGCGACTATAATCCCGAGCAGTGGACGCCGGCCTTTGGCTACGACGACGAGAGCGTCTGGCGCGAGGATTTGCGCCTAATGCGTGAGGCCGGCGTCAATGTGGTCACGGTCGGCGTCTTCTCGTGGGTCGCGCTGCAGCCGGACGAGTATACCTATACTTTCGGCTGGCTCGATCGCGTGCTGGATCTGCTGCATGAGAATGGCATCCGCGCTTGCCTCGCCACTCCGACCGCCGCGCAACCGGCCTGGCTCTCCGCCGCCTACCCCGACGCGCTGCCCGTCGACGAGAACGGTAGTCGGCGCGGCCACGGCGCGCGCCAGAACTACTGCCCCACCAGCCCCGACTTTCGCCGCCTTGGTCAGGAACTGACGCGCCGCCTGGCCGCGCGCTACGGCGGCCACCCTGCGTTGCTCTTGTGGCACGTCTCTAATGAGTACTACGGCGGCGCCGGCGACAACGGCCAGCCCTGCTACTGCGACCGCTGCGCCGCCCGCTTCCGGCGCTGGCTGCGCGGACGCTATGGCTCGCTCAAGGCGCTCAATCGCCGCTGGAGCACGGCGTTCTGGAGCCACACCTACACCGACTGGGAGCAAATCATCCCGCCGTCCCCGCGCACTAATCACAGCATCCAGGCGCTGGCGCTGGACTGGCGACGCTTTGTGTCCGACGTCTACCTGGAGTGTTATCAGGGCGAAGCTGAGATCCTGCGCGCGGCGACGCCCGGCGCGCCGATCACGACCAACTTTATGGGCGCGTTCAGGCCGCTCGACTACTTCGCGTGGGCGCCCCACCTCGACGTCGTGTCGTGGGACTCGTACCCGGCGCCGAGCGACGAGCCGTCCGCGATTGCCTTCCGGCACGACCTGACGCGCGGGCTCAAGGGCGGCCAGTCGTTTCTCTTGATGGAGCAGACGCCCAGCCAAGTGCAGTGGCAGCCCTACAACCCGCTCAAGCGCCCCGGCGTAATGCGCCTGCTCTCGTACCAGGCGGTCGCGCGCGGCGCCGACGCGGTGATGTTTTTCCAGTGGCGGCAGTCGCGCGGCTCGTACGAGAAGTACCACGGCGCGATCGTGGGCCACAGCGGGCGCACGGACACGCGCGTCTTCGGTGAGGTCGCCGCGCTCGGCCGCGAGTTGCGCGCGCTTGGCGCGGGCAGCCCCAGCGGGGGCATTCCCGGCACGCGCCTGCCCGCGCGCGTCGCGCTCGTCTTCTCGTGGCCCAACTGGTGGAACGTGGAGTATCTGCCAGGTCCCAGTTCCGCGCTACGCTACCTCGACGAGGTACAGCGCTACTACCACGCGCTGTGGGAGCGCAATATCCCCGTCGACGTGGTCCCGCCCGACCGCGATCTCTCCGGCTACGACCTGGTCGTGGCCCCGCTGCTCAACATGGTCACGCAGGGGCAGGGCGCGGCGATCGAGCGCTACGTCGAGGAGGGCGGCACGTTCTTGACAAGCTACTTCAGCGGCGTGGTCGACGACGACGACCGCGCCTGGCTCGGCGGCTACCCCGGCCCGCTGCGCCGCGCGCTGGGCATCTGGGTCGAGGAGTTCGACCCATTGCAACCGGGGCGGACCAATAGCCTCGTCGTCCCGCCCGGCGGCCCGCTCCCCGAGGGTACGTACGCGTGCGATCTATGGTGTGACCTGCCGCGCCTGGAAGGCGCCACGGCGCTGGCGAGTTACGGTGAGGACTTCTACGCCGGCCGTCCCGCCGTTACCGATCATCGGCTGGGGGCTGGCCGCGCGCTCTACGTGGCGACCCGTCCTGAGCCCGCTTTCCTGGGCGCGCTCGTCGGCGCGCTGCTGGACGAGAGAGGGATCGTGGGACCGCTGGACGCGCCGGCGGGCGTGGAGGTCACGCGCCGCGTCAGCGAGGACGGGCGCGCCTACACCTTCGCGCTCAACCACGGGACCGGCGCCGCGCGCGTCGCGCTCCCCGCGCCCATGCGCGATCTGCTCACCGGCGCGACGCACGCGGGCGCCCTCGATTTGCCCGCGCGCGGCGTCGCGATCCTGACGGCGGTGGGACTACGATGACGGCGGAGCCCACCGGCCTGGACATCGCGTACGACGAGCTCAAAGACTCTTACGGACGTCTGCGCGACCAGGAAACGCGCCTCAACACCGAGGCGACGTTTATCCTGGGCTCCGCCAGCATCGTCGTCAGCGCGGTCTTCGGCATCCTCAATGCCACCTCGCACAGACCGAGCCCTTTCCTGCGGCCGGGCGTCGCCGTCGACATCGTGCTGTACTTCGTCGCCGTGTTCTACGCGACGCGCGCGTATACGGTCGACGCCGTGCAGGACTTCAACCCGAACGACTTCACCGCCTACCTGGATGCCCCCGGCGGCGAGACCAAGCGCGCCCTCACGCTGGCCCGCCTGCGGCTGTACCAGCGCAGCGCCTATACGCTCGCCCTCAAGGCGCGCCGCACCGCGTTCGCAGCCGCGTTCCTGCTTGCGGAAGTACTGTGTTTGGCGGTACTCTTGTTGTTAGAAACAGTGTCAACGTAACGATGTTGACAGGAAGGAGCGCACCATGAGCTATAGACCACAGCCGCCGTCGCGAGAGCAAAACGCCGCGTGGGCGAACGGCTCCGCGTCCGATGCAGGACAAGCGGGGCAGAAGGAGCCTTTCATCAAACAGCGGGACACCTGGCACACCTTCGCGCTGCCGCCCGGCGCTCCGCCCCGCCAGGGTCTCGTAGGGTTTATCAAGTACGTCGCGGCCATCACACGATAAGGACTCCTATCACTCCGAACATCGTGGAACCGCCGCGTATCGAGGACGCCGCGCTCCAGCTTTATCAACTCTACGATCTCGGCGACAGCATTGACCTCGTGCGCGCGCGGGCGCTGCTGGACACGCCCCGCGCGCGCACAAGCCCCGTCATGACGCGTGGGGGTAGCATCGACATGCCACAACCCCCGCTCGTGGCCGCCCTGGAGGCCGTCACCGTCACCGTCGGCCCTTTGTCCCTGCGCGGACGCCTCGAGGCCCGCATCTATGACCTGGGCATCGTCGCCTTTCGCATCACGCTTGACCTGCCCTCACCGCTCTCCTGGGAGCGGGCGTCCGATATCATCGCGGACGTGTTGGCCGCCCCGCAGCAGATCGTCGATGTACTGACGCCCTCACTGGAGATGCTGCGACGGGCCATCCAGTCGACCATCGACCGTCCCAACGCGACGATCCGTACGGAAGAGTACCTGGCTCTCGTCATCGGGCGGCTCGGGCCCGGTGTCCCAGCCGCGCGCCTGGGCGCCCACCCGGCCCTCCTGCGCGCCGCGCTAGGGGAGCGGCGCTCGTTGAGCGACGCGGCGGCCGCGTTGGCGACGACGCTCAGCTACTATGAGGACGACCTGATCCTCTTGACGTGGAGCGGGGCCATCGTGATCGATCCCGATCCCGCCGCGCGCGAGGACGCGACGTTCCTGCTGGAGGTGGCCAACGCGCAACTACTGGCCTTCCGGTCGTACGACACGCGGGTCGAGCGCGACCTGGCGCAGATCGCGCCGCGCCTACGTGGGGTCGGCCGCCTGCATTGGTGGGAACTGGGCGCGGCCACGCGCTTTCAACACGAAATCCACAGCCTCATTGTCGACAGCGTCGAAACGAGCGCGCGCGTCGATAACGCGCTCAAAGTAACCGAGGACGTGTACTGGAACCGCGTCTATGCGGCGGCCCTCGCCGTGCTGCGCCTCGACGTGTGGCGCGAAGGTACGGCGCAGACGCTCGAGGCGCTGCAGCAGTCCGCCGCCCTATTCGCGGATGAAGCGGCCGCCGCGCGCGCGCTGCTGCTTGAGGCGCTGGTCATCGTGCTTATCGCGGTCGAGTTAATCGTCGCCATCATCGGCCTGCGACACTGAGAGCCAGCCGCCTGCGGGCGCGCCCCTCGATTGTAATGGTAAGCGCGCCTGGCCTGCGTCTGAGGGGGCGGGACACACAAGCGGCTACGGTCGTGTCCCTGCTGCACGGATAGGCGCGCGGGGGCGCCGGGGCGCCCTCAGGCTGTCGCGCCTGTCGCCGCCGTGGTCTGCCCTGCGCCTGACGGCGCAAGCGTTATCGCACAAGCTCGCGGCGCACGCCCCGCCACGCGTGTTCCTTGACAACCGCCCCATCCGTGTTACCCTAGACTTGTCGAGGGGACACGGGACACGCGTCCCCTCGGGCGGGGGTGCGCCCCGCGCTGCTCGAAGTGCCACGGACGTATGTTCCACGCGTCCCCGCGGGCGGGGGTGCGCCCCTGGGATTGTGATGGTGAACGCTACGGGCCTGCAGCTAAAGTCGCATGGCAAACGACGGACACTGACCTGTCTCTGGGCGCGGCGCCTCAAGCGACTTTAGTAGCAGGCCGCGTTTCACAATCGTGCATCATCGCCCCCGCCGGCGGGACGCTGTGGGGCGCTGATGCACGACGTTGCACGGGTAGTGCACGGGCAATACAGGGGTAGTGCACGGGCGTTGCACGGCCCGTGTAACGCCCGTGCACGGAGCCGTCGCCCCGTGCTGCATCCCGCGCCCGTGACCCGTGACCCCTGTCGCAGGCCGCCTCTCACAATCGCGGGGCGCACCCGCCGCCTGCTAACTACTAATTCGGCTAGTCAACCCGCCGCTGTTGTGTTATGATCGGTGCAACGAGTCGCCGTATGATAGACGGAGATGCTTATGGCGGCTCGATTGGGTGATCGACGCAGCCCATGTGGTAACGCGACGTGATGAGGAGAGACTATAGTGGCAACAGTCAATGCGGCATTGGGGATCGACACAACCCTCGTTGGCATGGAGCAGAAGAGTAAGCTGCGCAAGCACTTCCGGCGCTTCGACATGCTGTTCTTCCTGATCTGCACGCTCGTCGGCTTCGACACCATCGGCACGGTCGCCAAGAACGGCGCCCAAGGGTTCACCTGGCTTATCTTCCTTGGCCTGACGTTTTTCATCCCTTATGCGTTCCTCACCGCCGAGTTGGGTTCGGCGTTCCCTGAAGAAGGCGGATCATACATCTGGACGCGCCTCGCCTTTGGCCGTTTCGTCGCCGCCGTCAATGCGCTGCTCTACTGGGTCTCCAATCCCATTTGGCTCGGCGGCACGCTCAGCCTCACCGCCGTGACCACCTTTAGCACGTTCTTCGCACCCCTAACCGGCGTCTGGCAATACCTGTTCGCGCTCGTCTTTATATGGTTTTCGGTCACTGCGGCCATCCTGTCCTTCAACATCGGCAAATGGATACCCACTGTCGGCGCATACGCCCGCGTTATCGTGCTGGGCTTCTTCACCATATCGACCGTCCTCTACGCCCTGCGGCACGGCGTGCATGGCTTCGGAGGCGCGGACTTTGCTCCAACCTACGTGGCCTTCATCGCCATCGTGCCGGTGCTCTTTTTCAACTACGTCGGCTTCGAGTTGCCCAATGCGGCTGGCGACGAAATGATCGACCCGCAGCGCGACGTCCCCTTCACGGTGATTCGCTCCGCCATCGGCGCGATACTGCTCTACGGCGCGCCGATCCTCTCCATCCTGCTCGTCCTGCCACAAAGCCAGATCACCGGCCTCGCTGGCTTCCTCGACGCCGCTAAATCCGTGTTCACGGTCTATGGCGGCCACATCGCGGCGAATGGCGCGCCGACGTTGAGTGGGGTGGGACTGGTCATCGGCGACGTCACGGCGCTGCTCTTCATCTGGGGTTTAGCCTCGAGCGGCACGACGTGGCTCATGGGCGCCGACCGCGCGCAGGCCGTCGCCTCGTACGATGGGGCTGGGCCTCGTGTCCTAGGTACCATCTCGGCGCGCTTCGGCACGCCCGTCGCCGTCAACCTGCTCTCTGGCATCGTTGGGACACTGATTATGGTCGTCGCTACCTATTTCTCGGGCGGTAATTCTAACGCCTATTTTGCCGCGGTGCTGGGTCTGGCCATCTCGACCACGTCACTCTCATACCTGGCGGTGTTCCCGGCCCTGATCAAGCTGCGCTACAGCCATCCACATGTACCACGTCCCTATCGCGTCCCGTTCGGGAAAGCCGGTGTATGGTTCTGTGGCGTCGTCACCACGTTCTGGGCGCTGCTGGCCGCCGTCGTGCTCATCTGGCCTGGCTTCGGGACCGGCCTGTTCGGGACGGGCGGCAACCCGGATGACGCCCTGGCCGGCCTCCAGTTCGCACACCAACGCCTGCAGTACGAATTGACGCAGATACTGCCGCTGGTGGTGATCCTTGTCGTCGGCGTCATCTTCTACGCGCTCGGCCGCGACACGCGGGCGCAGGTGGTCCGACCCGGCCGTGTCCATGTAGCCGAACCGACGCAACTTGAGGGTAGCGGTTCGGCTCTAGCATAAAAGGCGGGAGGGCGACAAGCGGCGATAATCGTAGTAGGTGATAGATGGTGCAGATAAATTGGCGCACACCTGAAGATCTGGTGCGAATCGGCTTTAACCGCGCTCGCGTGGTCATGATGAACGAAGCCCACGACGGCATGGCACGTTGCATACGCACGCGGCAAGTTGGTCGGTTGGTAACGTCCGTTGCCCACGACGCGGGGGTGCGCCATCTGGCTATGGAAGCGCTATGGATGTCTATCGCAGCGGAGGCAAACCGCACCCGCCGTCTGCCGGAAGGGTCGGAAGATGATTTGATCTATTTGGGTCAGCCCGACATGCGCGCTTTTATCCAAGGGGCTCTTGATTTAGGTTGGACGCTCATCGCGTACGAAATGGAGCAACCACCTCCACATGATCTCTCGGAAAGGGAAATAATTAATTGGCGCGAAGAAGTCCAAGCGCATAACCTCGTCGCCGCGCTCCACTCCTTGCCCGCCGGCGATCCATTGTTCGTCTGGTGTGGCTTGGGCCATCACTCAAAACTTGCTTCGCCCGTATGGACGCCAATGGGCTACCATTTCAAGCGGTTTAGCGGCGTTGACCACTTTGTCATTGATCAAGTTCAAACCATTGTCTCGCCGCGACGGCAGCAACTGCTAGACTGCTACGTGCCCGAGTTGAACGTGCGTGGAGGGACTGGGGGTTTCCTTATCGAGGAAGGGCCTCCATCTTTCATACGGCGTGGGCGCGATTGGGCCGATGCCTTCATCTTTTCGACGCAAAACGAGATGGAGTAGCGGTGGATGCGTTTCCTGATGCTTTGAACGAGCGTCAGGACTAAAGAACGAGTAGCTTAAGGAAGGGTTATGACGGCTATCGCCCAGGACGACATAAAGGTCTCGCAGGTTATATCACACCCGCTCGACCCGCTGACGGCGGACGAGATTGGCGCGGCCGCGCGCATCCTGCGTGAGGCTCGTGGACTTGGCCCCTCGGCGCGTTTCGTCGCGATCTGGCTCAAGGAACCGTCCAAGGAAACGGTCCTCGCCTACCAGGCGGGCGACCCCAGCGCGCGCGAGGCCTTCGTCCTGATCCGTGAGCGCACCGAGCGTAAGACGTACGAGGCCATGGTCTCCTTAACCGAGGGCTCCGTGCGCGAATGGCGGGAACTGGAGGGCGTGCAGCCGCCGCTCACCTTCGAGGAGTTGATGCACGTCGAGGAGGCGGTGCGCCGCGACGAGCGCTGGCGTGAGGCGCTGCGCCGCCGTGGCGTCACCGATTTCGAGTCGGCGGTCGTCGACCTATGGCCCGCGGGCTACACCGGTCCCGAGGACGACCCGGCCCATCGCCGCCTGATGCGCCCGCTCACCTGTATCGGCCACGGCCCCGACGACAACTTCTACGCCCATCCGGTCGAGAACCTCGTGGTCACGGTTGACCTGGACCTGATGGCGGTGATCGACGTGCAGGATCACGGTATCGTCCCCATCCCCACGCGCCCCGGTAACTACACCGTCGCGGGCATGGCCGATCCCGCCAATGTGCCCTCGTACCCCGCGCTACGCGACGGCCTGAAGCCGATCTCGATCACGCAGCCCGAAGGTCCCAGCTTCACGGTCGACGGCTACGGCGTGGCGTGGCAGAAGTGGAGCTTCCGCGTCGGTTTCACGCCGCGCGAGGGGCTGGTGCTTAACCTGTTGGCGTACGACGACCGTGGCAAACGCCGCCCCATCATGTATCGCGCGGCTCTCTCCGAGATGTGGGTCCCCTACGGCGACCCCAACCCGACGCAACGCCTCAAGAACGTCTTCGACGCGGGGGAGTTCGGCGTCGGCGTGCTCGCCAACTCGCTCGTGCTCGGCTGCGACTGCCTCGGCGAGATCCACTACTTCGACGTCGCGCTGCATGATCAGGATGGGACGCCGAGCGTCTTGAAGAACGCGATTTGCATGCACGAGGAGGACGCTGGGCTGCTCTGGAAGCATACCGACCTGCGCACAGGGCACGTCGAGGTGCGCCGGTCGCGCCGCCTCGTCGTCTCGTCGATCTCGACCATCGACAACTACGAGTATGGTTTCTTCTGGTACCTCTACCAGGACGGCTCGATCGCGTACGAGATCAAGCTGACCGGTATCATCACTACGGGCGCGCTCGCGCCGGGGGAAACGCCGCGCTTCGGGACGCTCGTCGCGCCGGGGCTGTACGGTCCGCACCATCAGCACCTCTTCAACGTGCGGCTCGACATGAGCGTGGACGGGCCGACCAATTCGGTCTACGAGGTCAACAGCGAGGCGCTGCCGTGGGGGCCGGACAACCCGTACGGCAACGCCTGGGAGCCGCGCGAGACGTTGCTAGCGCGCGAGTCAGAGGCGCAGCGTACTATCAACCCCGCGACGATGCGTTATTGGAAGATCGCCAACCCGCGCTCACGCAACGCGCTCGACCAACTCGCCGCCTACAAGCTGGTCCCTGGCGAGAGCCCCTTCCCGCTATTCCAGCCCGACGCGCTGCCAATGGACCGTGGCGGCTTCGCGCGCAGCCATCTGTGGGTCACAGCTTACGACCCGACTGAACTCTACGCCACGGGCGACTACCCCTACCAGCACCCCGGCGGGCTGGGCCTGCCCGCCTACGCGCGGCAGGATCGCCCCTTGGAGGAGACCGACGTGGTGGTGTGGCACACCTTCGGCGCTCACCATGTGGTGCGCCCCGAGGACTGGCCGGTCATGCCAGTCACCACCTGCGGGTTTCACCTCAAGCCGGTCGGGTTCTTCGACGGCAACCCCGGCCTCGACGTCCCGCCCAGTGAGCATTGCGGGCACGAGTAGTCGATGGTCGATGGTCAATGGTCGATGGTCGGAAGTCGGAGGTCGGAAGTCGGAAGTCGGAAGTGGTCAGGCAGGATAAGCAGCTCTCCCATCGCGCCAGTGGATCAGGGCTTAACACGCTAGCACACCGCGTCACCCTTTACTTCCGACCTCCGACTTCCGACCTCCGACTTCCGACCTCCGACTTCCGACCTCCGACTTCCGACCTCCGACTTCCGACCTCCGACTTCCGACCTCCGACTTCCGACCTCCGACTTCCGACCTCCGACTTCCGACCTCCGCCCATCGCCCATCGCCCATCGACTTCCGACCGTCCTTGATCACCCACGCGCCGACGGGCAGGGGCGTCGACCCATGGCCGGCCCCGAACACGGCGGAGAGGCTGAACCAGCGGCCGGCGCGCCGACCGCGCTGGTTGGGCGTGTAGAGGCGGGCTGGGTCCATGCCGTTGGAGTAGGCGACGTCGACCGTGTAGGCGCCGGCGGCGAGGTAGTCGGCCATTTGGCGGTGTACTTCCGGCTGTACGCCGGGCGCGTCGTGCTGGTCGTAGTGCGGCAGTTCGCGCTGGGGGTAGGGGAACAGCGCGCGCAGGATCATCGTCACGTCGTAGGCCGTGAACGATTGGTCCGCGCTGGTCAGTTCGGCCAACACCGCCTCGACCACGATGGGCAGAGGCATCGCCGCGTAGCCCGCCGCGATGCGCGGCCCGACCGCGCCTAGCCACGCGGCGTGCGCATGGGATGGCCTGCCGGGTATATTGTTGCTCGATCCGTTGGTTGGCATAGTAGACTCCTTTTTATCGCGGTGACACTCCAGTTGGTTCAGACGCGTCTCCTGCTCGCCGAAGTCCTGGCAAAAGCCCGTCACGACCTCTTCCAGCACCCGCAGGTCACGCAGGTTGCGCGGTAACGCGGCCCAGGAGCATATAGCTTTCGGAGAAGGGGCAAAAAGATGCGCCACCACCAGCAGCTTTAACAGGGCTTGACAAACTAACTATATTAGTTTATAAATTATTCATGGTAGTTTATAGCCGTGCCGCACGGCGCAAGGGAAAGGACAGCATACGATCATGAAGACGACGACTCTTACCGCTACGCTCACCCAGTTGACGCGCTTTCCGCGTCTCTTCCCTGTAAATTGCTATCTGGTGCGCGAGGATGACGGGCTGACGCTGATCGACACGGCCATTTCGGGGTCGGCGCCGGCCATCCTCGCCGCGGCGCGGCGCCTCGGCGCCCCCATCGCGCGCATCGCCCTGACCCATGCGCATGTCGACCACGTCGGCTCGCTCGACGCTCTGCACGCGGCGGCGCCGGACGCCGAGATCCTCGTTCCGGCCCGCGAGGCCCGCTTCCTGGCCGGCGATATGAGCCTCGATCCCGATGAGCCCCAGGCCAAGCTGCGTGGCGGCTGGCCGACCTGCACGACGCGCCCGACGCGTCTGCTGCGGCCGGGAGATCGTATCGGCTCGCTGGAGGTGGTCGCCGCGCCAGGGCACACCCCCGGCCACGTCGCCTTCCTCGATACGCGCGACCGCGCGCTCATCGCCGGTGACGCCTTTCAGACCCGCGCAGGCATCGCCGTCTCGGGCGTCGTGCGTCCGCTCTTCCCCTTCCCGGCCATGGCGACCTGGCACAAGCCCACGGCGCTGGTCAGCGCGCGCGCCTTGCGCGCGCTCGATCTCACGCTCCTGACCGTCGGCCATGGCAATGCGCTGGTCAGCCCGCTCGCGGCGATGGATCAGGCCATCGCGGCGGCCGCGCGACAGGAGCCGACGGTGGCGGCCCATGGCGCGTAGAGCGGGGCCTAGCCTGGACCGTACCGCCGTCATCGCGGCGGCGGCCGAGTTGGCCGACCGGGAGGGGCTGGGTGGAGTGACTCTCGCTACGGTCGCCGTGCGATTGGGGGTGCAAACGCCCTCGCTCTACAACCATGTGGCAGGCCTCCCCGGCCTGCGCCGCGAGTTGGCGCTGCTGGGACTGCGTGAACTGGGGCAGCGGATGGGCAGAGCGGCTGTGGGCAAGGCGGCCGCCAGCGCCCTTGAGGCCATCGCGCACGCCTATCGCGGCTACGCCCACGAACATCCCGGCGTGTATGTCGCCGCGCAGCAGGTCCCGGCCAATGGAGACGCCGCGTGGGAGGCGGCGGGGGCCGAGGTCGTGGGTATTGTCCTCGCGGTACTTGCCGGCTACGATCTGGAAGGCGACGACGCGCTGCATGCCACGCGGGGGCTGCGCAGCCTGCTACACGGCTTCGTGTCGCTCGAAACCGGCGGGGGCTTCGGCCTGCCGCTGGACCTCGACGAAAGCTTCCGCCGGCTGCTCCAGGTGTTCATGGCTGGCCTGCGCCCATTGACCCTGACCACGACCCACTAGGATAACCCGCTACACCGCGGCTGAGTTTTTGATTGAATTGAAAGGATTATGAACATGGTAATGGCGTTCCAAGCCGCTAACCTGGCGCTGAGCTTCCTTCTGGAGTTGTGCGCCCTGGCGGCGTTGGGCTATTGGGGATTCCATACGGGACGTAACATGCCGATGGCGGTAGTTCTGGGCGTGGGCGCGCCGTTGCTGGCGGCCCTGGTCTGGGGCGCGTTCGTGGCGCCCAAAGCGACGATACCTGTATCCGCGCCCCTGCATATCGCGCTCCAGATCGTGATCTTCGGCTTGGCCGCCGCCGGTCTGGCCGCCGCCGGCCGCTCTCCCCTGGCGTGGATATTGGGGGCCGCCGTTGTGATCAACGGCGCCCTCGCGTACGCCTGGGGACAGTAGTCTCGTCCGCGGAGTCTTGACACAGTTAGACTGTGCACGCTATTATTTTATCAAGCGATAAATTGACGTGTCGTATAGTAGGCGGCTTGTGAGCGGAGGGGCGCGGGGTATGGCGGGTCGGCGACGCGGGCATCCGGCGGTCGAGGACGCGGGCGAGACACGCCGGACGATCCTGCGCGCGGCCCACGAGTTGTTCATGGCGCATGGCTATCGCGCCGTCTCGACGCGTCAGATCGCCGACGCCTGCGGCCTCACTCAGCCCGCGCTCTACCACCACTTCGCCGACAAACAAGACCTCTACGTGGCGATGCTGCGCGAGGAGTTGGACACGCTGCACGCCGGCCTGGAGCGCATCGCGCGGCGCGGCGGGGACGTGGGCGAGCGCCTGCGCCAGGTCGTGCGCTACATGCCCGCCGAACGCCAGGATATGGGCCAGATGTTCCACGACATCGACCGCGAGTTAGGGCCGGAGGCGCGTCGAGAGTTGCAGGAGTCGTTTCACGGCAGCGTCGTCGCGCCGATCGCCGCGATCTTCGCCGACGGCCTGCGCCGCGGTCTTCTGCGCGACCCACATCAGGGCGGGGCCGATCCCGTCACGGCGGCCTTCCTACTCTTGAGCATGCTGCGCCACCTGCCGGCGCCGGACCTTGGCGACGCCGGACATACGCCGCTGCCCATCGAACATTCGGCGTCCGCCACAGGGCGTGTTGACCTGATCGTCGACGTGCTGCTACACGGTTTGGCCGCGCCGGAGGCGCACGATGGCGGGACGGGGAGCGTCGGAGGCTCTTCATCAGGCTGATGAGAGAAGATTAGCGACGTGTTTTTTTGCCCATTACTGATCGCTTGATAAATACATGGCAGTGGCCCGTTGGAGAGGAGCGACGATGGATGTAACGCATAGGACGGAGCAAGGCATATCTCAGCGATTCAACGATGCGTCGAGCGTGGCTGGCGACAGGGACCCGTCGTACAAGTGGAAGGTCTTGGCCTCGGTCGTGGTGGGCCTCTTTATGGTCATCCTCGACGCGACCGTGGTGAATGTGGCCTTGCGCTCGCTGCAAGAGAAGTACGCCGCCTCGACTAGCGACGTGCAGTGGGTCATCAGCTTGTACACGCTGGCCCTTGGCATCGCGACACCGCTCTCGGGCTTCCTCGGCGACCGTGTAGGCGTCAAGCGCGTCTATATCAGCGGCCTCGCTATCTTCGTGCTCGGCTCAGTGTTGTGCGGCCTCGCGCCGAGCCTGCCGCTGCTGATCGCCGCGCGCGGCCTCCAGGGCATCGGCGGCGGCATCGCCCTCCCGTTGGGGACGGCCATGCTCTTCGGCGCCTTCCCGCCGGAGCAGCGCGGCGCCGCCTTCGGTGTCTTCGGCATTGTGCTGGTCTTCGCCCCCGCCAGTGGGCCGCTCCTGGGCGGCTGGCTGGTCGACCACAACCTGATCCCATGGATCTTTTTCATCAACCTGCCGATCGGCCTGCTCGGCCTGACCGTCAGCGGGCGGTTCCTGCGTGGCGGACGTGGGCGACGCGCGGCGCGCGCCGACCTCGCCGGCATCATCCTGGCCCCCACTGGCTTCGGCGCGCTGCTCTTCGCCGCCTCGATCGCCGGGCAGCCGGGCGCTGGTTGGACCGATGGACGCGTGCTAGCCGGCCTCGGCGCGGGCATCGCGCTGCTCGCCGCGCTCGTCGTGGCCGAACTGCGCGCCGCCGATCCGTTGCTCGACCTGCGCCTCTACCGGCTGCGCGGCTTTGCGCTGGGCAGCGCGGTGGGTTTGATTGGAACGGTCGCCCTGTTCGGGGCCGAGTTCCTGCTCCCACTCTACCTACAAGTCCTGCGTGGCCGCACCGCCTTCGAGGCCGGTTTGTTCCTGCTGCCGCTGGCCATTGCATCGGGTATCGTCATCCCGCTCTCGGGCGTCCTCACCGACCGCATTGGGCCACGCGTGCCCGTCGTCGCCGGCTTCGTGCTGCTCGCCTTCAACACGTACCAACTGTCCAAGATTACGTTGGCAACGAGTCTGGGCTATATTACCCTGCTGGTGGTGCTGCGTGGCGTCGGCATCGCCCTTGTCGTCCAGAACGCCCAGGTCGCGGCGCTAACCGACGTGCCGCCGATGCGGCTGACGCGGGCCACGCCGCTCTATAGCGCGACGCAGCAGACCCTACAAGCTATCGGCGTGGCCGTACTCGCCACCATTCTCGCCACCGCGGTAACGGTGACGCTCCCCAAGGGCGCCGGCGGTGCGCCGGGCGGCCTGTCCAAGCTGCCCACGCCTGTACGGGAGGCGGCGCTCGCCGCGCTCCGCCAGTTCCAGGGACAGTACATCACCGGCCTCGATCACGCCTACATGGCCGCCTTCGCCGTCTCCATCGTAGCGACTCTGCTGGCCCTGTTCCTGCCCGGCTGGCCCGGCGCGTACCGCCGTCGCGCGCAGGCCGTCGCCCCTGGCGTCGAGGCGCCCGTTCCCCAGGCCGTAGCCGAGAGCGTGTGACACGGGGCCACGACTCACGCGCGAGGCGCTACCTCGATGACGCTATCGGCGTTGAAAGCGGATAGGGCGCCTCATTTTTTCGTATCTGCTGAGAGCGCCGGCGCTCCCAGCAGATACGACGCGCCGCGCGAAAAAGTAGCACCCACCCGAAGGCAGGGGCAGGCACGCAGGTAGGGGCGCCGATACAGCCGGTGTGGGTACGAATGTTAGGCGCTTACAAGTAAAGTTGATCGCAAAATACGCAGAAGTTCAGGCGGCGGGGAGCAGCCCCGCCAAAGAGGGAATGACGACGAGTTCGCGCAGCGTCAAGACGGTCACGACGCCCTGCTGACCCGTGTGGGTCAGATTAGGACGTGTCGGTGCGGCCGACCTTCTTGATGAGACCAGGTGCGTGTGATCGCGCTGGCGCCAGCGTGGTGTTCCACCCGCCGGTGGTGACGAAAGAACGACACATCGTTGAGGGTCGTTTCGATGCGCCAGACCAGGGCCTGCTTATCATAGCGCTTGAGGGCGACCGCTCCCCTATGGTGCTTCAGGCGCGTCCCTTCGATGCGCGTATGAAAGTCGTTACCGCGTTCATCCTGGGCGTGGCCGCTGAGTTTGCGGCCGAGAAAGGTGGCGACATCGGGGGGCTTGACGGCGTGGATGGCGGTGCGGACCAGCGTGTCGTCGAGGGGGCGCCGGTCCTCCGGCCGGTGGAAGATGAGGTCCGTGGCCTACGCGACCTGCCTCAGGCTCCCGTGATAGGTGGCGCCAAAGCGCGCCGCGACCGGGCAACAGCACGCGGCCACACGGTCGAGGGCGCCATGGAGCCGGTCAATCGGGAAGGTATCAGCCAGGGCTTGGGCCTGGGCACAGTCGCCCAGGGAGCGGAACGTATTGTCGAGTGGTTCGACGGTGATGCCCCTTACAGCCTATCCGGAAAATCGTCAGAAAAGCTTATGCAGCCGCTGAGAGCGTGTTTAGGCACTTTCCAGATAGGCTGTTAGGGTGGCCCGTCAGGCTGGTACTGGCGCTGCTGACCAAGCAAGTCGGCCCACTGCCGCCCTCGGTCGGCGCGGGGCTTGACCGCATCGATGACCCACGGCGGCTGGAGGCGCTCCTCAACGTGGCGCTTTCCGCGCGTACCCTGGAGGAGTTCACGTACGCCCTGGATGGCGGTTAGATCCTCACCGGGATACGCGACCGACGGCAGTGGGACCACCTCCGGCGGGACCACGATCTACGGCGGTGACTGACGACTCACGACTATTCCCGCGGGCGTACCGCGATCCTACCGTCCCGCACGCGCGCGTCGTAGGCGGGCTGTGGCGCGGTAGCCGGTCCGTGTAGCAGCTTGCCGTCGCGGACGCAAAAGACCGAGCCGTGCCAGGGGCACGTCACGGTATCGCCCTCGATCTTGCCCTGGTCGAGCGGGCCGCCCAGGTGCGCGCACGTCGCCGAGATGGCGTATGTCTCTTCACCCTGGCGCAGCAGCATGATGGGGATGCCCTGCGCCATGACCCGGCGCGGCGCGTTCTCCGTCAACTCGCTCGCGTCCAACACCTCGGTCCAGACCGGCTCGGGCTCCTCGAAGGCGGTACGGTTGACGCCGACGCCAAGGTCGTAGGACAGTTCACCGCCCAACCACCCTGACGCTCCGACGAGCGTGTAGCCGAGCGTAGAGAGCGCTACGCCGCTCTTACGCGCACCACGCGCACGCAATACTAACGACACGCCGTAGAGCGCCGTGGCGCTCACGTTGAGCAACGCGTGCAGGAAGCCGAGGCCGCGCGCCTTGCCCCCCGTATCCTCCCACTGCGCCGCGCCCGTCGCGGCCGCGCTCAACGCGCCAAGCAAGCCCAACAGCACGCTAAGGTCGGCGCCCTGCTCCATGCCCGCGGCGTCCAATACCAGGGTCGTGGTCCAGGCGCCGATAGGGACGGACACGAGCAATGTGTGCAGCGGGTGCCCCAGCCACGTCCCGTTGAGAAAGTCCTGTATCCCGCGCGGCCCTTGCGGCCCCAGCAAGGGCGCCAGGACCTGCTGTACCCGCGCGCCCGCGACATCGAGCCACGGCGCCGTCCCCAGGATGCGATCTGTCAGTTTCCCTGCCATATGCCCTCCCAAGACTATCGACTATCGACTATCCCAAAGTCCTGAGCCTGCTCGAGGAAACGCGCCAGCAGGGTATAGCACGCTTCGATATCGCTCATGGCGGCCAGTTCGTCGACGGTGTGGACGTAGCGCGTGGGGATGGAGAGCGTGAAGCTGAGGATACCCGCGCGCACGCGCTGGATGCCGCCGGCGTCGGTCCCGCCCGCGGGCAAGATCTCCATCTGGTGGGCGATGCCCTCGCGCTCGGCGATGTCGCGGAAGGCCTCGACGATGCGGGGGTCGCAGATGAGCGAGCTATCCATGATCTTGATCGCCGCGCCGCCGCCCACATGCGTGATGGCGTCGCGCTCCGGCGTGCCGGGCACGTCGAGCGCCAGCGTACCGTCGATGGCCACGACGATGTCAGGCTCCACACTGTAGCCGGCTGGGGTCGCGCCGCGCAGGCCAACCTCCTCCTGCACCGTGGCCACGGCCACGATCTCGGCCGTGTGCGCGCGCAGGTGGCGCAGCGCCTCGATCATAACGAAGACACCCGCGCGGTCGTCGAGCGCCTTACTGGTGACACAGTCGCCGATCTCCTCGGTGGCGCGGTCCATCGTCACCATGTCGCCGACGCGCACGCGCGCCGTGACCGTTTCGGCGGGCAAGCCGAGGTCGACGAAGTAGTCGTCCACCTTGGGCGCTTCGGGCTTCTCGCCCTTGAGCAGATGAATCGGCTTAGCCTCGGCGTTGAGCACGCCACGCAGCGACCCTTCGCGGGTGTGCACATGCACGCGCTGGGCGAAAAGGGCGCGACCGTCGAATCCGCCCACGGGGTGCAGGCGCAGGAAACCCTTGTCGTCGACGTAACGCACGATGAAGCCAATCTCGTCCATATGCGCCGCCAGCATGACGCGCGGTCCGCCCTGTCCACGCTTGGTGGCGATAACGTTACCCAGCGCGTCGGAGCGAATCTCGTCGACGAGCGGGCCGAGTTCCTCGACGACGACGCGGGCCACCGCATCCTCGCGCGCGGCGATACCGGGCGCCTGGCAGAGACGGCGCAATAGCTCGACATTGATAGCCATAAGACAAATATCCCTTTCTACACGTTTTCGATCACACGCAGGCAGCACAGTCAGCGGCAACTTTTATGCCGGAGCATCATGGAGAGCGTGAGACACGGCCTGACCTTAAAAGGTCATGGCAGGGTCTATACCCTGAGACGCGGCCTGCCCCTAAAGGCAATACCCTTCAAATAAGGGAAACGGCGTCGGCGAAGGAGCGGGTGAGGGGCGGGCGCTCGGCGTGATGGACGCGTTTGAGCGCGAACTTGGACATTTTCCGTTTGACGACACGCGGGTTGTTGCGGCGCGGCGGCAGGCGGACAGCGGCGATGTCGGCAAGCAGGCGCTCATACAGGAGGGGGAGCAGGTGCGGGGCGATCATCTGAAACTCAGGGTCGGCGTCGGTGATGACGCGCAGGGCATGGACGAAACTCAGGCGGTCGGGGTCCAGACCGTCGCACAGGGCGGCCTCGTGCATGAGGGCGCGCACGGCATAGTGCGCGAGGAGCAGGGCGTAGAGTTCCTGGCGCACGCCGTCGGGCGTGCGGCTGCGCAGGGGGCGGCCGGCCAGGCGCTGATGCGTGTCCACTTCGTCGATGGTCAGCGCGATCTCCCAGCGCTCATGGTAGAGGTTGACCACCTCCGCGGCGGGGGCCAGGGCGGGGTTGAGCAGGGTGGTGATGACGCGATGGACCTCGCCGTAGCCCGGACGGGCGGGGTCGGTCAGGGTGTAGGTGATCACGCGGACCAGCAGACGCGTCCGGTGGCGGCCACGCGGCGCGCGCAGATAGGCCAGGGTCGAGCCGTCGGCGAGTGGGCGGATCACTTGGGGCACCACGCGCGCGGGCAGGCGGGCGAGCACATGCGCCCCCCGCCCGCGCGTCGCCGCGCGCAGGTCATAGGAATGGAAGCCACAGTCCCACAAGACGAGCATGCCCCGCGTGATGGCGCGCAGCAGGACCAGCGCGCCGGCACGCTCCCCCAGCGCATACGGCCCGCACACCGCGTCCACGATCGCGTGGGTGGCGCACTCGACCAGATAGACACCGCGCACTTGGGGGAAGGCGCTGTCCCCGCGGCTGCCGTGCTGACGCCCAAAGGCGGCAGCGTTGGCCGGGGTGTCGGGCGCGTCTTCGACCGTGCCGTCGATCGCCATCACGCGCAGCCCATAGCGGAATGCCCCCACGGTCGCAGGGGTGGCCAGCGGGCGGGCCACGCGCGCAAAGAGGGCGCGCAGCGGGCGCTCACCCAGGTGGTAGCGCCGGTAGACCAGGGCGGGCGCGCCCGCCACCGCGATGGTGGGGTCCGGCCAGATGAAGCGCAGGCCCTGCGCCACTTTGCGCACGACGTCGCCCAAGGCGAGCGGGGCATAGAGCGTCATGGCGATGAGCACCCAGATGGTGGCCTCGGCGGTCAGCTTACGCTCACGCGTCGCTTGCGTGCCCGTTTCCACGACGACAGCGTGCACCGCCTCGGGCGGGATCACGCGGGTGAGCGCGTCCAGGCTGAGGTCCTGGCAAAACTTGTGGTCGGGTGGAATCTGGCGTATGGTGTATCCCATGAGGTGGCTCCTTTGGCTGCTGCTGGATCTAGATACCCTCCAGCATGCCACACGAGCCACCTCTACGCTTATTCGAATGGTATTGCGTTTAGGGGGCCATGGCAGGGTACGGACCCTGAAGGGTCTGTGGGGCTGGCGCGGGTGCAGGGGATTGGCGCGCGGGTCGCCGGCCGAGAGACCTTTTAAGGTCCATCCCCTGCCATGGTCCTTTAGGGCCAGGCCCAGGGCGCCCGCTCACGGGCAGGGCTACGCGCTCTTGGACGAGGCGTCCACGTAAACGTCGCTGGACCACGGCGGCGCGGCGGCGACGGGGACAATCGCGACCCGTGGAGTGTGCGGGAGCAGCGCGCCAAGAACAAGCGCGGACACGGCGTAGGCCAGCCCACTGTCTTGAAAAAAGCGTGAAAAGAAGTAGCCGGCGAATAGCAGTAGAGCGTAGGCGGCGAACAACGTCCGCACGCTCGGCGCCCGCCACAACCGCCGCGCCAACAGCGCCAGCAGCGGCGCCGTCGCCGCAGCCTCCCACAGCGCGAACGGATAGTAGGCGTTCGGCGAGCGCACGACGCCGCCCAGCAGGATCAGCGCACCGAAGCCGTAGGTCCCGACGCCGCGGATGGGGTAGCTGTGCGCGATCGTCCCCGCCAGGAAGCCGACGTTGCCGTCGAGGAAGGCGCGCGCGTCCCACAGCAGGAAGGGCGCGCAAACGCACAGGGGCGCGACGACGGCCGGCCAGGCCTCGCGCCAGGTCGCGGCGAACGTCGCGCGCCATCCGCCGTCGTGATGACGCGCCGCGACGTACAGCAGGTAGGGCGGCAGCATGAACACGGCGGTATGCTTGGTGGCGCAGGCCAGACCAAGCCACAGCGCCGCCCATACGAAGCGCTCCTTGTAGAGCGCGCCGCCGCAGAGCAGGAGCAGCGCCAGCACCAGCACGTCGTCCTGGCCATAGACGAGCGTGGGCACGAAGAAGGGGTTGAGCAGCACGGCCACGAGCGCGGCCAGTCGCCACTCGCGCGGTAGGGGCAGCCGCAGCAGCAGTCCCGCGCACAGCAGTAGGAGCGGCAGATAGACCATGCGCTCGTCGAAGAAGCCGAACAGGGCTTTGCCGAGCAGGTAGAACGGCAGCGAGGCCACGATGCCGAAGGGCGGCCGGTCGGTATGGTAGAGCGCCGCCGCCATGGCCGGGCTGGAGTACCAGTGGACCATGGGCGTATGGACGTACGTCTGGGCGTAGTAGTTTTTGCCGGCCAGCAGGAACTTGATGGCCTCCTCGACCTGCATGGCGGTGTCGTGCACGGCGTACCACGGATGTGTGGCGCGCCGGATCAGCATGGCCTGTGTTTCCGGCCACGCGACGACGAGGGTGAGCAACGCCCCGACGAGCCCCCGGCGCAGCCGCCAACTCCGCCGCGCTAACACTGCGGCCACGCGGGCTCCCGAGGCCGCCGCGGTCCAGCCGTCGGTGTAGGCGTCGACGAGGGCGTAGAGGACGAGCACGCCCATCACAGCGGCGGCGTAGAGAGCCAGCGCGGGCGTGGCCGGCCGCGCCAACGATTGCGGCACGACGAGCAGCGCGAGCAGGAAGTCGAGCGAGAGATGCGCGCAGGGGGCGCCCTCTTTAGCATGATCATCGGTATGATCACCGCTGAAGTAGGCGACGAGGGCCAACGAGAGCGCGTAGGCGATGAAGCTGGCGTGGAAGAAACGCCCGAAGTAGTACATCAGGAACAACACGGTGGCGTAGCCGGCCATGGCGCGCGCGAGCGTGTTGTCGCGCCACTGCCGCCACAGCAGGCCCAGCGCCACCGGCCCCGCAATCAGGGCCTGGACCACGCCGAACGGCCAGTACGACGTGTCTGAGCGCACGAGACGGCCGAACAGCACGAAGCTGGCGAAGCCGTAGCCCTCCAGGCCGCGGATAGGGAAGGGGTGCGCCACGGTCCCTTCCACGAAGCCCACTGTGCTATCCAGGAAGGCGTGCGCGTCCCACAGCAGGAATGGGCCGGCAAACACGGCCACCGGCAGCAGCACCCAGCCCACCGCGCGCAGCAGCCACCACAGCGCGGCGCGATCGGGGCGTATCTTCTCCTGTCCAGCCATCCATAGCAAGAGGAAGGGCAGCAGGAACACGGTGGTCTCTTTCGTCGCCAACGCCGTCCCCAGCAGCAGCAGGGACGCGCGGTGACGGCCGGCCCGAGCCAGCAGCAGCGCGCCCATGACCTCGGCCAACACCAGCACGTCGTTTTGCCCGGCGATGAAGGTGGGTACGAACAGCGGGTTGAGCCCCAGTCCGGCGACCAGGGCCAGGCGCGCCGAGGGCGCGCGCGCCAGCGACGCGGCCATGCCCAACACAAGGCCGAGGCACACCAGGTAGATCATGCGCTCGTCGAAGAAGCCAAACAGCTTCTGGGCGGCCAGCATAGCGGGGACGGTCAGTTCCTCCTGGAACGGCAGCGAGTCGGTGTGGTAGAGCGCGGGGTTGGGTGGTCCGACCGGCCACCATTGCGCCAGCGGCGTGTGAAAGTACGTCGCGCGGTAGTAGTCCTGCCCGTGCAGCAGCATCCCCGTGGCAAGCTCAATCTGTAGCGCGCTGTCGTGGATGGCGTTCCAGGGTTTGTGCGCATGGCGGTAGCCGATCGCCGTCACCGCCGGCAGCACGACGACGAGTCCGATCAGGGCCAGCGCGATGCCCAACTGGACGCGGAAGGCGCGGCGGCCATACTCGCCCGCCTCGTCGCGCCATAGTGTCGAGACCGTCCAATAGAGGCCGAGTAGGAACGTGGCGACGACCGCGAGCCGCGTGGCCGCGGCGTCGGCGGGGCGAACGAGCGCGCCCAGCAGGCACAGCGACAAGATGACCGCGTCGAGCGGCAGGCGCTTTGTCATTGGCCGATCACCACGTAGACGTCGACACCCCCGGCGCCGTCCCCATTGGGCGCCCGCAATACCGCGCGTAGATCGCGGGCATCGGGATGCAGCTGTTGCCCGTAGGGGTGACAAGCGATCACGTATATCGATCGTCCCGGCGTGTCGCGCAGAGGCTGGGCGCGCAGCGTATCAAAGTCTCTACTGATCAGCGTGACGCGCGGGTCGCGGCCCAGCAGGACGGCCAGCGCGTCGCCGGGCGGGTTATAGATCGACGAAACGACGGTGATAGGACCATGCCGCTCCTGGCGGCGCAGGTATGTCACGACATCCATGAGCGCGTAGCCGGAGGGCCAACCGGTGACGTATTGCCAGCGGTCGAACGGGATATAGGACGCGCGGGCCGGCGCGCCGATGAGCGCGGCGTCGGCCTGCACGGATGGGATGACGGCCAGCCCCGCGCAGAGCACAAGTAGGGCCGGGGCTGCTATGCCCCGTGCTAACCATACACGGCGTGTGAAAAGTCGCCCTCTTTTTCTCGCCCCCCCCGCCCCCATGGGGGAGCCGTCTCTCGCCCCCCCCGCCCCCTCCGGGGGAGCCTGGGGAGATGCCTCCCCCCAGACCCCCGCCAAACAGACCGTGCGGCCGATAGTGGAGCAGGTGCTGGTGAGCGAGTCAGCGTTAGCGGACACGGTCGGTGTGACAGACGGGCGCGGCGCATGGAGGGGTCGCAGGGGTCGCAGGCAGTTTCCCATCTCCAGGTTCCCTGACTCCTGGGATGTGCGTATGGCGGGGGTCTGGGG
>JAABUM010002498.1_pt1 | contig 24515 bp, 53 predicted proteins | sample 5559161 | NCBI WGS metagenome assembly JAABUM01 (sample SAMN10711868, study PRJNA513369) | rock metagenome | isolation source: Antarctica rocks | place: Antarctica: Victoria Land, Siegfried Peak nord
AAAATCCCCCACAGGTATCAAAAGGGGTCCAGCGGGCTGGCCATGGACCGCGCGTCCAGCGCCAGCTCCAGCTCCTTCAATTGCAGGGGGCAATCAGGACATCAATGGCAGAGTTTTCGGCAATTTGTTTCCACACGTTCCCTCCTGGCCGTCGACCGCGTGTCCGCCGCCAGGCTCTTTCACCTGTCGCATTGCAAGTGGTCACTCTGTCTCGCCCTGCTGGTGGGTCGAGATCCACTACCCGTCCATTTTCGGCGGCTGAGTGGGAGGGAGACCCCTGAGGGTTTTGCAGCAAATCCGGGGGTTGAGGCGGTCCGTGAGGCTAGGCAAGACAGAGCGCAAGTCTTAATGCACCTGGCTGGGGCCGCTGAAGGCGTACAGGAAGCACTTGCGGCCGTGGCGGTGCGCGCTGCGCATGCACTCCAGCGCCGCCGCCTTCGCCACCGTCTCCCGTGCGCCCGCCATGGAACCTGCGCAAGGGGCACGGGGGTGAAGCTCGAGACACGTGGGCATTCACGAAACGTAGGGTTTGCTTTCGAAATGATCTCGAGACTATTGAACGCCACACATCCTCAAGCTGAACATATGCACAGGAACGACGAGCACAGGAACGAACGGGGCAGTCAACAGAGTCATGGTGGACACAAGGAAGCACCTGAGGTGTCGAGGCACACGATGATGGGCCCCTGCTCCGCCGCGGGCCGCACCTCAAAGCGCCCTGTCAGCTTGGAGGGCTCGTCCTCCAGCCACCCTGCAGATTTCGGATCAACGTCAGTAGGGTTTGTAGGCTGTGCCACCCAGGCGCTGTCGCAGCAGCGCAGGGCGGCCGCTGGACACACACCACGAAATGGCCAAGACAGAAGAATCTTGCAGAAGGAGGCGGCAGCAGCACAGTACAGTGTGAGGCGTCACACCCGTGCGCTCGTAGCTCATGAGATTGCGTTCGGCGCGACGGACCAGATGCAGCCGGTGGGCAGCCCTGGCAGACTTTGTGCGCTCCCCGTCGGCGTTCTGCGCCGATGACGAGGGACTGTATTCAGGAGCAGGATAGCAGCAAGGTGCACAGGTGGCACCGCAAGGCTGCGCGTGTCCATCCGTGCCTGTGCTGAGTTAGGTCCTAGGGGCTTGGTGGCCGCACATTGGTCAAGAGGGCACTGCCCTGACCTTGCAGTCCAGTGACGGCGCGCCCCCACATAGTTCCGCATTATCCTTTTCGATCATTCTCTTGACGGCCGTGCAGCTTTCGCAGTCGCACCTTGCGGCGGCCAGCGACCATAAGGTGCGCCTCGAACGGGAGCATGCGCGACAGATCGCCTGCAGCAGTCAATGACGCCAAGCGCGATTTCAGAATCTGTGACTTCCCAGCGTCACTCGCATAACACGCACCCTGGGCAATCGCAATTGCACTGCATTGCTGTCAACTGTACCTTATGTTGATGCCAGGGGCGAGGGAACGCGCACCTGAGCGCGCCAGGCCGCGGGTCTCCTCCGGCTGCAGCGGCGATCGGATGAGGCCCCGCGTCTTCTTGCTCGCCAGCACCTGCGACAGCGATACGCCCGGCTGTCTCCACTGAGGAGGCCGCAATGCAGAAGTGTGCATGCGCTGCACCCCAGGGGCGCATTCAAGCGTTTGTTGGGAAGGTCAACCCCCAGCAGCCGTGTGCGGTCCCGGCGCGGCCCAGGGAGCGCACTGCTGGGTTCCTTGTCGTTGGATCTCCGAATTCTGAATTTCGCTTACCGTTTTGAACATGGTGCGCACCTCCTCGGGCGCACGGCGCAGGAGGGGCTTGCTGCCGGCGCGGCCCAGGGAGCGGAACGACCTGGCGTTTCGTTGGGTTAACAATGCGTCTCGCCACCTTGAGAGAGACGCACCTCCTCGGGCGCGCGGCGCAGGGGGCCCTTGCCGCCGGCGCGGCCCAGGGAGCGGACGAGGTCACGCAGCTCGGTGAGCTGCTCCAGCTTGCGGCGCAGGTCCTCGACTTCCTTCCACCCGCTGTTCTGCCACAGCCCCTGCGACAGGTCGAAGCCCTTGCCGTCCATCACGCCTGCGATCAGCAGATGAGAAATATAGTTGGAAAGTAAGAAGAATGACTGTCATTGCTGCTGAACGATTCACCCTGCCGCGGATCTGCCACAGTCGCAGCAACATGTCAGAGGTCCCTCCCTCCCATGAGGTCTCCTGTGCATTGACCCGGTCATCATTGCGCACTCTCCAGGTCGTCAGGCGCCTTCAAGGGCATTCCTGGTTGACGGTTGCAGAGTCCGACACTGCATGTCTCAAAAGACGCAGAAACTGACATCTTGCAAGACGTTTCGAGAGCAGCCGGCGCATTTGCTGAAGCCCTTTGTTGCTTTGTCCAGATTGTCGGCTCTATGCTTCAAGAACAGAGGAGTTATTGAAGCTCATGTTCCTGAGAGCAGGCGGTGGCATACTGTCCAGGTCCGTCGAAGGTCCTCAGGGCCTTGTCCAGGTTGTCGGCGCCAACGTTGAGCTCCACCGAATATGGCACACCGTGCTTGATAAGACACCATGCTATCGAACTTTCTGTTTACGCACCCTCCAGGTCATTAAAGGCCTTCATGGCCTCGTTCAGGTTGTTGGCGTCAACTTCAAGCTCCAAGATTTGGCACATTGTTTCCTTCACAAGAAGAGGTTTTGTGTCTGCGCACCCTCCAGGTCGTCGAAGGCCTTCATGGCCTTGTCAAGGTTGTCGGCGACGGGCTGCCACTCGTCCTTGAAGTCCTCCACCAGCTCTGCCGCCTTGGCTTGCAGCTTCTCCATCATCTCCTGCCGCTGCTGCCTGCGGTGCAGCGATTGCGACATCAAAGAGCAGCATGTGGTAGAATAAGAGCGAACAATGGAGTCAGATGTTCTGGACAACGACCTGCGCCTTGGCTTGCAGCTGCTCCATCATCTCCTGCCGCTGCTGCATGCGGCCCACGGTGTGTTAATGATTAATGGCGAGGATAAAGGTGAAAAGTCTTGACGGCACAACTTCAAAGCAAGGTCCTCACGCCTGCAGTCTCGCCATGGTCTCCCTGCTTCTGCTGCATGGCAGAGCTTGCATTGCACCAACATCCCGGTTGGCAATGGCAGTGTCTTTCCCGAAACAAGCACCAGGCTGCTGCCTGTCCTGCTGGCTGAGCCGGGGCCTAGCGCTGTTGCTCAATGGATCACAGTGATGCCGCTCGGCATCACGTCGCGACTCACTCGAGACTGCCAAAAAGGCTCACACACCTGCAGCATGCAGGGACTGCTTATGGACGTACGATGCAGAAGCGCAGCCAGAGTGTCAAAAGGCGCTCACTCGCTGCTGCTGCTGCTGCTGCTGTTGCTGCTGCTGCTGCTGCTCCTGGGAGCTCATGCCAACCTGCAGCTCCTGCGACTGCTGCTCGGCTCCGCCTAATGGACCTGGGAAGCGGATAGGGAGTTGAGAAACGCTCACTCGTTGCGCTGCTGCTGCTGCTGCTGCTCCTGGGAGCTCATGCCGACCTGCAGCTCCTGCGACTGCTGCTCCGCCTCCTGCGGCTCGCCGCCCTCCCCCTGCTGCCCCTCCCCGTCCGGCGGCCTCTCGTCTGTCGGCTGCCCGTCAGCGGACGCCTCCTGTGTGGGTGTTTGCACAGTACAGGCTGCTCAAGCTTCATGACAAGAAGTGCGTGAGCAGGCGGCGCACGAGAAGTGTGGAGCACGTGCACGGCCGTGGCCGTACATCGGCTGCGGCAAGCAGCCAGGGCGCAGTCGGAACGCCCTGGCGCAGGCGGAACGCCATGCAACCGCCAGGAAACTTCAGCGGCGGGCGGCTCCCCAAATCGCACCAAAGGGCATGAGACAGTCAAGGTCTAGCATTGGCAATGCACACATGAGTGCATCAGAGTGTTTCAGCGCACCTGCGGCACGCCGTCACCATTGGGATCCTGCTGCTCCTCGCCGTCCTGCTCGTCCTGCTGGTCCGCCTGCGCCTGCTCCTCCTCCAGCGCGCTCAGCTCGTCCTCGAATTGCTGTGGTACACGACGCACGGCGACATCAGACAATGAGATATCCTATCGGAGAGACACTCCAGGGAGCGCCATCCTGATTACATGCGTTGTGACGGCTTCGCTTGCCATGACTGCACAGCTTTCAGAAGTGTAATGCGCAAAGGGCACGGCGCAGCGCCAGCCTTGCGGGCAGGACTCTTGATGAAGAGCCATGCCCACCTTGATGAGGCCGACCATCTGGTTGAGCACGGTGTTGAGCAGGCCAGGGAAGCGGCGGCAGAAGCGCGGCATTTCCAGGTCGCTGAGCACCGCCGCCAGCGTGGAGGACAGCGGCTCCGCCGGCCAGGGTATTGCGCCGGCGTCCGGCAGCACCCCGCGCTGCAGGCACGCCTTCCACTCTCCCAGCGCCTTGACCCGCGCCACCATCTGAACATGGAACAGCGACCAGTGACAAGGTGCACGAACATTTTCATTGCTGTGGGCAGCCCCCATGCACCCCGCACAGCATAATGCCTACCACTCGCCCCCCAGCGCCTTGACCCGCGCCACCATCGGGAGGTTAAAATTTACCAATATGATGAATGAAAAGGTAATCAGCCTGCATGTGACTGTCAGATCGCCCAGCGCCTTGACCCGCGCCACCATCTGGGCATTGAAAGTTCCGAGTGAACGCTTGCTCGGAAGGGATGTACATGCGGCAGGTAGCAGGCGCGTGGGCCCAAGCGGTGCAAGCTCGCGTGGGGGATTCAACGGTCATTAGAAAGGGGCCCCACGACGGCCAGCCACTTTGGTGCAACCTCTGGCGACGTCAACGCCGCTGCCACACTGGAGGGAGAAGTCCTACCTGCTCCGCGCTCTGCGACTGGCTGTGGGACATGTCCATGACGCTGCGCAGCAGGCCCTCATTCAGGCCGTACTTCCGCGCCAAGTTGCGGTCGATCAACCTGCAGAAAGGAACAAAGCTATGACGAGGTGACCGGTTGCCGTGCAAGAGAGCTCTGCAATACGTTGTGCAAGGCTGTCAGGCACAGCCTCGTTCCAGTAGGGGCAGATCAAGCGGGCGCACCCTGGCAGTTGGCCGACCGTGCTTGGCGCCGCTGCCGGCGCCAGCTGCTGGCCAGCCTGCTGCGCCTGCACCGTCCTTTTGGACGAGATGTCCCAGGAGGTGCCGCTGGTTGGTACGCCGTTGACCGGCGCGCCGTTGGACGTTGGTGGTGTGTCATCTGGAGCGGCATTTGCCGCTGCCACAATGCTGCGGTTGCGGACTGCTAGTGACCTGGCACGCAGGGTGTCATATCGCCGCGGCAGACATGGCTGCGTCAGAAAAACCTTCCAATTGCTGCATCGAAACGTATGAGATCTGCACGTTGTCGCGATCAAGCGGGCCCTGAGCAGGCATCCCGGCGCCAGCATTGCCTCCACATGCAGCAGTGGCACCCTTTAGACGACCGATTTCAATCGGCCAAACGGATCACAGCTTGAAATATATTGTGCCGGGCAGTCTCTCCTGGACGTGTTGGACCCTTTCGCGATCGAGGCGTTGGCCTCGTGAAGCTGCACCCAATTGTATGTCGCTCGCAAAGCAATGGCTGCTTACAACCTCAGCTGACCTCCAACAAACAAGACTACTATATCTGCAAATAGTGATTGTTTGCTGCAACTGGTTGATCGCAGCTTCATCCTGGGACTCGCGTGTATCCAGACCGCAGCTTCCGCCGCTTGTGCGCCCAAATTTCAGCTCGACCAGCTTGCGATTGCCATGCAAATCACACTCATGTGGCGAGCCTGCAGTGCACTTCTGTAGTGCATGATGCACTGGCAATGTCCGGATGTTTATGGTGATGGCCACTCTGAACATGGCGTCGCAGTGTCGTCGTGCCGCGTCATGGCTTTACATCCATCCACACTGGACGCCCAACAATCGCCCGCATGATACGCCTGAACGCTGTGCAAGCACCCCTGCAGAATCGATCATCTCGACGCCCCTTCCTCCTACCAGCAGCCTTACTGCGAGCCCGCCTGCGCGCCCGCACTCCGGTGGCCCTTGGCGATGGCGCTCAGCCGCGCGCGCGCCGCTTTCTGCAGTCGCAGCAAAGACTGGTCAATGCGATTCAAGAACCAGATGGTGCCCTCCAACTGCGTGTCATAGCGTGCCGCACCAGAGACGGTCGTGCGTGGAAAACAGTCATGCATTAGAGGGCGCCGTCAGGCGGGGTGACTAGTACTCAGAAAGAGTGGCCACATGCAATCCTGCCGCTTCCGCTGAACCGCTGCCTACGAGAGGAACGGATTCATGCGTCCGGCGGGCGCTCTGGCTTCTCAAATGCTAAGCAGCCATGCACCACCTCAAGCGTGTGGAGCTGGGTGGGGCAGCACCTGCAGGTCGGGGCGCGTGGCGCCGACCAGCTTGGACAGCGCGGGCGCCTGCCGCTGCACGCGCTTCTTGGAGGTGGTGGAGTTCTTCGAGGTGCGCGGCTTGGTCGCGTTCTTGGGGCGCGTTACCGTAACGGTGACGGCGCCGCCCTCCGCCGCCTGGATGTCCAGCGTCTTGGAGTTGGCGAGGCCTGCGCAAAAGCGTGCGAGGCTCATGAGCCTGTGAGGGTTGCGCCGCATTGGGATGCTGTATAGCACGCGAGCCGGTGCTACTTGGACCGTATTGTCGCGTCCCAAGGTTCTCCGCTGGCTGGCTCCCCGCCGTCTGTAGAAGCGAGAGTTTTCCGTTTTGCTTGACAATGGCTGCAGATATAGCCGTTGGAGGCCACACCACGCCAGTTTGGCGGCACTGCGAAATGTGCTGCATTGCACTCGGCATGAAAATTGCTTGTGACCGCCATCCAGCACCATGGGGAGCACCCTCACATGCGCGAGCAGCGCCTCCTGCGCCCCTGAAGCCAATGCCCTGCTGCTCTCCCGCCACCATTTTCTGCAGCGCTAGATTCGCCGGGCAGATGGCGAAACGCTGGCTGACGCCACGGTTGGGACATGCGACGGAGCCGCATCTACTCTTGGAAATATAGAACAAAGCTGTAGATTGGCAATGTACCTGAGTACTTGTAGGAGTGCTTGTTGTACAGGTTGCCCGGCTCCGCCGACAGGATCATGCCGTTCAGGCCCTTGCGCATGAAGGCGTTGTGGCCCTTTACGATCTGCCACACCAGCTGGTCCGACATGGCTGCTGTCCTGGTCTCTGCGGTTTGCACCGAACGCCTGCGACCCGAGCCTGTGCGACAGGGCAATATCGTTGGCTTGGCATGCGTGGCAAGAGTCTCAGCCCCCCATCCACGGACCTGCAGGAGATTCTCTGCCCTCTGGAGCAGCTGTTTCATTGCTGTCAGCCAGGCTCACTTGCCACATGCCCACGGTACAGGCGCCTTCATACACTCGGCATCTGCACTGGGAGCACTCCAAGAGCCTGTGCGGGGCCATGCACCCCTCGCCCGGTGCACATCAGCTAGAACGTGACTTTGCTCACCTCGCTGACGTCGAGCAGGTAGCTGGGTGCGCGGAAAGGAGCGAATTCTGCCAGTTCGCGCAGCCAAAGTTGGCTGCGGTAATTAGCTCGTAATTAGCGGTGATCAGCCAGGTTACCACGTCGAAATGAATAGACGAGCCATACATGCCGCTTTACACCCCGCACCTTTGGTTCAGAAATACAGTTGCCGAACAATTGGCTTTCTCTTGTGTGGCACACATCCCAGGGTACCAATTCGTCACTCGAAGGCCTGTGCCACCCACAACCTTAGTAAAGGTTCAATATGTTGTAAGGCCGCAACCATCGGCCAGCTTGCGTCAAACTGCGTTCTCTGCGGAGTATCTGCGCTCAGAATCTGCTTGGCAGCCGATCACCGGGCAGTCGTGGCGCGACTTTGAAACTCGTTGGGGCGGGGGCAGCGTGCGGGCAGCGCAGTCACTTGTAGGGCTGGCATGGCCGAGAAGCAGGCCCCCAAGATAGTCTTTTATACCACTTCGTGTCCTTCCACGCTGAAAGTGCGCGGCGACATCGAGCGCATCACGCAGATATTGCACGCAAAGCGGACAGTCTATGAGGAGGTGAGCAGGCAGTTGCAGTCAGCATCAACCTCCCTGAATGCAACGCCCGAATAAAATGAGCGATGAGCTGCACTCTGACGGCTCGGGTGTTTCTGTGCTGCAGATCGACCTCAACATGTACCCGGAACGCCGCAGGGAGATGCTGTTGCATAATGACGGCATCATCTCGTTGCCCCAGCTGCGCGTGAACGGCGTCTACGTCGGCGACGGCAACACCGTCCAGGAGTTGGAGGACTTTGGGGAGTTGGATGAAGTGCTCGAGGTGAGCAGCACTGTTAGCACGCTCCTGTTGTCGCACCGCCTGACTTTTTGGAGCCTGCCTGCAGCATTGACGTCACTCTGAATGCACACGCCTGGCGAGGATGCGCATCTGATGCAGCTAGTGAAGTGCGTCGTCGCTGCCGCAGGGGGGCGAGGTGCCGGCAACGAACTAGACGCTGCGGCAGCTAGCTGCGATCCACATGATAGTTAGGCGACGGACGGTGCACATTGCGCCCATTTATTCTTCGGGATCAACGGGAGATTGACCAGTTGATGCTTGAAACATCCCATGCTTGCTGCCATCGACGGCAATCACTCGGTCAGGTATCAGATTTGAGCGACTGACGGCCGCGCTATTGTTTTGCCGGTGCTGGTAACTTGACCTTGTGGCTCAATTCCACGCGATTGAAAGTGGCGAACGCTGAATCCTGATGGGATAGGATCTTCCAGCAGAAGCGACATCGATGCAAGTGCGCAGTGACTCTTCTTGCCAAGGCTACCGCGCACATGCCCATGCATGCCTGCCCGACAGAGTGCCCACCACTGCATTTGCGTCCAAATTCGAGCTTGTGATTGCGCATCCGTCTTCTCAAAGCCAAGCTCGCCGCTAGTCCCTCGTGTCAGACCAAACCGTCGACCGTCCCACTCGCAGCTATCCCCGATCGCCATCCCCTTCTGAACCATCACGACTTGCGACGGTGGGACGCCAGGAACGTGTTGATCCCGATACACAGATTGATACGATGCACCTCTGATCGTGATGGCCGAGCCATCGGGCGAGGTCCAGGAGCTGATTGACGCTGCTCGCTACGGCGACTTGGAGGATGTCGCCGTAGCGCTGGACAGCAAGACGCCAGTAAATGGCACAGACGAGCTGGGACGCACAGGTGAGCGCTTTCACAACTGCGAGGTTGTGATTGTCGCTACGTTGATTTGCGCACCCACCATGTTCACATGGAAGCGTGCGACCAGTCTCTGACGCTGCATGCTGCAGGGTTGCACATGGCCTGCGCCAACGGACATGCAGACGTCGTGCGCCTGCTCATCAGCTCCGGAGCGGTGAGATCAGCGTTTCAAAAGTTCCACGCTACTGGAACTACCGCAATTGCACAATGCTTGTTGTACGTCGCAATGAGCGGAGAATTGCACGGTACAGCGCCTGGCAAGTGCGCTTTGTAACGAGCAACCTTCGGCAGAAATGCATTTACTGAAGCCTACATTGCCTGGCAGGATGTGACGCTGGCCAATGCGGAGGGCAACACAGCGCTGCACTGGTCATGTCTCAACGGCCATGTGGAAGTGAGTGATGGCAAGCGTGTTCACAAGTCATTTGCTGTGTGTGCTGCGGCAGAGCTGCCCTGTGCGCAAGTTTCTGTGCTCCTGGGCTGACGCTTATTTCTCCTTCCCCCAGATCATCAGACTGCTCGTGGTCGCGGGTGCCAGTCCATCAGCTCTGAACAGGTGTGCATTGCGAGCACAGTGCATGTGTAGTAAGTCACTCGCGCTCATTGTCCTGCTGCCACCATTCCTTTTGCAGGGTCTGTAATCATCTGACAGCGGTGACCGAGTCATGTTTCCTGTGCACAGCCACGAAAAGACGCCGATCGATGAGGCGCTCAGCCACATGCAGCGCGACGAGATATTGGTCGCCATCAACTTGCATGCATCGACGGGCGGCGGTGGGGGAAATGCAGACGACGAGGGCTTCTCTTTCGAGGTGTCAGAAGAGGCAGACGGTGGCGGCTTTCCGCAGAAGCCACGATAACGAAAGGGCGCTGGATCCCGCTGCTGATTTACAGACTTGCATGTCAAGTGCCTTCTGGGGACAAGAGCTGAGCGAAACCAGGCTAGGGAAACGAGCTGCGCAAACTGGTGTGTCTAATGCTGATCGCATCTGCTTCCAGTAACAAGTGCAGCACAACCATGACGTTCACTGGTCACCCAACGGAACATGTGCAGATACAGCGTACAAAGAGCGGCCCGGCTGTGCCACGCCGTTGCCTGCAGCCAGCGGCGCTGCAGCTAGCCTGCGGGGCGGTCCCGCGGCGGCTGCCCGCGCGTAATGAACTGCTGGCTGATGCTGGGATGGAGCGCGTGCTGCAGCTGCTGCAGCACGCTGTATAGCTGGTCGCCCTGCAGCAATCACATAGGGTTCAGAGGCCACACACATGCATGATAAGAGGAGAAATTTGCAATTCGCAGAAGGGATTAAACTTTGCGCATCCAGTCATCGGACACGATGTAGAGTGTGTCGGCGAGCGGCACGTGCAAAGCAGCTGCAACAAAGGTGCTTTGCTCCAAAACATCTGAATCGTCAGTCCAGGCACCGACCTGGACGACCACGCCTGAGGCCATGTCTGAGGACGGGTCCGAGCCGGGCACCCGCAGCTGCAGCATCGCCCCAAACGTGCGCAGCGCCGAGAGCGGTTTCCGCGCCTGCAAGGGGCCAGATCGGCTGGGTATGCCTTGGCGATGGATGTGAGGCGTGACAGGAGGACATCATGACCCACGCATGTCTGCGGGCGGCACCCTGCTTCAGGGAACAACCATTTGCGGCCAGCAAATACGAAGACCCGCTGGATATTTCACTTGCACAACACCCACCTGCTCCACAAGGCTGCGGGCGTTTTGTTGGCTGGTGAGCAGCGCGCCTCGCTCCAGGGCCGCCCGCAGCTCCAGCGCGCACGTCAGCGTCAGGCATTCGCAAGTCTGCTCCAACAGCGCGGCTGCACGGGGGAGATCAGCCGTCTGAGGCATGGAATCGGGAACATTGTAAGGGCAGAAAGCTCTGCCACATGCCATTGCATTAGCAGCTTGAGCGATTGGTGTCAAGTATCATGCATGGAGCCCTTGATGCGCACTTGACGCACTTGCACAATGCATTACTTTTGCATGAGCTGCACCTGACAGCTGGCTGAAGGCCGGGTTTGGCACCGGCAGGGGCTCTGGGAACCCCGGCGGGTCCGAGAATCCCATCGGCGGAGCGAATTCCGCATCAGGGGCCTCCGCCACGAGCAGGCCCAGAAGCGTGCCGTCGCCGTTGCGGGCGGCGGCCCCAGGCAGCTCCGCGGGCGCCGCCGCCGAATGGTGCGTGAACGTCAGCGGGTAGATGACGGTCTGCGTCTCGCCCGGCAGGTCGAACCGCGTCTGCTGCTTGAGCCACGTCTCGATGACGTGCTCGATGTCCGGCTCTCCGGTGCCGTCGTGGTCCATCTGGTTCAGCTGCACCATCGGCGAGCCATCGTCGGAGACGCAGTCACCTGCGCACACAGTTGCTGGATGTCGGTCCAGAGGGCTGCCGCATACTGCCTCACGACCAGGCCGCAAATGATTGTCCGTTCCATGTTTGTCTGTTTCACGATCGAGCCAATGGCTCGCCTAGGAGCTTGACTCGGCTGTTCGCTGACTCGGCAGAGCAGGGGGGCTGACGACTTGCCTGGCATGTGGTCTGCGCCGGCAAGGTATGCCACCCGCTGCAGGGACAACTCGCCGCGCTCCAGGCTCTGAGGCACCCTCACGAATACGCTGAAGTTTCCCACTGGCTGAGAGGTTCCTGCGGCATAGATTTGAGAAAAAGTTGAGGTAAAGCATATGCCGTTGAAGGACTTGCGTCATTGCGCTTTTGCTCTGCACACTTCACGAGGCTGCATTGTAAACCCTGACGAAGACAATTGTTCCTTGCCTGAGCATGCTTTTAGCGCCGTGTGCAGCTGTCGAAGCTGGGCGTGGCACGCTCGCCTGATCTCGATGCTGAACTGCAGAAGGGAAGGACGAAGGTTGGAGTGGGCTGCGTGAACGCAAGCACCATCAAAGACACAGGCGCGGCGTATGTACGCCGCGAACAATGTTGTAGGCCATGGTGGACCTGCGATCCACTCCGCTGCGCCTGCTCGAGGTCTGCCAGGCCGGCGCTGACTGCTGTGAAGGAGCGGACCGCAGCGGTAAGCAATCTGCCTTTTCGTGTGTGGCTGTGACGTTGCGGCAGACACCTCCAGGTGAAACCGCATCCTCGAAGGCGCTGATACGGTAGGGGATGCAGGTTGTGTGCGCTGAGCCGCTCAGGGATCACTTGCTGACTCAAGCTGTGGGAACGCATGGACATCGTGGTCTGCTGTGAACCGCGAGCGCGTCACATAGAAGCCCCGCGCGGCTAACAGCTCTGCAGCTCAGGCGGCTTGATCCGTAGCTGGCGGACTGCGCTGCAAATGACTTGTGTGCGCGAGGTGCACCTGGAAGTGCACGCCATGCAGCTAGCTGACGTGTCTCGCCGCAGCTGCTGAGACGACAGTTATACGGCGGCAGTCGAAATATCGGGCAACAAATCCGCAAAAAATCCCATTCACTCAAGGACAAGTGCCATTCACTACACTAGCGGATTGGTCTGAGACGACTCTGTAGCAATGCAACAACCTCTCCCCGCGAGAGGGCCGCAAGTCGGTCGTCATGTGCCACACACCAACGCAGCAAAGCATCGTATCGCCTGCAGAACACCGCCATGCCAATGTCGAACCACCCCACCCCTTCGAACACCAGCGCTGCAAGCAGGCCAGTATACAGTGATGCTAGGGGCATGTCGTGCAGGCCAGGATGCGGGTACCAGGCACACCAGTTCGGGCATGCGCGCAGGAATCAAGCAGGAACCAAGACAGCGCCAGTGTGCATCGTTTGACGGAACAGAGATGCCACCTTGGTGCTCGGAGTGCTTGCCAATGGTCTCCTGAAATCGCTGCGGCAGCTGCGTCCAGTGCAGCTTAGAGTTCAGATGGTGCTGAATGTGGTACCTGCAGAAATTATGCCAGTCGTTTCCAGAAGGGATTTGCACAGCAGGTGGATCCCCATCTCAAGCATCACAAGCAGCACAAGCATCTCCTAAATCAGGCGCACCCATCATTGAAGGACTTCTGATTGTCCGCGGCGTTGATGCAGTTGTACGTCATTCTGTAGCTGTCGCGTGGCGCGCCGGCGTCAATGAACATGTGCTGACTCCTGCGGTGACAGTAGATGTTCGTTACGATAGTGTAGAGCATTGATCTGAGTGACGTGGCGGAGGCCACAGCCACGCACACATGCAGCCGCAGGCTAGCTCCCCGCAGGCGACGGGCTCCAGAGGCCCTCACCAGTTGCCAAACATCAGCGCGAAGCTGGAGATGAGGAAGGGCAGCAGGAACACCCAGGTGGTCGCCACATTATTGACCCTCCACAGCGCCGCCGTGGCTGCGCAATATGCCGCCTCCGCCAGCAGGCACCTGCCCGCTGCGCCGTACCGCCGCTTGCGGAGCGCATACAGCGGCAGCTCCACCCAGATCGCGACGCCGTGTCGCAGCCAGTACCTGGCGTCGAGCGGCAAAGCGCTCAGACGAGCTTGCCCTCGAAACAGCAGTGATAACGCAGTTGGCTCGGCCACATCCTCTGATACCCAGGTCGCAGCATCACTGTAAGGAAACACAAGTGGCACTTGGGACGCACCAGAGGAAGTGCAGGAAGTTGTCTCGCTGGTAGGGCTCCGTTGACGACAGGTCATGTGCGGAGGCGTTGCCCTCGACATGGTGCATAACGACGTGATGCAGGTTGTACAGCCCGCTGGGCAGGCCGAACAGCGGCGCCAGCACCAGCGAGGGGTACCAGTTGAGCCCTGTCCAGGATTGAGCAGCCGACAATCAGTCGGTATGCGCTGGGACGACTCTGAGTCACATGCAATGGCGCCGGCACGCGCCAGGTGATTTCATGCTGCTAGAGTTACGAGCCTGAATTCGCACGGCATGCACCAGGCACACGAGAAGATGGCTCCCACCTTGCTTGAAGAGCCGCCTGTGCTCCGTGCAGTGCAGCGCCAGCAGGAAGCGCTGGAGGTACAGCGCGAATGTGCCGGCCAGGTACGCCGCCCCCAGCAGGTGCGACCGCACGCCGAACGCATACAGCGCGGCCGCGCACGGCGCCGTGGTCAGCGATATGTTCAGCAGCAGCCACAGGATGGGCGCGTCCCGCTCATCCTCCAAAAGCGCCAGTAGACGTTCCGCCAGCCACGCCGGCGGGCTGAAGTAGTACTCCCGGCGCACCGCTGTGATGTCTGCCGCCGCCGCTGCCCGCGCCCACTCGCGCGGCGGCAGTTCGCGTTTCTGCAGGTCTGGTTTCATAGCAGTCAAACAGCTCCAAACGGCTAGCCGCTAGCGGCGCAGGACGGGCCGCACGCACTGTGGATCCGGTTTAAAGCAGCAATGCTGGTTGCACCAATGTCATAGCATCGTCGACACTGCTTCAAACCGTAATCAACACCCCGCAACGTGCGTTGAACGTGTTAAAGCTGTTCAGGATCGCTGACCGCGCGGCAACATTCAGGCAGAGTGTACTTAGAGCACAGTGGTCAGAGCAGCGCGATACAGATACCAGCGCAATGATATTATTATACAACTCGCTTCGAGAGATGGAGATACGGCGAATGGCGATCTGAGCTGAGCTGCACCTCGCTTTTCAGGCCAGACTCAAGGGTAGTGCCTGTCCTGGTGCTGTGGCGCTGATCAGGCGCATCATTTTCATGATCTGACACCGCATAGACATTTCACATATCCTCGGATCGCACCAGCTGCTCCTCGGCCGATCAAACCTGCCGACTCGCCTCGATCGTTTTAACCTCTTGCCCTCGACGTGGCTGCGCTTGGTGCGGTGGCAGCATGCACGCGACGCAAGGGCATAACCTATTGCGCGAAGCAGGTGGTGGGCCCAGTTCTACGTATTGCAGCCGCCCAGCCTGCACGAGGCGGCCCTTCACAGCTGCGCGTTTGCGGCACGGCTCGGCGTCATGCAGAAGCAAATCGCAACGGGCCAGCCAAATGCAGGTAGACTTTCGAACCGTGCTTTCAATGCTCCAATTATACAATGTGCTGATCCATGACCGTGCATACATCCTGACAAGGCTTGCCGCCAAGCGCAGCGCCGGACATGCACACTGGCAGCGGCACAGCCTCCGGGGCAGCAGGACGGCGGCGACGCCTCCAGCAGAACCGTCAGCGCCAGCAGCGGCAGCGACGGCGCCAACGGCACAGGCAAAGCCACAGCGTCGCAGGACGGCGAAGTGAGCTGCTTCGCAACCGGCATGGATGTCACATGCACGGTTTCATTCGACGAGAATGAGGCCCCAAAGGAGGAGAACCCGATCACCGGCAGCACCGAGCGGCCAGCTTCGGATGGTATCGAGTTGGTGGAGCAGCAACCGGTGCTGTCGACAGCGGCGCAGGTGCTCTCGGCTGCGCTGCTGGTTTCGCCGTTCTTCTTCTGGGGCACGTCCATGGTCGGCATGAAGGCAAGTTGTATCCTCCGTGTGACAGCGCATTCCCTGCTGCCACCTCCTGACCTTGTGCCTTGAATGCGTATGTGCTGAACGGGATGGGGACGAGATGTCAGGACGGCATCTGCACATTCTGCACTCCACTCAGCTTTGCTGCTGCCGTGGAAATGCCTGTCATCCCGTCACCATCTGAACATCGAATCAGCAAGCGCCTGCAACCTACAGGCAGCTCGCAGACACCTGCATCACGCCCTTCCGCGCAGATGCTGACGCCGCACACCAGCACGCTCTTTGTCAGCACTTGGCGCCTCGGCCTCGCTGAACTGGCCATGTGGCACCTCGAAATCAAACCTTAAAGCCTGCCGCGCCCTTTCGCATAGATGCTGGCGCCGCACACCAGCCCGCTCTTCGTCAGCGCCTGGCGGCTGGGGCCGGCAGGGCTGCTGTTGGTGGCGTGGGGCGCCGTCAAGGGCCGCCCGCAGCCGTCCGGCGCAATGGCCTGGCTGTCCATCCTGGCCTTTGGCTTCGTGGACGCCACGTGCTTCCAGGTGGGCGCCCGACACCCGCGGCGGTCTTACAGTCTTGATTTGTCCCGGTAGACTATTACAACCGATGTTTGCCTCACGGGTTGTTTGGGAGGTGTGCATTGCACGACAGGGCTCTCTGGCTGCGCCTCCTGTGCAGCCCCGGCAGGACACCTCTGTGATAGCGCATCTCTGTGCATGTATGGCCACACGCACGACCACAAAAAACGGAGTTGCTCGCCAGCTGCTGGCTGGCCTCGGCGCCGTTTGCCTTGCCATTTCTGTTGTGGACTTCTGTCTATCGATGCGATTACCTTTCCCTTCCCACAGGGGTTCCTGGCGGAGGGCCTCACGCGGACGTCTGCGGGCCTCGGCAGCGTCATCATCGACTCACAGCCGCTGACGGTGGCGCTGCTGGCGTCGCTGCTCTTCGGCGAGCAGCTGTCCGCACTTGGCTATGCCGGGTGAATTGGATTCGTCATTTGCATCACTTGGATTTGATGTTGAACTGTCAATTGTCCGCGCTCGGCTGTGCCGGGTGGTTTGGAGCATCCACCTGGGTTGTGAACCTTCACTTGGGCTTTGGAGGTCGCGCGTACACAGCCTGTGAACAAATGCCAGAGTGTGACTCGCACCTTTTGAGACCCTCTGCACAGAATTCGGGGCGATACCCCCGAATCTGACACACATCACCAACGTGTTCTCAACTTCCCAAGGCTGCTGGTGGGCGTCGCGGGACTGCTGCTATTGGAGGTGCCGCCGGCAACGCTGCAGGCTTTCGTCGATGGCCTGCGCAGAGGCTCTGTCGGTGTGTAATTGATCACACGATAATCAGTACTATCTCTTATTTTTGGTTGATAAACTCAATTCTCCGCCCTTCAGCAAGTCCGCGGCGCGAACAATCTCAATGTCGAAAGCTGTGTGGCCGCGGACCTCACTTCGCACCATCCTCTCCCGGGTCTATTGTTCAATTATGTCTGGTGTGTCTGTCGCGACAAAAGCTGCTCCTGCGCCTTGTTCTGCTTAAGCTTGGGACTTGTTCTTCCATGCTGTTTCATAGCAATACAGCATTATGTGCATTGCCATAGCCTTTCGGATGAGCTGCGCCCTAGCCGTATGGCGACTGATGCCTGTGTGCGGCTGCGCCACAGGGTGGGACTCGGTGTCTCTGCCGAGCAGCGGCAGCATATGGGACAGCGGCGAGTGGTGGATGCTGCTGGCGGCGCAGTCCATGGCCATCGGCACCGTAATGGTCCGCTGGGTCACCAAGTGAGACTTCTCGCCCTCAGATATCATAGAAAATCAGCACCATCTTGGTCCGCTGGGTCACCAATTCAAATGAGAGGTTTGCCCGTCAACCGTCTGTTTTGAGACAATCAAAAATGAAATCGTGTGAAACACTGTCATGGTCTGCCGGGTCACCGAGTGAGAGAGCTCCTTCCACCCCTCAAACATAGCGGCTTCGCCCTCACCGTGGTCAGCACGCGGAACAAGGCACAAAGTGCATAGTATGCTGCGCGCCATCCCTGCTGCTCATCAACACCCAGGCATGCTGCACGTTGCACGCAGGGCGAAGCTGCTCCGGTGCACTCGTGCCTGCACCCACTGGTCCAAAACCCTTGGGTTTCTGATTGCTGCAGGTACTGTGACCCGGTGATGGCGACGGGCTGGCACATGGTGCTGGGCAGCCTGCCGCTCGTCGCGCTGTCCGCCGTGCAGGAGGGCTCCGGCTTGGCGGAGCGTCTCACACAGCTCACAGGTGCCTCCTTGTGCACGAATCTTTGCATCAACTTTCAAGTTGAAAGCCGTCATGCAAACTTATGGTCCTCATCAGCCACCAGGCGTGCTGACCGTGCTCCAAAGAGCGGGGTGCATGTCGCTGCACAACTGGAGAACGGTCGCTGCTGAATATGTGTGATACATTGTGCCTGGAGATGATGTTTTTGCGGATGCATGCAGGCCTGGACGCGGCGATCCTGCTGTACATATCGGTACTGGGCAGCGCCGCCAGCTACGGTGAGCCTACGTTTGCCAGCCTGTGGTGTGGCCAGCTGCTGCATGGCATCAGAAGTGGGCACATGCAAAACTGGCACTGCGTGTGCCTGCACGCCGCTGATGTGCTGAGGGGTTTGGCTGAGGTTTTGGGGCTGAGTAGGTGTAATCCACCTTATTGCGCAGGCGTCTTCTTCTACAATGCCTCCCGCGGCAACCTGACGGCGCTGTCCAGCCTCACCTTCCTGACGCCCATGTTTGCGGCGCTCGCCGGCTACATTGTGCTCGGCGAGGTGCTGAGCCCCATCCAGCTGACGGGCGCAGGCGTCACGCTGGGCGCCGTCACGCTGCTCAACTCGAAGTCCAGCCAAGCAGAGAAAATTTAATTTTTTTCTGAGCGCGAAGATGGCTGGCTGCGGCGGCTCGCACTGTCACGACAGTTGCGTGCACGGCGAAGCGCTGACACGGCGAAACCCTGTCAGGGGTTTAGATCCTCATGTGGCGGCACAAACACCATCAGCTGCCGTCGATAGCTTGAGAGCGAAAAGCTTTGCAGTGGTTTTCCTGTGCACATGTGCTCCATTGGCTTGCACCATTACAGACTGTCCATTAGCAATCCGAGTTGAGGGAGAGCAGTGCTCTCCGATGCTTTCAATATGAAAGCAGTTCTGCCAATCGAGCAGCAATAATACAAGGAGAATCCACAGCGAGACAGTCTGTGCCTCTGCTCTATCCGCAGCGGAACAGCCTGTGCCTCTGCTCTACGGCGTCAAAAGGCGGCGTCCGTCAGCTCGTGTGACGATTGCGGTGTACCAAAAGGATTAGTTGATCCAAGAAAGCATCAGATGACGCCGCCACAGGCAGCGAAGTGTGCTTCTCAATACACAGCTGGCGCGCCGTCCTTCCGCGGGTCGCCCAGGCCCGTCAGCCGCGAGGGGTCGTCCGGGTCTGCGATGATTGCGCTGACACAGGCGCCCCACGGAAACTGCACGTCAGCAATCCGCAACTCAGTAATTGACACGACACGTCCGATCTTCGAACGGAGCCAGTCCACCGGTGCAGCGTCACCCGCCCTCGCGCCCGCATGACAGCATCTGAACAGATAGCGTTGAGCCCAGTCATAGAACAATTTGTGCCATTGCTTCGTGTTAAGAAAAGGATTTCACACCGTGGTGATGTTGTGGCCGCGCTGGCGCAGCAGCTGAAGCTCCTGCGGCGGGAAGCGCAGCAGCGTGCCGGCCGCCGTCCAGTCCTCCGCAAACAGGTTGTCCGGCAGCAGCTGGTGGTGGAAGCGCGGCCTTGATATGAGGTCGATGCCCTCGTCGCACTCTGCCAGTAGCCTGCAAGTGCAGCAGGTTTTGAGGGTGAGCGGGCGAGGACAGGCACTATTACAGTGCAACTGAAAGTCGCATGGACGGACGCCAGGCAACATCTGGCAACGCACCAGTGAATGTGTCCAGGTCATGGCGCACCGCAGGGGTGGTGTGAACTGAGAATATGAATCAAAGAAACCATTGCGCGCACCAGACGAGCGTCTGCAGCACCGCCGTCACGATGAACGGGCCTCAGGGCATTTGATGAAGTGATGCAATATAAACCAAGCACAAACTGCACGCACCGGACGAGCGTCTGCAGCACCGCCGATACGATCAGCGGGCCACCGCTGCCGCCGACGACTGCACGTAGCTTGCCGCGCTGCAGCACGATGATCGGCGACCTGCGGACGTCGCGCCATGGCACACAGGCGTGACCCAAAGCGACACAAAGTTGTGATCACAATGTTGTGACCAAAATGGCACACAAGTCGTGACCCGACCTCCTGGGGAGCTTTCCAGGGAGGGCACCGGCTCCAGGTTCTCTGCTGCACTGACTGCAGGTGCTTCATGACTGCGGGCATACAGTGGGGTACGCCTGGCACAGCCGCAGGACAGTCGCGGGGAGCGAGCTGGTGCAAACGCACATTGATGACAGCGGCTTCTTGCATGTAACATCTGGCAGTGTATCAAGATGGATGTTCAACTTGAATGCTATGTTCTCGCATGAGGCAAATGCAGGCTCACATGGATGACAGCGGCTTCTTGCCGGGCCGGATGAAGTTGGCCTCGGCCGGCGGCAGGTTGAAGACGTCGTGCTGGCCGGGCGTCGAGAAATCTATCGGGCAGGGCAGGGCACAGGTCACAGTTGTTGGGGTCAGAACCACGTGGGCATGCACATGGGCAGCCGCACCCCAAATCTTGCGCATCAAACATCGGGCATTGACATGCTGCTGGGCGTCAGCAGCACACCTGCCATCTCGTTGTTCAGCAGGATGCCCGTCGACGGCGATATCACCTTCGAGCCGTATGGCGTGTTGATCTGCACGAACACTGCATGTCTGTGCTGCCGCCGAAACCTCCATCGCGAGAACTTCTTCGTCACAAAGATCCCGAGTGTGAAACAACACAACGGACAATTACCGTCGTCGTCATCGCCACGGCCATGCCGTTGCCGCCGACGATGCTGAAGTGGCAAGTGCCGTGGTCCTGCGGCGGCGCCCGCAGCACGTTCCATTGCCCGCCGTAGTTCTCCGGCGGCTGCGTCCTGTCGTCCTGGATGTCCGACCTCCGGACGGAAGTACCAGATTCGGCCGTCAGCATCAAACACGCTGGTCTGTCTGTCACCTGGCCTGCGGTCTCCGCGTCGTTACGCAGCCAGGGGCACATGCGCGGCTGCGATTCAGTCAATTGGCGGCTGGCTGGCCATGGCTGAGGAGCTGGAGACTTTGAATAGACAAACTTGTCAGGCTTGACAGAATGTCTTCTGAAGCAGCACTGCGCCGAGGCTTCTTCAATCACACAACTTTGGATCCCTGGAACCCACCGGAGGCCGTCGGCGTACTTGCGCGACAGAATGTCGTCCAGCAGCGCGTTCTGTTTGGTGACGTTGACGAAGGGGTTGCCCGGGTCGGGGCCCGGGTCGCCCAGATTCATCCGCAGCGCAAAGGCGTGCTTCATCGCCTGCAACAGGGCAGCAGTTTTTGCTTCAATTTGCTCAAAAGTTCGCAGCTGGCACAGAACTTTTCCGCAGCGCAGAGGCGTGCTTCATTGCCTGCTGCAGAAAGGTGTATTGACTCGACGAAGGAGTTGCAGCAGCAGGGACTGCAAGCCTCAAACCGGGAGTGTCAGCTCACAACTACCCAGTCAGCGCTGAGCAGCATAGCACGGCACGCCAATGGAGCTAGCAAAGTGGCGGGGATGCAAAACAACACATCAAAGAACTAGCACCCCCATCTCACATAACATCTGCAGTTCCTGCTGATTGTGCGAATGTGCCTGGTCTCTAGCACTAACAGTAGTGTTCAACGATCTGAGTGAACTAGTGTGGTTGATTAAATCAAGTCCTGGCTTTTCCAGATGCTTGCTTGCCCACCTCCACAAATCGGTGCGTGCCGAGGGTGCCCGCCGCCGTCAGCCGCAGCGGGAAGCCGCTGAGGATGTGCAGCGCCGCCACGATCACGGCTGCCGATGACGGGGGCGGCGGGAAGATCAACTGCGGCAAGAGCCAGAACTACACGAGTCAGAAAGGCTGCTGGGTGGCAGCGCTTGCATCGGCAATCGGGCAATGCCAACCGCCTCGTTGCTGACAGCGACGCAGTTCATGTCGCAGTGCTTGCACGCTCAGCTGAGATTGCCGGCAGCGCCCTAAAACTTCCCAAGCGCACCTCCACACCATAGACGTGCGCCCGCATAGCAGGCTTTATTTGCGGCTGCGCCCGTGCCAGATCCTCAGCCGTCACCAGGCCACCCGCCGCCTGAATGTCCGCAGCCAGCTTTCGTCCCAGCTTGCTGGTGTGCATGACGTCTGCGCCGTGCTTGGCCGCTGCCGGCAAAACAAGCGGAGCGTGAGGCAGGAAAGTTGCGGGCGCATGTTTGGCATGAGAAAAGCATGATTGCAGATCAAACAGATCCGCTCGTGGCGACTGGTGAGCAGCTGTGGCCGACATCAGGGCACCTTCTTGCTCCTGCCTGGCCGCAACACCGCCTGCCAACTTGCAGCAGACTTGGTAGGCGCCTCTGAATGCGCAATGGGCCACGGGTTCTTTCTGCAGGTCGTCTTTTCACCCAAATGCGCTCACCTGCTTTGAGCAATTCCGCCAGCTTTGGTCGGCGGCAGCAGGTTTCGTTCACACGCGGAGGCCGCCAGGCGCCACCATCCCGTATCAAAAACGCCTCCCGCAGCAGCGGGTCTGCCAGCATCGACTGCAGCGTTATGTTTGCCGAAAGTCCTGCCACGATGTACCTGCAAGCACTCTGACACCTGTGGATCTTTGCTCGAAACGAACATGCAGCAGCTTGTCGAAACAGCATCCAAGCTGAAATGGCCATTCAAAAGTCATGCAAGTCAAATGCGATTGATCACTCTCATGTCATTGTGCAGTCCTGCAAACCGGCAGCTGGACAGCAGACGTGCACGGACGTGCCACAGCGCTGCCATGCGAGTGCCACACAGCGGCACCACCCAACTGGGAGGTCAGTGTTGTCAGCAAGGAGCGGACTGTGCGAAACTCACGGGTGCGCCGGGAAGCCGTGCTGTGCAAAGGGGATGACGGGCTCAAAGAGCTCCGCCCAGGGCAGTGAGCCGTGCCGCCGGTGCAGCGCCTCCAGGCCGCGCAGCTCCAGCGGCACCGCCACCGCCAGGCCGCCCGTTACAGCCAGCGATGCATTGCCTGCAGCATTGCACGCCAGAAGTCGACGCCGCATTCCGTCAACATGAGCAGCAATGTCCCAGGCAGCTCTGTGGCAAGGCAGCTCTGTGGCAAGGCAGCTCTGTGCCAATTACAAAATGCTGATCCTCAAAACCATGCTCAGGCATGCAGTTTGTGGACAGTGTATCAAGCATGGCATGAGGATGGATTCGAAAAGAGCACAGAAGAGTTCTTAACGTGTTACCCTTGTACATCTTTTCTGTGGCGCCAGTCGGCGCATACTCCCGAGCATCAATGACCTCGGCGGTGCCATCTTTTGTCAGGACGGTAATGAACCCGCCGCCGCCGATGCCGCTGGCCATGGGGTTGAACACCCCCTCGCACAGCGCGGTCGTAACGGTGGCATCTGCCGCATTGCCGCCGCGCTTCAGGATGTCCACACCTGTGCAGACAGCGCATCACACTGCATGAGGACGGCATTGCATGCGTGAGCTCGATTGCAAGTGCACAGCAGAGGACGTGCCAAACAACAGCTTCTGGGCTGCTGGCAATGCAGCATGTTCCAGGATGCGCCAGCGTATCACTGCTGCTCACCCATCTCGCTGCAGCGACCGTGGTCGGCGGACACCGCTCCGTGCTTCCCCTTTGCAAGCCGCGGCCTGTGCTGCCAGTCATACTCTGGAATGCCTGCGCCGAAAACTACATCATTTCAAAGCATGCTGAACAGATGGCGCAGACGGACCAACAGGGTGACAATCACTTGCATGAATGCAGATGGCAGGGTGACATGTTCCGTGCAAATCAGCCTCAGCAAGAGAATACGTGTGCACCCTTGACCGGCACATGCCAGGAGCCGGGGTGGCCCTCTGGGAGGCTGGCGGCATCGGGCCGGGCAGGAGTGAGCACTACGGCGGCAAAGGCGGCGGTGAGGGCGAGTGCGGCGAAGGCGGTGAGGCCCACAACCACCCCTATGCCTGCAGCATCAGCTCACTGGGGTGACGTTGGGATGGCGTTCACCCGCGCTGAGGTCATTGTCGCGCACAGAGGTCATTGTTGTGCACATGCGGCAGTGTGCACGTCAGAAAACGTTGAAAGGCAGCGTTTGCTGCTGGCCTTGCCTGGCCACACGCTCGGCTTCCCTGCATCGCTTTGCCAAGTCCCTGCATGGGCGGTCGCTGCCGCCGTGCTTCGCCTGCATGGCCACGGAGGTCTCGCTAAGCGCGTCGATGGTGGGTTGCGTAACGTAATCGAGTTTGATTCATCGATATGCAGCAAGTCACCTGACGGCTCCTGATGGGGCCAGGAGAGGGTTGTCTGGGCTGCTCTCGATGTCCGCATCCATATCGTTGTCTGGCATCCCTTTCGCAGGCGGAGGTGGCTCAGCAACCCCCATGATGCATTCAAGATTCCATTTATGAGTCGCAGGTACGCTGTGAGGCTCACAGATTAAGTACTGGGCCATGTTCAAAACTATTAAGTTAATAACAGAAGTTGATAAGTATGTTATTATATACTAAAATTAACCTGCTTGTCTCGAAACACACCGCAAAAAGTCGCAAAAAGTCCAACGAGTCTGCTGCCAAAGTCAGATGCAAAAAGGCTAAAAAAATTCAGGAGTTCATTATCTGACGGAAGAATAACTCCACGTCCACTTGCTCTTCCGCTTTGGCCGGCGCGAGATCTGTGACTGTGGCTGCTTGCGATGTTGGCTGCACCTCTTGGCTGCCGAACACCGCCATGCTGC
>JAABUM010002499.1_pt1 | contig 24513 bp, 20 predicted proteins | sample 5559161 | NCBI WGS metagenome assembly JAABUM01 (sample SAMN10711868, study PRJNA513369) | rock metagenome | isolation source: Antarctica rocks | place: Antarctica: Victoria Land, Siegfried Peak nord
ATTATACCAACCGCCGAAAGTTCTGACCTGTCGGCACACAGCGCTTTGCAGGACGCGAGCAGCGCGGCACAGGTCAAAACTTTCGGCGGCTGGTATCAGCGGCCTTTTGCCCTGACCGCCTCCGTCATTGCGAGCCGGCTTCGGCGCGGCAATCCAGAGGCCAAAGGCGCAGTTCCTACCGCCTCTGGATTGCCGCGCCGCAAGGGCGGCTCGCAATGACGATAAGGGTCAGAGCGAGGAGCGGTTGACGCCAGCCCGGTGTCACCCCCGCCGCGCCACCGCCGCGCGCACCGTGTTGTCCAGCAGGCAGGCGATGGTCATCGGGCCGACGCCGCCGGGCACCGGGGTAATGGCGCCGGCGACGGCGGCGCACTCGTCATGCGCCACGTCGCCCGCCAGGCGCCCGTCGGGCAGGCGGTTGATGCCCACGTCAATCACGACCGCGCCGGGCTTGATCCAGTCGCCGCGCACCAGCCCCGGACGGCCCACGGCGGCCACCAGCACGTCGGCCCGGCGGCACTCCCCGGCCAGGTCCACCGTGCGCGAGTGCGCAACCGTCACCGTGGCGTCCGCCGCCAGCAGCAGCAGCGCCATCGGCTTGCCCACGATGGAGGAGCGCCCCAGCACCACCGCGCGCGCGCCGCGCAACGGCACGTCATAGGCTGCCAGCAGCCGCATGACGCCGGACGGCGTACAGGGCGCCAGCACCGGCAGCCCGTCCTGCAGCCGCCCGACGTTGAGGGGATGGAAGCCGTCCACGTCCTTCACGGGGTCAATCGCCTCCAGCACCGGGCGGGGCGGGATGCCCTCGGGCAGCGGGAGCTGCACCAGGATGCCGTCCACCGCGTCGTCCGCGTTCAGCCCGGCGATGACGGCCATCAGCTCCGCCGCCGCCACGTCCGCCGGCAGGCGCACGGTGCGGACGGCGATCCCGGCCTGCTGCGCGGCGCGGTCCTTGTTGCGGACATAGACGGCGCTGGCCGGGTTGTCGCCGACCAGCACGACGACGAGGCCGGGGCGGTAGGGCAGGGCGGCGGTGCGCGCGGCGACCTCGGCGCGCAGCGCGGCGGCGGCGGCCTTGCCGTCAATGATGCGGGCGCCGGCGTGGGCGGCGATGCGGGCGGACATGCGGGGCGCTACAGCAGCGACCAGTAGCCCGTGAGGACGCCCCGGGCCAGGGTGCGGAGCGCCGGCGACACCACGAACTGCAGCAGCAGGATGGCCACGAGCGGGCTGAGGTCTATGCCGCCGAAGTTGGGCAGCACGTTGCGTATGGGCCGCAGCATCGGCTCGGTGACGCGGTGCAGGAAGTCGCCAATGATCCAGACCAGGCGGTTGCGGGTGTCAATCACGTTGAACGACGCGAGCGTGCTGAACACGGCGTTGAGGATCAGCGCCCAAATCAGGAGCTGGATGACATAGAAGCACAGCTCGAACAGCGCAGGTATCACGTGGGGCGGCCTCCGTAAGGTCCGGGGGCAGGCCGGACGGCGCGGACCCTACCGACGCGCCCCCCGCGGCGCAACCGGGCGGGGCGCGGCTCGATCTGGCGCGGCTCGACCTGGCTCGCTTGACTTGACCCGCTTGACTTGACTGGGCGTCATCGTCATGTTCCGCCGCCGGGACGGCGGGGCTGTAGCTCAGTTGGGAGAGCGCCTCGTTCGCAATGAGGAGGTCAGCGGTTCGATCCCGCTCAGCTCCACCACCGCCGTTCCCAATGCGTTGGCTGGTGATTCAGATTGCATCAGCAACGGCCGGAAGTTGACGGCGGACCCGCGGCGGACTTTCCGGGATGGCACTTGCCGTTGCTTGACGGCGGTTCGGCAGACCCCTCAAGACTCGGATGGAACGGGATTGCAACCACAGAGCGTTGAGGCAGGCGCGATCTTAACTGCCCGACACCCTCGCTGATTGCCGGACTGCGCCAACCTTCCATCATCCAAGTCAACATTTCCTAACTCGCCCGGTTCGGTTGCATCTGGCATTTGCTCCGGCCATGGGACCACAACAACTCCGGGACTGCATGAACCTGCTGGGCTGGACTGCCGCGACCTTGGCGGCACAGCTTGAGTGCGACCGCATCGTCGTGACGCGGTGGTTGAACGGGACCGCGCAAACCGATGTGCCACCTGCCGTTGCGGAGTGGATCACCCGGCGTGCCGATGCGGCCATGGCGCTTCCGGCCCCCCCGCCGACCGTGTGGCGGGCCGGGCCGGCGGGGGAAGGCCGCACGCCCGGTTCTGCCACCATACACTGACAAGGATCGCCGGGCACCGCTTGCGCTGCCCATCGGGACATCCGCCTTGGCGCGTCCGCCCAGGCGCAGCCTTGCACGCTCCTGGTTCCAGCCTTGACCATGCGCTGCCTGATGGGCCGGCTGCCCGGCGCAAGGATGGCGGCGGGCTACGTCAAGTAGCGGCCTCCGCCGGCGTCGCGCGCCTGGCCCATCGCGGCCAGAGCCTCGAGCATGGGCGCCAGCCTGGCCGGGCGGACGCCGCGGAACTGCCGGGCCAGGTCGGCGGGGCCGGCGCGTCCGGTGCGGGCCAGGGCGGCGCGCAGGGCCACGTATTGCGCTCCCACCGCCTTGGGCCAGGCCGCCCACAGCGCCTCCGCGTAGCCGCCGCCCAACTCCGCCCGCAGGTCCTTGCCCGCCACGAACGGCGGGTTGCCCACGATGAAGTCCGCCGCCGGCCAAGCCGCCTGCTTGCCGCCCACGGGGCGCAGCACGAGCACTTGGTCCTCCAGGTCCGGTACCTGCTCCCCCGTGATCGGGTGCATCGCCGTGCGCCCGCCCCAGCGCGTCACGGGGCGGCCGGCGCCGTCCCTGTCCGCCTCCGTCCGGGCATAGGACAGCAGCGCGTCGGCCTCCCGGATGATGCGGAAGTCGCGCAGGATCGGCTCCGCCGGGGGCGCTGCGCCATTGGTGCGGAAGTGCCATTGCAGGTAGCCGATCCACAGCGCCAGCTCCGCCACCGGCACGGCGCGCGGGTTCACGTCCAGGCCGAAGAACTGCTCCGGGTTCACCGTGGCCCCGGCCAGGTCCAGCAGCCCGGCGTCGCCGCGGGCATAGCCGGCCAGGGTGTCCAGCACCTCGCCCTCCAGCCGCTTCATCAGCTCCAGGGTGACATACAGGAAGTTGCCGGTGCCGCACGCCGGGTCCAGCACGCGCACCCCGCACAGCGCGGCGTGGAAGCCGCGCACCAGCGCCGCGGCGGCCGGGGCGTCGTCGGCCTACATCGCGGCCTCGGCTGCCGCGCGCACCCCGTCCCACTCCGCCCGCAGCGGCTCCATCACGGCGGGCAGCACCAGCCGCTCCACGAAGGGGCGCGGGGTGAACTCGGCGCCCAGCCGGCCCCGCTCCCTGCGGTCCAGGGCGTTCTCCAGCAGCGTGCCGAAGATGGCTGGCTCCACGTCCGCCCAGTCCTTGCCGGCGGCCAGGATCAGCAGGGCCAGCTCGTCCGCCTGCACGGGCAGCGGGTCGGCGCCGCCGTGCGCGCCGGGCCGGAACAGGCCGCCGTTGAAGCGGGGCACCCGCACGTCCAGCGCCACGCTGTAGCCGCCCGCGTCCATCGTGGCCCAAAGGCTGCCGACGACGGGCGCGAAGCCGGGCAGGTTGTCCAGGTAGCGTTCCAGCAGCTTGCTGAAGCTCCGGGCCGGCAGCAGGCCCACCGACTGCGCGAACATGCAGAAGATGCAGCGCATCAGGAACGTGGCGACGTGGCCCGGGTCGTGGCGCGGCTTGGCCGGCGTGCCCTCCAGGGCCGCGGCCAGCCTGGCGAGCAGGGCGGCGATGCCGCGCGTCACCTCCGCCCGGCGCAGCGCGGGGTCCAGCCGCCTTGGGGTCCAGCCACACGGCGCGCAGCGTGCCGCGCACCTCCGGCCGGCGCAGGTCCGGCAGGTAGATGCGGAAGCGTTCGCGGTCGGGGAACTGGGCGTAGTGCTTGCCGGTGCCGGAAAAGTCGGAATAGAGGTCCAGGCAGAACCCCACGTCGCACACGATCAGGAAGGGCGGCCAGCCTTCGTCCTGCGGCAGGTCGCGGGCGTAGCCCTCCGCCTGGCCCTTGGCCTGCTGCATGTGCCGGACCCATGCGGGCGTGTTGCATACGTTGGCCCGGTGCTGCGCCTCCGTCTCCCCGGTGAACAGGGCTGCCTGGCGGTGGGGCGCCGCGCCCTGCTTGGCCTCGCACACGAAGCAGGCGCGGCGATACAGGTCTATGCGTCGGGTGGTGGCGGTGCCGTCGGCTTCGTGGTGGGTGACGTTGCGCTCGAAGCGGTAGGGGCCGATGCCGCCCTGCGCCGGGGCGGGGCACGCCCAGCACGTCGCACAGCTCGGACAGGAAGGGCTGGGCGTTGGCCCGCTCCGCCATCGCGGTGCCGTCCCAGCGAGCGATGAAGGTCTCGATGAGGGCGGGGACGGGATCGGGGATGACTGGCACGGGGTTGAGTGCAGCACGGACCGGGGTGGGTGTCAGCCCTCCAAGCGGGGGAGGTCGAGGGTGCCGCTCGGTAGAACTCCGCGAGTGATACCCGAACGGAAACGTCTGGTAGGGACCGCAAAGCCCTTGCCAGAGGTTTCAGTCACGACTTGCCATGACGACGCAGCCTTGACCGGCTTCAACCGGCTCGCTCCGCAGGGACACCCTGTTGTCAAGGGCTGCCAGGATCACCATCAAGCGTTCAAGCGAGAACCTGTCGAGGTTGCCATTCAGAAGGCGTGAAACGTCAGGTTGGTCAATGAGATCGACTCCATCGTAGGCATTCACGTGGGCGACGACATCGGACTGTTTCCAGCCTTTCGACTCGACGGTTTGCCTGATCCTGTCCACCAGCCCGCTCTTCACGCGGAACATCTCGGGATTCTGGTGCCCTCTGCTTTTCAGGAAACCGCCAGGACGCCGGACGACAGGGGTGTTCTCAAGGGGGTCATCACGCCAGTTTGGCCCCTCAAAGCTGCCAGCTTGATCAACCATTCGACTTGCTCCCCTCAAGACGCGCGCGCCTTCTGGCCCGCGCGTCGTATGCTGCAAAAAGTTCTCCGGCCAACCTGCTACTCTCAGACTTGGCGGTGATCAGCCGTTCTGCCAGTCGTTTCTTTTGCCACTCCGGCATCCCCTTTCCCGTGTTCGCCTTCTTCGGCCCTGCATCCAGGACAAAGACCGCATGGGCGCAGCCCAGCCAAACGTAAACCCTGTAAGTGTCGCCGTCGTATGGCAGCTTCAGTTCCCAAACGCCGGCAAGCCGCCTATCGTTTGTCAGAGCCTCATAGGACCTTCCACTCGGCGGCTTGCTGTTCTGCAAAGCGTCAAGCATCCCGTCAGCCGCCTCGCCTACATCGCGTGGGAGCAGGAGGTAATCCTTCTCACACCGCTGGTTGACGAAGATCACCTCTCTGACGTCAACACTTGTGTCCGCTGTCACCGAGTGCCGTCCTCATATGGTAGTTCCGTCATACGCTCAAGAGGCATCTCCAAGTCAACTGTTCAAGCGTTCGTGGAGGTGCTTTCTGAAATATGTTGTGTTATCAGTTTATTGCAGACTATCTGACGTATCTCCATGAGGGCAGTCACACGTCCTTGCTCTTACACACTGCCCTAACCTCGTCCGACGCCTCCGCCTCGGTTGCCCCCCATCGGTTCAGGAGAGCACGCGGCAGCCCCGAACGGCATCAGCTGTCCAACGCCGGGATTGAGTGATGGGGGGAACCAACAGGCTCGCCAGCAGCGCTGCGTTCTCGCACCAGGCAGGGCGCGCACCGGGCAGGGCGGGCCGCACTGGGTTTTTCCCTAACGGCGCATTGGGCCGCAGCTCATGCCCCCTCATGGCTCGCGCCGTGCGCCGCCCACGGTGCCGGCGCGTGCGGCGTCGTCGCCGCACACGGCAGGAACACCTCCGCCCGCAGTCCTCCGTCCCGCCGGTTGCCGAGGCGCACCGTGCCGCCCTCGTTCCCGACCGCCTGCCGGGCGATGGCCAGCCCCAGCCCGACCCCGCCCGTCCCGCGGTTGCGCGACGCTTCCAGGCGCTGGAACGGCTGGAACACCCGGTCCAGGTCCGCCTCGGGGATGCCGGGTCCCGCGTCCTCCACCCGGACGGTGACGCCGGCCTCCTCCGGCACCACGGTCACATGCGCGCTGCCGCCATAAGTCACGGCGTTGCTCACCAGGTTGGCGAACGCGCGCCGGATCGCCGACGGGTGCAGCGCCACGGCGACATGGTGCGGCCCGGCATAGGTCGCGTCGCCGCCCGCGTCGCACACGGCGTCGGTGATCGTGGACAGCAGGGCGGCCAGGTCCACGACCTGCCGCGGCTCGGTCTCGGCGTCGCCGCGCAGGTAGGCGAGGGTCGCCTCGATCATGCCCTCCATCTCCTCCAAGTCGGCGTCCATGGCGGCCTGCGCCTCCGGGTCGGCCAGGAAGCCAGCGCGCAGCCGCAGCCGGGTGATCGGCGTCCGCAGGTCGTGCGACACCGCCGCCAGCGCCTGGGTGCGGTCGCGCAGCAGCCCGTGGATGCGCGCCTGCATCCCGTTGAACGCCCGGGCGAGGTGCCGCACCTCGTCCGGGCCGGTCTCGGCCACCGCGACGTCCGGACCCCGGCCGATCCTGTCCGCCGCCGCCGCCAGGCGGCGCAACGGCCGGGTCAGGCTGCGGAGCAGCATGGCCGCCACCGCGACCACCCCGCCCGCCATCAGCGTGGTCGAGAGCAGGGTGGACCGGATGGTCCAGGGCGGCATGGCCTGCACGAGCGTGGGGCCGAAGTTCAGGAACGTGCCATCGGCCAGCCGCACCGACCCGTTCAGCGGGGCCGCCCCCGCTGTCCCCGCCGGGCCGAACTGCACGGCGACCTCGCCGAGGTCGGGCGCAAGCTCCATCAGGCGCCTGCGGAAGTTCGGCAGCGCCATCGAGCCGGCTGCCACGCCGGCCGCCGCGTGGTCCCCCCAATGCAGGTCCAGCCCCGGCGAGGACAGCCCGTGCGCGCGGGCGTCGCGCTGCGGCGCGGGCGTGTCCGCCACCACGCGCGCCGCGGTCGCCAGGCGCCCGGCGACCTGGCCCGCGAACACCGCGTCCGCCTGGCCCGCGTCGCCGTCGTGATAGAGCAGCATGGTGCCCAGGTGGACCAGGACGACCGCCGCCAGCAGCACGAGGATCGCCCGCCCGCCCAGACCCCGCGGCCACAGCAGGCCCAGCGTGCGGCGCGCGGCGGCGGCCGGCCAGCCCTTCATTCGCGGCTCACCTCGGCGGCGAGCATGTAGCCGGACCCGCGTACGGTCTTGATGAGTTCGCTCGCCTCCTCCGGCGCCCCCAGCTTGCGGCGCAGGCGGCTGACCAGCACGTCCACGCTGCGGTCGAACACCTCGCCGATGCGGTTGCGCGACAGCTCCAGGATGCGGTCGCGGGTCATCACGCGCTGCGGATGCTCCAGGAAGGCGAGCAGCACGGCGTACTCCGCCCCCGATATCTCCACGGCCGCGCCGTCCGGCGCGCGCAGCTCGTGCCGGGCGGTGTCGAGGACCCAGGACGCGAACCGCAGGCGACGCGGGCGGGCGCCGGACGGCTCCCCCACCATGGCCCGGCCCCGGCGCAGCACGGCGCGGATGCGCGCCAGCAGCTCCGCCCGGCTGAACGGCTTGGGCACGTAGTCGTCGGCGCCCAGTTCCAGCCCCAGAACGCGGTCCATCTCGCTGCCCCGCGCCGTGACCATGATGACCGGCACGGCACTGGTGCGCCGCAGCGCCCGGCACAGGTCCAGCCCCGACGCGCCCGGCAGCATCAGGTCCAGCAGGATCAGGTCGATGCCCGACCCTTGCAGCGCGTCCCACATCTCCTGGCCGTTGCGGGCGCCAGTGGCGCGGAAGCCGTTCTCCTGCAGGAACCGGGTCAGCAGGGCGCGCGTGCCGGTGTCGTCCTCGACGACCAGCAGGTGCGGCTCCGCGCCGGCCAGCCCCTCATCCATCCTGCCCGCCGGCTCCTCGATCACGACGCGCTGAGTATGCCGCATCAGGGCCGCCGCCGCCCGTGCTGACATACTTTGACATGAGCGGTTCACACGCACGACCGCAAAATAGCGGATAGGACGTTCGGTTGGTGGCCGCATGGCGCGACTGTCCCCGTGCCCGCCAGCGGCCAGGAGAACCCATTGGGTCAATTCGCTAGCACGGCAGCAGCCTTTGGCGCCGGCAACCGGCGCCCTGCCGGACGCCTGCCGGGCGTGGCCGCGCTCCTTGATGGACAGCCAGGTTCGAGCCATGCCCGCCGCTGCGGCAGCCGCATGAGGGCGTGGCTGCTTGGGGTGGCTCTGCTGCCCCTGCTGGCCGCGGGTGCGCGCGCCCAGTCCGGGGCGCCGCTGCTGGGGACTGGCCCGGTGCAGCGCGGCGGGGCAGGTTCGGGCAGGCTGCCGATGGCGATCCCGCCGCTGCCCGGTCCGGCCGCGCCGCGCCCGACGCCGCTGCAGCCGCTGCCGGGCATCGGCGGGCCGAGCCTGACCGAACTCGACGTGACGTCTCAGGCCGGCGCGCAGACGCGCGGCAGCCGTGCGGTTGCGGCGCGGGGGCCGGCGCGGGTGGCCGCCCCCCGGCTGCTCGACACCGGCGAGGCCCTGCGCGCCCTGCGGGCGGCCGTGGACGCCGCGGTGTCGCGCAACGCCGGCCTGCAAGGCGCGGCGGCGCGGCAGGCGCTGGCCGCCGCCAAGCAGCGCTCCGCCGCGGCGTTCCTGCCCGGCGCACCGACGCTGGGCGCCGCCTATGTCACCGACCAGGTGATCCGCAACCGCAACGCGCGCGATGCCGAGCTGTCGCTGGCCACCCCGATCTGGCTGCCGAGGGAGGGCACCGCCTCGGTCCGCGCCGCCAACGCCGACCTGTCCCGGCTTGAGGCCGAGGGCGCGCGCCAGGTGCTGGAAGTTGCCGGCCAGGTGCGCGAGGCGCTTGCCGCGGTTGCCGTGGCGGAGGCCGACCAGCGGGCCAGCCAGGCCCGGCTGCGCGACGCGCGCTCCCTGGAAGCGGACCTGGCCCGCCGGGTGCGCGGCCGGGACGCGGCGGAGGTGGAATTGCTGGTGGCGACCGCCGACCGGATCGAGGCGGAGGCCACCTTGTTGGAGCGCACGGCCATCCTGGAGGCGTCGCGCGTTGACTATCGCACCCTCACCGGGCTGGCACCGGATACGGCCGCATTGAACGAACCGGCCGCGCCGGCAGCCCAGGCGCGTCCGCCGGACCCCCGGGTCGTCGAGGCGCAGCGTGCCGTCGAAGTGGCGCGGGCTAACCGGGAGCTTGCGGGCATCCAGGTGCGCGACAGCCCCGAGGTCGGGCTGATCGGGCGGCGGACGCGGGACATCGGCGGCACCGTCTATGACCATTCGCTCGGCGTGCAGCTACGCATCCCGTTCGCGACCGAGACGCGCAACGCGCCGCGGCGTGCCGCGTCCGAGGTGGAGTACACCGACGCCGTGGCGGCGCTGGCCAAGCTGGAACGGGAACTTGGCGGCGGCGAGAGCCGGGCGCGCATCGAGCTTGCAGGCGCCCTGGCGGCGCGTGACCTTGCGGCCAGGCGCGCAGCCGTGTTCGAGCGGCAGCGCAGCCTGTTCGAGCGGTCGTTCACCGAGGGCAACACGGCGCTTGCGGACCTGATCCGCGCCCGCACGCTGGCGTTCCAGGCTGATGCGGTGCGCGAGCGGGCGGATGTCGGGGCACGCCAGGCCCGCGGACGGTTGAACCAGGCTTTGGGCCTGATGCCATGAGGATGAGGACAATGATCGGCACGCGCCCCCGGCTGGCCGCTCTGGTCCTTGGCCTGCTGGTGGCGGCGCAGGCGCCGGCCTCTGCCCATGCGGGCCATGACGACGAGGCGCCCGCCGCGGCGGCGTCCGCCGGGGCCGCGCCGCGGGCGGAGGCGGCGTCCGACGAGTTCGAGCTGGTGGCGGTCGTGAAGGGCCAGGCCCTGGTCATTACGCTGGACCGCTTCGCCACCAACGAGCCGGTCACCGACGGCGCCGTCGAGGTCGCGGAGGGCAACGCCACGGCGAAGGCCGAGGCGCAGGAGGACGGCACCTACCTGCTGCGCGCACCCTGGATCGGGCGTGCCGGCAAGCACGACCTGACCTTCACGGTGACTGCCGGCGACGCGGCCGACCTGCTGACCGCCACCCTGAGCATTCCGGAGGCCCCGCATCCCGCTGCGGCGGCGGCTGGCGCAGGCTTGGGCGGTCTGGTCGAGGGCCTGCTCGGCGCCCGGCGCGGCGCGGTGACGGCGGCGCTGTCGTTCGTGCTGGGGATGCTGACGGTCGTCGCCCTGCGCGCGCAGGGACGGTGGCGCGCGGTGTCGGGCGCTGCCGTGCTGCTGGTCGGCATCGTCGCGGCCGGCGCCGCCTTCGCGCATGGCGGCGAGGACCACGCCGACGCCCCGGCCCCGGCCGCCACGGCGGCCGACGCGCCGCGCCGCCTGCCCGACGGCAGCGTTGCCATGCCGAAGGACGCCCAGCGGCTGCTGGCGATCCGCACCGTCCTGGCGGCGCAGACGCAATCGGCCCGGACGGTGCAGGTGATCGGCCAGGTCATCCCCGACCCCGCCACGGCCGGCCGGGTCCAGAGCACCCAGAGCGGCCGGGTGCAGCCGGCAGGCGGCGACCTCGCCCACGTTGGCCAAGCCGTGCAGAAGGGTGACGCGCTGGCGGTGGTCGTCCCGGTCATCACCGGCGTCGAGCGGGGCGGGCTGCAGGCGCAAATCGCGGACCTCGATTCCCAAATACGCATCGCGCAGCAGAAGGTGGCCCGGCTGGGCGCGCTGGCCGGCAGCGTCGCAGGCCGCGAGATTGACGACGCGCGGTCCGAGCTGGCTGGGGCGCAGGCCCGCCGGGGGGCGCTGTCCCCCACGCTGGTGCAGGGCGAGGTGCTGCGCGCCCCGGTGTCCGGCGTCGTGTCCGTCGCCAACGTCATCACCGGGCAGGTCGTCGAGAGCAAGGACGTGCTGTTCGAGATCGTGGACCCCAAGCGGCTGTGGATCGAGGCCCTGGCCTTCGATCCCGCCGTTGCCGGGCAGATGACCAGCGCGTCGGCCCGGGCCACCGACGGCACGCCGATCAAGGTGGGCTTCGTCGGCCGTGGGCTGGCGCTGCGCCAGGGCGCAGTGCCCTTGCAGTTCCGCATCGAGAACCCGCCCGCGAGCCTGTCGGTCGGCTCGCCGGTGACGGTGATCGCCAACGTCGCCGCGCAGGAGAGCGGCTTCGCGCTGCCGCGCACGGCGGTGGTGCGGATGCCCAATGGCGGCTCGGCGGTTTGGGACCATGTGAGCGCCGAGCGCTTCGTAGCCCGCCCGGTCCGCTTGCAGCCGCTGGACGGCGGTAGCGTGCTGGTGCTGGCGGGCGTGAGCGCCGGGCACCGCATCGTCGTGCAGGGCGCCGACCTGCTGAACCAGGTCCGCTAGTGGGCGCGCTGTTCAACGCCCTGGTCACGGCAAGCTTGCAGAACCGCGTCTTCGTGCTGGTGATCGCAGCCGTGCTCGTCGGCTACGGCGGCTGGACCCTGACACGGCTGCCAGTGGACGTGTTCCCCGACCTCAATCGCCCGACCGTGACCCTGCTGACCGAGGCCGTGGGCATGGCGCCCGAGGAGGTCGAGCAGCTTGTCACCTACCCGGTCGAGACGGCGATGAACGGGATGCCGGGCGTGACCCGCGTGCGGTCGGTCAGCGGCGTCGGCCTGTCCGTCATCTACGTCGAGTTCGGCTTCGGCACCGAGCTGCTGGTGAACCGGCAGCAGGTCGCCGAGCGCCTGGCTTCGGTGCGGGAAGCGCTGCCCGCAGGGGTCGTGCCGCAGATGGGGCCGATCACCTCCATCATGGGCGAGATCATGCTGGTTGCCATGTCGGGCGACGCGCCGCCCATGCTGATACGCGAGCTGGCGGACTTCACCGTGCGCCCGCGCCTGCTGTCCATCCCCGGCGTCGCCCAGGTGATCCCCATCGGCGGCGAGGTACGCACGCTGCAAGTCACGCCCGACATCGCGCAGATGACGCGGCTCGACGTGTCGCTGGACGAGGTGGAGCGGGCGATCCGGCAGTTCGGCGCCAACTCCGGCGGCGGCTTCGTGGACCAGAACCGGGCGGAGTACGTGATACGCAACATCGGCCGCACCACGCGGGTCGAGGACCTTCGCAGCCTGGTGGTCGCCACCAAGGCGGGCCAGTCCATCATCCTGAGCCAGGTCGCCGCCGTCGGCTACGCGCCCCGCTTCAAGCGCGGCGACGCCGGAGCCAACGGCAGGCCCGCCGTCATCCTGTCCGTGCAGAAGCAGCCCGGCGCCGACACCATGAAGCTGTCCCGCACCATCGAGGCCGCGCTGGGCGACCTCGGCCGCACGCTGCCGCCGGGCGTCAAGGCCGACACGGTGCTGTTCCGCCAGGCCAACTTCATCGAGGCCAGCATCGGCAACGTCGAGGACGCGCTGCGCGACGCCGTGATCGTCGTGGCCGCGGTGCTGTTCTTGTTCCTGCTGAACGTGCGGACGACGCTGATCTCGCTGACCGCCATCCCGGTCTCGATCCTTATCACCGTGCTGGTGTTCAAGTGGTTCGGCCTGTCCATCAATACCATGACGCTGGGCGGCCTGGCCATCGCCATCGGCGAGCTGGTGGACGACGCCGTGGTGGACGTGGAGAACGTTTTTCGTCGTTTGAAGGAGAACCGGGAGGCGGGCGACAAGCAGCCGGTGCTCAAGGTGGTCGCGGCGGCAAGCCAGGAGGTGCGGTCGGGCATCATTTACGCCACCCTGATCGTCATCCTGGTGTTCATCCCGCTGTTCGCGCTGTCGGGAATCGAGGGCAAGCTGTTCGCGCCGCTGGGCGTCGCCTACATCGTCTCGATCCTGGGCAGCCTGGTCACGTCGGTCACGGTGACGCCGGTGCTCTGCTACTACCTGATCCCGCGGATGAAGAACCTCGCCGAGAAGGAGAGCTTCGTCGTCCGCTGGCTCAAGCGCGGCGACACGCGGCTGCTGCGCTGGTCGTTCGACCGGATGGGCCTGCTGGTGGGCGTTTGCGTCGTGGCGGTGGGCATCGCGGGCTTCGCTGCCACCCGGCTGCCCCGCGCGTTCCTGCCGCCGTTCAACGAGGGCACGCTGACCGTCGGCATGACCTTCACGCCGGGCATCAGCCTGGCGGAGAGCAACCGGCTGGGGGGCGTCGCCGAGCGGCTGGTGATGCAGGTGCCGGAGGTGAGGAGCGTCGGCCGGCGGACGGGGCGTGCCGAGCTGGACGAGCACGCCGAGGGCGTACACTCCAGCGAGATGGACGTGGACCTGCGCAAGTCGGATCGGCCCAAGGAGGCCGTGCTGTCCGACATACGGGGACGGCTGGCGATCCTGCCGGCGGCGTTCAACATCGGCCAGCCTATCGGGCACCGGCTGGAGCACCTGCTGTCGGGCGTGAACGCCGCCATCGCCATCAAGCTGTTCGGGGACGACGTGGACACCCTGCGCGGCTTGGCGGAGGACCTGCGCGGCCGGGTCGCCGGCATCCCCGGATTGGTGGACCTGATCGTCGAGCGGCAGGTGCGGGTGCCGCAGTTGCAGGTGCGGCTGGATTACGACCGGGCCGCGCTCTATGGCGTGACGCCCGCGACGCTGACCGACGCGCTGGAGAAGCTGAGCAACGGCAAGGTCGTGAGCCAGGTCGTGGACGGCCAGAAGCGGTTCGACGTGATGCTGCGCCTGTCGGACGCCGGGCGCACGACGGAGGCGCTGGCCAACATGCTGGTCGAGACGCCGCGCGGCCGGGTGCCGTTGCGGACCTTCGCCGAGGTCGTGGACGACGACGGCCCCAACCAGATACTGCGGGAGAACGGCACCCGGCGCATCGTCGTGCAGGCCAATACCGGCGGAGGGGCGGACGAGGGCCGCGTCGTGCAGTCCATACGCGGCGTGATCGCGGGGATGGCGCTGCCGCAGGGCTACTTCGTGCAGCTTGAGGGCACGTTCCAGGCGCAGGAGGAGGCGGGCAAGCTGATCGCCGGGCTGTCGCTGGTGTCCTTGGCGCTGATCTTTACCGTGCTCTACAGCCGCTACAGGTCGGCGGTGCTGGCCCTCATCATCATGGGCAACGTGCCGCTGGCGCTGATCGGCTCGGTCGCGGCGCTGTGGCTGGCGGGGCAGCCGCTGTCGGTGGCCAGCATGGTCGGGTTCATCACCCTGACGGGCATCAGCGCCCGCAACGGCATCCTCAAGATCAGCCACTACATCAACCTGGCCGTCCACGAGGGCATGGCGTTCGGGCCGGACCTGGTGGTGCGCGGCAGCCTGGAGCGGCTGACGCCGGTGCTGATGACGGCGTTCTCCGCCGGGTTCGCGCTGCTGCCGCTGATGATCGGGGCGGACGCGCCGGGCAAGGAGATACTGCATCCCGTGGCGATCACCATCTTCGGCGGCCTGGTCAGCGCGACGCTGCTCGACACGCTGCTGACGCCGGTCCTGTTCCTGCACCTCGGCCGCAAGCCGCTGGAGCGGCTGATGACCCCCGACGCCGACGGGCTGCTGCCCGCCGGAGCGTTCTGACCCCCAAAAGGAGACTTCCCGCATGAGCATACGCATTGCCGCGCTGACGGCCGCCCTGCTGTTCGCGCCGCCCGCCGCCTTCGCCCCCACTGCCTTCGCCCACGGCGAAAAGCCGGCGCCCGCCCATGGCGGCATCGTCGCGGATGAGAGCGGCGAGCATTGGGTGGAGCTGGCCGTCGCCGGCGACCAGGTCACGGCCTGGGTGAGCGACGCGAACAACAAGCCAGTCCCGGCGGCGCAGCTCGGCGGCAAGGCAACGGTGCTGATCGGCGGCAGGACCCAAACCGTCGCTCTCAGCCCGGCGGACGCCAACAGCGTCACCGGCAAGCTTGCCGCGCCCGCGACGGGGCGGGTGACGGCGGTGCTGGCCCTGACGGCGGGCGGCAAGCCTGTGCAGGTCAAGTTCGTCGTGCCGGCGAAGTAGGGCACGGCGAGGCAGGCACGGGTGTGCCTGCCAGCGCCGCACCCGTGCCGAGGGCTGCTACGGCATGGCAGCGTGACCATCAACCAACCCTGGAGAACAGCAAGATGACCCCGATGATCCGTCTCGCCCTGCTTGCCGCGCTTGCCGCAGCTCCCGCGCTGGCCCAGGCGCCTGCCCCGGCCATGCCCGGCATGAACCAGGGCGCGATGCCGGGCATGATGCCTGGCATGAAGCCGGGGATGCCCATGCCGGCCAATCACATGGAGATGACGCAGAAGATGGAGGCCATGAACAAAGCCATGATGGGCGCGCCGATGACCGGCGACCCCGACCAGGACCTGGTTGCCATGATGATGCCGCACCATCAGGGCGCCATAGACATGGCCCGCATCTACCTGCGCGACGGCAAGGACCCGGAGATACGCGGCATGGCGGAGAAGATCATCACCGACCAGGAGCGCGAGATCGCCGATTTCAAGGCGTGGCAAGCCAAGCACCCGGTTGCGGCGCGCTAGGCCCGGGGGGACCGGCCGCGGGGCGGCAGGATCGGAAACCACTCACGGCCGGAGCGCCCGATCCCGCAGGATTTGGCGGTAGGCGGTTGCGCGGGGCGCAGGGTTCGTGGTTGCTCCAAGCCCTGGTCACATGCAGGCTGCCAGCACTCTCACTGAGGAGAATGGCATGCGGCACCTTTCGGCGGTTATCCTGTCCTTTGCCATCGCCCTGCCCGCTGCCGCCCAGACCATGAGTTACGCCGGGCAGCAGGACCGGGACATCAAAGCCTTGTCCGCCCAGGAAACGGCGGACTTGCTGGCCGGGCGAGGCATGGGCATGGCGCGTGCGGGGGAGCTGAACCACTATCCCGGCCCGGCGCACATGTTGGAACTGAGGGACAAGCTGGCGCTCACCCCGGAGCAGGCTGCCGCCGCCAAGGCCAGCTTCGAGCGGATGGCCGCGGCGGCCCGGCCGCTCGGGGCGGAGCTGGTCGGCAAGGAGCGTGCGCTTGATGCTGCGTTCAAGGAGGGAGCGTTCAAGGATGGGGCACTGACGCCGGACGGGCTGGCCCGCCAGACCGCGGAGATTGCGGACATCCAGGGCAGGCTCCGCGCCGTCCACCTCGCGGCGCACCTGGAGATGCGCCGCCTCCTCTCGCCGCAGCAGGTCGCCGCCTATGACGGGCTTCGCGGCTATGCCGGCCCTGCCGCCGAGCCGGGCGCGCACAACGGGACGCATCGGCCATGAGGCGCATCCGGACGGCATTCCAGCATCCGGGCAGGAGACGCTGATGGCCGCCCTGCCCGGCGACTTCTGGGAGAGCCGGTTCCAGGAGGGCAACACCCCCTGGGAGCGCGGGACGCTGAACCCGACGTTCCTGTCATGGCGCGCGTCCGGTGCGCTCGCGCCCTGCCGCACCCTGGTGCCCGGCGCAGGCCGCAGCCTGGAACCGGCGGCGCTGCTCGATGCAGGGTTCGATGTCACCGCGCTCGACCTCGCGGAAAGCGCCGTCGCGGCGCAGGCGGAGCGCATCGGCGCCGGCCGTGTCGTGCAGGGCGATGTCACCGCCTGGACGCCTGCCGATCCGTTCGACGCCGTTTATGACCAGACCTGCCTGTGCGCCTTGCCGCCTGACCTGTGGCCGGCCTACGAGGCGCAGCTGCGGCGCTGGGTCCGGCCGGGCGGGCGGCTGTTCGTCCTGTTCATGCAGACGGGACGCGAAGGCGGGCCGCCGTTCGACTGCCCGATCCCGGCCATGCGCGCCCTGTTCGGGACGTGGACCTGGCCGGACGCGCTGGCGGAGCCGGTCCCGCATGGGCCGGGCACGATGGAGCAGCCCGCCGTGCTGGTGCGCCAGGCATTGACGTAGCGGGACGCCGCCCGGTGCGCTGGGCGCCAGGCGCCCGTTCAGGCCGCCCGCTGCACTTCGACGGTAACGTGCGACAGCGCGGAGAAAGGGGCGAGCAGCCGGCGGTAGTGGTCCGGCCCGTGCGCCGGGTGCGCCGTCGCGACCGCGACGATGGCGCCGAGGTGCCCCGGCCCCAGCCGCCACAGGTGCAGGTCGGCCAGGGTGTCGCCGTCCGCCTCGATGGCCCGGCGCACGCCCTCCGCCACCCGGCGGTCCGGCACCATGTCGAGCAGGATGGCGCCGGTGTCGCGGATCAGGCCATAGGACCAGCTTGCGATGACGCAGGCGCCGACGATGCCGGCCAGCGGGTCCATCCACAGCCAGCCGAAGGCGCGGGCCAGCAGCAGCCCGATGATGACCAGCACCGACACCGCCGCGTCCGCGACGACGTGGACCACCGCCGCCCGCATGTTGTTGTCCCGGTGCGCGGCCCCGTGCGCGTCGTGATCCCCGCGTCCATCATGCCCATGCTCCCCGAACGCAACGGAGTGTTCGTGGCCGCCAATCCGCACGCGGGCGGTGAACTGGTGCGGCTCGGGGATGGCCTCGACGCTTTCCAGCCAGCCGCCGCGGTCCTGCATGGCGAAGACCTGGCGGGTGCCGTCCGGGCGCATCGTCTCGACGGCGGCAGTTTGGGCAGCACCGAGGGCATGGCCGGGCTGCGGGTGCAGCCGGAACACGGGCGGCACGCCGTCCTCGAACACGCTCAGCGTCAGCACGCCGTCCGGCGTCCCGATGCGGTGCGCCTCGTCGTGGTGGGCGTCGTGGCCGTGCCCATGCTCATCGCCGTGCTCGTGCCCGTGACCATGATGATGGTGCCCGCCGCCGCTCAGCAGCCAGGCGCTGCCGACGTTCACCGCCAGGCCGAGCGCCGCAATGGGAATCGCCTCGGCGAACCCGATCGGCACCGGCGCGAACAGCCGGCTGATGGACTCGTAGCCGATCAGCAGTGTGATCATCGCCAGGATGACCGCGCTGGTGAAACCGGCGAGGTCGCCCAGCTTGCCGGTGCCGAAGGTGAACCGGGCGTCGTGCGCGTGCCTGCGGGCATAGCTGTAGGCGAGCGCTGCCAGCAGCAGGGCGCCGGCATGCGTGCTCATGTGCATCCCGTCCGCTACCAGCGCGATGGAGCCGGACAGCAGGCCGCCCACGATCTCCAGCGCCATCATGGCGCCGCACAGCGCGATGACGATCCAGGTCCGGCGCTCCGCCTGCTCGTGCCCGTCGCCGAGGAAGACGTGATGGTGGCCGGAACCGTGCGGCACGGCGGGCGCGGGGATGCTGTCCATGCAGACCTCCTATTTCAGGTAGGTGCGGATCACGTCGAGCAGTTGCTCCGCCGCCTCGGCGTTCAGCGCGCCCGGGTGCGCGTCGGGGTCAACCAGGTGCGTGCGCACGTGGTCCTCGACCACTTCGGCCATCAGCCCGGCCAGGGCGCCGCGCACCCCGGCGATCAGGTGCATGGCCTGCTCGCACCCGGCCTCGTTCTCCAGCGCGCGCTCGATGGCCTCGACCTGGCCGCGGATGCGCCGCACGCGCGCCAGCAGCTTCTGCTTTTCCCGGACGGTGTGGGTCATGCGGCCAGTATAGCATAGGGGGGTGGGCTATGTCGCCCGTTGCTCCAATGGGCAGAGCGGGTCGGATGCGCTGCGAGCGGGACTCCGCCGTGGCGTGATAGGTGCATCTACCATGCACTAGCGCCGCACTATCCGCAGCAGAGGCGCCACGACGCGCTCCGCCACCGGGATCGCCGCGGCGCCGACCAGCAGGCCCAGCACGCCGGACACGGCGGCGCCCACCAGCCACTCGACGAGGCCCTGCCCGGCCGGCACCGCCCCGGCGGCGCGGGCCGCCAGCACGTGCGCGGCATGGGCCGGGCCGGGGACGCCGAGCACCTCCAGCCCATGCAGCAGGATGCCGCCGCCGACCCACACCATCGCCGCCGTCCCGACGGCCGCCAGCACCCGCAGGAGGGGCGGCATCCCCACCACCAGGCCGCGCCCCAGCCCATGCACCAGAGGGCGCAACCCTGCGGGCGGCCATCCCGCATGAACCAGCGCCAGCCCGGCGTCGTCCGCCTTCACGATCAGCGCCACCCCGCCATACACCAGCCCGGTGATCCCCGCGCCCACCACCGCCAGCACCACGGCCTGCACGAGAAATCCTGCATCGGGCACGCTGCCGAGCGTGATCGCCATGATCTCCGCCGACAGGATCAGGTCGGTCTGTATGGCGCTGCGGACCTTCTGGTCCTCGAACGCCTTGGCGTCCACGGCGGCCGGCGCCGCGTCCGCGCCGTGGGCGGCGTGGTGCGGGCGCAGGGCGTGCAGGACCTTCTCCGCCCCTTCGAAGCACAGATAGACGCCCCCCAGCATCAGCAGCGGCGTGATGGCCCAGGGCGCCGCAAGGCTGAGCAGCAGAGCGGCCGGCATCAGGTAGAGCAGCTTGTTCCGCAGCGACCCCAGCGCGATGCGCCCGACGATGGGCAGCTCCCGGGCGGGGGCGAAGCCGGTGACGTAGGTGGGCGTCACCGCGGCGTCGTCTATCACCATGCCTGCGGCCTTGGCGCCGGCCCGCGCGGCCTGGCCCGCCGCGTCGTCCAGCGTGGCCGCGGCGACCTTTGCCAGGCCGGCCACGTCGTCCAGCAATGCGATCAGTCCTATGCTCACGCGCTGTCCCCGGCCCGGTTGCCCCTGGCAGGACGCATGGGCGGGGCCGGAGGTTCCTGGCGCAGCAGCACACCCTGGCAGCGCGGCTGTGCCGCGAGCCGGATGCGGCGGCCCATCCAGGCGAGGTGACAAAAAGCACACTCCTGGCGTCCGTTATGGCCTAACGTTGCAGTTCCAATGAGGTTCAGGCCACGGGTGCGATGCGCGGAGGCAGGGGAAGTGCGATGGCAGGGGCCGGCAGGAACCGGGCGATCTCCACCCGGCGGCCCCGGGCGCCTGCGGCTGCCACCAGTCAGCGGCAGATTGAAATGGAGTTCGTGCCATGAACGTTTGGAACGGCACTCGCAAGTCTTGCAGGGGCGGATACGCCGGGGTGGGCCATCATGGGTGATCCCGTGGATGCAGGCGCCGCGCCGGCCGGCGGGGGCGTACCGCCCAGCGGCCCGAAGCTTGATTGGGCCTTGCGATTCACTGGCCTTGACCTCGGCAAGGGGGCGGGCACGTCCGGCGCCGGGGCTGCGCCGCAGCTTTCGCTGGGACTGGCCGGCGACGAGCCGGACAAGTGCGCCAGGTTTCTGGACGCGCACTTCGATGCCGCGCTGAAGCAGGGCGGCTCGCCGGGAAGGCTGGACGACTACCTTCCCATGCTCGACAAGAAGCCGGCCACCATCCCGGACGTCGTGAAGGCGCTGATGCCGCTCACGACCGCCGGCTTCTCCGTCCTTCACGGGGGGCAGGCAAGCGGTCCGCTCTATGAGGGCACCCAGGTGCAATTGACGAAGCTGGTCCAGGAACGCCTGACGAAGCTTGCATGGCCCAAGGTGACGGCCGCCGCTGCCGCCATCGTCACGCTGCCGCAAGGCCAGCAAGGCCCGGTCACGGTTCCGCGCTCCGCCGTCCAGGCAGCGGTGACCGACTTCCTGAAGCAGGTTATGGCGGCGCAGAAGTCCAAGGCGGTGCGGATCACCGAGCCGGTCCGCCTTGCGGTGGACGCCCTGACGGTGGGCCTGCCTGGCTTGGCGGCCGGCGTCATGCTGCCGACCGGCATCACGACCGGCGACCCCGCGCAGCTTGCGGCGCAGATCGTCAAGCCGCTTCCCGACCCGTTCCCGGCGGCGAACCTCGCCGCCTTCCAGCGCGCGTCGCCGAAGGAGTTCGCGGCGCCCAACATGTCCGCCTCAGATGTCCTGGCGAAGGTGCTCAGCAAGGAGGTGAACGCCGTCATCGGCCTGCTGCCCAAGAAGTGGCAGGACACCGTGCGGGACGGCGTGGCGGGTGCCATAGCGTCCGGCCTGGCGGCAGGGCTGGGAAAGGCTCTCGAAGCCACGCCCCTCGACGAGAAGACGCGGAACGCCATCGAAGCCAGCGTGGAAGCTGCGCTCAAACAGAAGGATCATGGTCCCTCGATGGACCGTGGGGCCGGCGAGGCCGGCAGCCCCGACGCTCCGCAGCCATTGCCGCCGCCTCAGAAAGAACCTGAGGGCGTCATCAAGGCGCCCCCGATCATCAAGACTCCGCCGATCAACCTGCCATAAAAACCAACCGCCAAAAGTTTGGCCTATTGCGGCGGGCCACGCATGTAGGGCGGGACAGCGTAGCGCCTCCCGCCAAAGGCCAGCACTGCCCTGCGGCGGATGGCGCTGCGCTTATCCGCCCTACGTCTTCCGCAGCCGGGCACGGGTCAAGACTTTTGGCGGCTTAACGTGCCGAGCCGGAGATGCGTCGGCCTGTGGCGTGGTGTTCCAGCCCTACTCTGCTGCCGCCTGCAAGCCGTCATGGTCCGGCGTCGGCACCCGCCCGGTGGCCGACCGCGTCACCCGCACCGGCAGCGCCTTGTAGCCCGGCACCTTGCTTTGCTTGTCGTGGTGCCACAGCGGGAACAACGGGTTGCACTCCGGGAAGTAGGCCCCGGCGCAGCCCGGCGGGATGTTGTAGGGCACCACCTGCAAGCCGCGCACCACGCGGTCCATCCCATCCTCCACCGCCGGCCGCAGGTCCACCGCGTCCCCGGCGGCGAACCCCATGCGGGCGGCGTCGGCCGGGTTGATGAACAGGACGTGCCGCGTGCCCTCCACCCCGCGGAACCTGTCGGTGTAGCCGTAGATCGTCGTGTTGAACTGGTCGTTGGAGCGCAAGGTCGCCAGTTGCAGCACGTTCGCCGTGTCCCCCACCGGCTCCAGCCCTGCGAACAGCCGGCCCGGCGTGATGAAATTGGCGCGGCCCGAGCGCGTGACCCACTTGCGCTCCCGCGCCGGCACCGGACGGGCGAAGCCGCCGGGTAGCAGGAAACGCTCGTTGAAGCGCTTGAAGGTCTCGGGATAGGTGGCCTCGATGGCGTCGCGCACGGTGGCGTAGTCGCCGACCCAGGCGTCCCAGGGAACGCGCGGGTTGGGCGGCAAGGTCGCCTTCGCCAGCTCCGCCACGATCCAGGGTTCGGAGCGCAGGTCGGGGCTGGCCGGGGCTACCAGGCCGTGGCTGCCGTGGAAGCTGGCGAGGGAGCTTTCCATGCTGACGGCCTGCGGACCCGTCGCCTGCACGTCCCGCTCGATCCGGCCCAGGCACGGCAGCAGGTAGGCGATCTCCCCGTGGACGACGTGGTTGCGGTTCAGCTTGGTGGCGATCTGCACCGTCAGGCGCAGGCGGCGCCAGGCGGCCTCCATCGCCGCGGTCTCCGGGATGGCGCGCAGGAAGTTGCCGCCCAGGCCGACATAGGCCCGCACCTCGCCGTCCAGGATCGCCTGGCAGGCGTCCACGGTGCTGTGGCCGGCCCAGCGCGGCGCCTGGAAGCCATAGAGCGCCTCCAGCTTGTCGAGCGGCGCAAGCTCCGGCTTTTCGGTGATGCCGACGGTGCGCTGGCCCTGCACGTTGGAGTGGCCGCGTACGGCGAGGACGCCGGCGCCGGGCTTGCCGATGTTGCCGCGCAGCAGCAGCAGGTTGGTGACCATGTGGACGTTCTCCACGCCCATCGCGTGCTGGGTCAGGCCCATGCCGTAGATGCCGAGCGTGGCGCTGGACCGGGCATAGGCTTCGGCCGCCGCCGTCATCTCGGCGCGGGCCAGGCCGGACACCTGTTCCAGCTCCGACCAGCCGTGCGCGCGGGCGGCGGCGGCGAACTCCTCGAAGCCCGCGGTGTGCTCGTGAATGAAATCCCAATCCAGGACGCGCTTGCGGTCGGCCGCGGCCATGGCGGCGGCGAACACCACGCGGCTGGGGCTGGCGTCGCCGGCCGGGGTGCCGTCCGCGCCCGCCACCTTGCTCGGCCCGGCCGCCGCGGCGTCGTCCATCTCGATGAGCGCCTTGCAGATGCCGAACAGCGCCGCGATGTCGCCGCCGTTCTTCACCTGCATGTACTGCGAGGTGATCATAGTCTCGGACCCTATCGTCATCTCGTCCGGCGACTGCGGATTGACGAACCGCTCCAGCCCGCGCTCGCGCAGCGGGTTCAAGGTGATGACCTTGACGCCGCGCTGCACCGCATCCTGCAACTGGTGCAGCATCCGCGGCGTGGAGGTGGCGACGTTCTGCGCGATGTAGAAGATCAGGTCGCAGTTGTCGAAGTCGGTCAGCACCGCCGTGCCGACCGCGGCGCCGATGCTCTCGGGCAGGGCGACGGAGCTGCTCTCGTGGCACATGTTGCTGCTGTCGGGCAGGTGGTTGCTGCCGTACATGCGGGCGAACAACTGATACATGTAGCTGGTTTCCAGCGACGCGCGCCCGCTGGTGTAGAACACGGCCTGCTCCGGCCGGATCGCCTGCAGCTCGCGGGCGATCTCCTGGAAGGCGATCTCCCACGACACCGGCATGTAGCGGTCGCTGTCCGGGTCCCAGCGCATGGGGTGGGTGAGGCGCCCGGCCTCCTCCAGGTCGTAGTCGCGCCAGGTTTCCAGGTCGGACAGGGTGTGCCGGGCGAAGAACTTTTGGTCCACGGCCTTGTCGGTGATCTCCCAGGCCGTGGCCTTGGCGCCGTTCTCGCAGAATTCGGCCGGGTGCGGCTTGGCGGGCTTGGCCCAGGCGCAGGAGACGCACATGAAGCCCTTGGGCTTGTTCTGGTGCACGAGGGCGCGGGCGCCCTTTACCGGGATGCGCTCGCGCAGCAGGATCTCGGTGACGGAGCGCAGGGAGCCGTAGCCGCCGGCGGGGCCGGCGTACTCGTCGCGGCTGCCTTCGTCGAGGTCCAGCTTGTCCTTGGTCATGGCGGGCCTCATCCGGGTTGGGCTGATAGGTTCAACGCTGGCGGAGCTGAGGGTTCCCGTTTGGGCAGGGGTATCGAGGGCGGGGTTGGCGGTTCGGCTTCGGGGTCAGGCTGGACTGTGCGGCGCAGAGGGCGCGCTCGGCGCCATCGCAAATCCTGGCTGTAGAATGAGCACGCCGTCATATCCACAAGCCCGCATGACGCCCCTACTCGGTGGCATCCTCCATGCTGGAGAATGAGGGTGGGATGCGCGGTCCAGGGCAAGCTCCCTGCCTGTCAACAAAGATTGGCCAGTTTCCGACAACTGAATAGTCGAAGTCGCCTGTTTCAACATACCTTCTTGACTGGTATGAGAAATACCATCCTTCCTGATCTTCCTCGGGTTCTTCATAAACAACGTAACCACCTTCCGGAGCTTGTGGCTGCATGTTGTCGAGAATATACTTTTCAGCCATTTCTTTCGCACTCTTGACGTTCACCCTAGCTTCCCCCTGTTATGCCAAATCGGAGACGTGAGAAATACTGGAAGTTCCGTGCGCCACCAGACCCAGTCTGACCATCTACATAGTTTATCCTTCCCCTCTGCACTACCGCGTTCCAAACATGACCCTGCCTGCCATCGTTCGTCATTCCGTATATGATGGCGCGCGTGTTCTCCCCCTGGCCTAGGGTCTAGGGACGAAGTTTCACCTTGAGCCTCCAGTTCAGGATGGCTGCGGCGAAGGCTGCGAAGGCACGGAAGCTGGTGTCTGTTTTGTCCAGCCGCAGGCTGAGGCGGCGGAAGTCTTTCAG
>JAABUM010002505.1_pt1 | contig 24468 bp, 41 predicted proteins | sample 5559161 | NCBI WGS metagenome assembly JAABUM01 (sample SAMN10711868, study PRJNA513369) | rock metagenome | isolation source: Antarctica rocks | place: Antarctica: Victoria Land, Siegfried Peak nord
TTTGCTGCTCAGAAGGAAGCATGACGCCATGCTGTGATGCAGCCACGAACTTCGTGACGCCATGCTGTAGGGCTGTGGGCAGAGGATGACGAAAGACATGACCGCCCACTGTAAGCCGCTGCGGGGCACAAGCATGCGCGATGCAGCAGCTCCGGGTGTATCGAGGCGCCCAAGCTTGCATCGTTTTTGCGCCTTATATTTGTAAGCACCTGCGCGTCTGGAAGCCCCGCATAGCTGTTGCCGAGGAACGCGGTGACCTCTGCGCCGCCAAACCGCACCACCGACGCCTGGGCCAGCTCCAACACCCAGGGCGTCGGGAAGTAGACAAAGTCCGTCATCTGCACAGCAGGAGCGGGATCAGTCGGCAAAGTGCTGGACAATTCGCTGCGCAGGAGCTGCTGGCACCATCCAGCAGCGTATCCAGCAGCGTAAACCCTAAATTAGTGTCTGCTGATGACATCATGAGGCGGGCCAGCTGCCGTGAAGGTTGAGCGACAGGACATTCCCCTGTGCAACACACGAGGGAGACAGGCTCCAGCATCTGCAGAATGTGCATATGCTTGGCAGCATGCGCGTAGCGGCGCGCACCGGCAGCATGCTGCCGTCGGGCCACAGCAGCTGCATCACCACGGGCAGGCTCGGCGCGCCGTTCAGCTGCCACCGCGGCGTCTCGCATGTCGCCGCGCCTGCACGGGTTGTGCACAAAGACTTCGAACACCACGCTGGGGTGTTGTCTGCAATGCAGGTGTTCCGACCACACTCCTGACGCATGTCATCTCTCGCGCTGCAGGGCGGCCCTGCCGACTTCCGGCGACCGCAATCGGAGGGAGCAACTCACCAGAGTTCAGCACAGTGACGTTGTAGGACAGACGCTGCAGCGGCTGCGCAGTCCCGTTGAGGAAGACACACTGCACGCCGTCCTGCAGACCGGCGCCCTGCAGCAGCAGCGGCAAGGCGTGCCCAAATGTGTGCACAATGCTTGCCAATCGTTCCATGTGTTGGGCTGAACCTGAGGCGCCTGCCAAATACGATGGGAGCACACGAAAGAGGCGACAGGGACAGCGTTTCATCCGCAGATGCAGTGCAATGCAACCATAGCAGGGCTTGGCATGAAACAGCCCCCCAGGTTCTGAGTAGGATCCTGCGCACACCTGTATTGATATGCTGGTGTTGCCGCTGGCGGGGCCAAAACCGGGCGACGCCGATCTAAAGTTCACCCGCTGCAGCGCCATCATCGAGCTGCCTCTCGACACCAGGTACAGCAGCCCTGCAAGCCAGAGGCTCGCAAAATAAGAAAAAACAGCTGTGACGGGCGACCATGGCAACCGTCTGGTCATCAAAGAGACATTTGCCGCTGCTCAGCAGATCGTTATCAAGCTAGCGCCCCGCGCTGCACTTCAGCAACTTGACCCAGCGATGGAGCTTGGCTAGGTTTCCGTCGCACCGATCTGCCTGCGACCCCTCCTTCGTCGCTTCACCCCAGGAACAGCGCCACACTCTGCGTGTGCCCAACAGCGCATCACCCGATGCGCACAGCTGCACGTCAGCAGATTCTATGCAACTATTTGGTTTTGCTTTGTTCAATCCTCAGATTTACTGTACACTCGCCTGCATTGTGATCGACGCTGTCCAGCTGCGCCACCACCGCGAGCACGACTTTGTGCCAGCCCGCCGGCATGCCGCACAGCGCCGTGCGGTGCTAACTGAGACACTGCAGTGTTTGTTCCCGTTCTCACTGGACACTCGCCTGCATTGTAGTCGTCGCTGTGCGACTGCACCACCGCCAGCACGACTTCCTGCCCGCCCGCCAGCGTGCCACACAGCCCCGTGAACTTCAAGGTGAGGTGTAACATTGTCTGAGCTTCGATCTCAAATGCTTGCCTGTGTTGTCATCGTCGCTGTCCGGCTGCTGCGCCACCACCGCCGGCACGACTTGCTGGCCGCCCGCCGGCACACCGCACAGCGCCGTGAAGTTGTACAGGCCGTCGGAGGGGCAGTCGCCCGGGACGCTGCAGTTTGCGTTTGGCGAGAACGCCTACGCAGCCGCATCAGCCAGCATGTAACGGGAGGAGTGACTTTTGACCAGCTTTGCGGTGCCAGATGCAGTGCCAGATGCAGTGCCAGATGCGGTGCCAGATGCAGTGCCAGATGCAGTGCCAGATCGCAAGCATGGCAGACGCGCTGGGGCTTGAGTCACCACACCCAGGTGCCGCCGTCATTCCAGCACGCTTCCCTGTCAGGCACCACCCTGGAGGAACTGCAGTAGCGCACCAGCGAGGCATTGGCGGGCGTTTGCGCAAACACCAGGTGCAGGTACTGGTCCAACAGGTCCTGCTGCGCCGTGAAGTCCGTCGTGCCGTTGCGCTGCAGGGCTTCCGCCTCCAGCGGCTGCACATGGTCCAGCAGCACGAAGGCGCACGCGACCGCGGCGTCGGAGTAATTCGCCGGCAGCCCTGTCAGCGTTATGTTGACTGCGCTACTGCCGTTGGTGTCGGCGTGCTGCTGCGACAGCCCACCAACGCGGCCGCGAAGTGCGACGGAGCTGTCGGGCTGCAGCGGCGCCGGATTTGCTGCCGGATCCGCCGCCACGGCCGCTTCTGCGCCGGGCGCCGGCGCGGAGAGCCGCGCAATGAGCTCCTCGCCGCCCGGCGCCGCCGAGAACACCAGCTGCGAGCTGTCGCCGCTGGCGGCTTCCAGTTGGACCTGCAGGCGGCGGGGCAGGCCCAAAAGTGATGTACCAGGCGAGTGCCGTGCGGAAGCTGCGGGGGACCACTGCATGGGCCTAGTGCCGTGGGTGCGAGGCCCTGGTCGGCTTGAGGCAGCTGAAAGATGTGCAGTGTGCCGGTTGCTGCAGAAGCTGGCTACTTATCGCAAAGGTTTCGACATTTCGACAAGCCGGGTGTTTTCGGAATGTATGCGGAAAATGCGCAGCGCGATCCTACCTGCTGCGAAACGATGTCTGTGGCGAACGTCAGCAGAAGTACCGTCGCCGCCGCTAGCTGGCGCATAGTGTCCCGTCAGTCGGGCTGGTATCTCCGCATCTCAACTGCAAATGCTGGACTTGGGCACGTGCCGAGCACGCCAGGCCAGGCGCGAGCTGTGAAACTTTCTGCTTGGCGTGCCGTGTTACGCGACTGCTGCGCTGGGACCGAACGCCTCGCCCTGCGCCCAGGCCGGTCGAACAGCGCGCGGGGGTGCAACGTCAGGGCCAGAATTACCGCTGGCAACCGCCGCAGTCAGCACTGATGTTCAATCAGATTTCGTGGAACAAGCACATCGGCATACTATGTTGCATTCGAGCAGCCGGAGTGACCATCAAGTAAGCATGGCCTGAGGCAGAACTTCCCGCCAATGGCTTCGCGGGAAATGGGAGTGGCCTGTGCTCTTGCGTGAGCCAGGCAAGAACGTCATTCGCAGGCATTGGCAGCAACTTCGACAGCCATTGGCTGCAGCAGAGCCTGATAGCGTCAGCGTAGCCCGCATCGCCCTGGACTGTCCGAGGCAACCTTGCATGTTGGCGTTGCGCGTAGCATGAACGTGTGTGGGATCGGGCACAGCAAGTAGTTTTTGCACGGTCTGAAGCGCACCATACGCAGTGGTAGCAGGCTCTCGTTCGTGGGGCTGGCCCTTGACCGGTGCTCTGAGCGAGACACCTCGTCACTCAAATCGACTTGAAGCAGCGAAGGCAGAGAAGGCAGATGCGGTGCGCACATGCCTGAATGATCATGCAGAGCACACGATGTTGGAATTTCTGAATTCAGGGTTGCCAGAAACCAGGTTCACTTCATACAACCCGCAGGCCCTGCATGGCCGCACGAGGCGACTGTGGCGTTGCAAGCAGGCGTGCCAGTCAGCCAACATTGCACGCAGGATTGTCGTCGCTGCATTCCTCGTGGCGGCAACAGCACAGGCTCCGCGGCAGCCCTGCCTGCGGCAGCAGCGAGTGCAGACAGGGGCGCCTGGCATACGGCGCATCACATCCGCTGCGGCACCGGCCCTCCACGCAGCTCTGCAGCCTGCTGCGCCATCGCAGCAGCCCATGGCTCCAGCAGCGGCGCCCACCGATCGCGCCTGCTGCCGCCGTGCAGCATTCCGGCGGCGGGCAGCCACCTCAGGACGATGGGCAGCCGCCAGCACAGCCGCAGCCTGCCGACAGCGACCCAGAGTTGCCCGCCAACCTCGATCTCAGCGGCCCTGGCGCGGCGTCATCGTCACCGGCTGACCTGTTGCAGGACAACCCGTTCCAGGAAAACCCCTTCAGCGACCCGGAGCTGCGCGCCGAGCGCGGACGGCTAAACCAGCTGCACGCGGAGATGGTCACGCAGCTGCAGCAGGCGGGCCCCGCGACGCCTGCGCAGGCGGCAGAGCTCCCATCTGCAGCGGCGGGCGCCGGCGCCGCAGATGCGAGCTCCGCTGCGTCGGTCGCGGAGCCATTGTCGGCGGCAGCGGAGGGACTCTCGAAAGAGGAGTTCCTGGTCAAGGTGCGGGAGTCGCTCAACGGCGGGCAGCAGCAGCGGCAGCAGCAGCGGCAGCAGCAGCGGCAGGAGGGGCAGCAGCGGGTGCTGCCGCAGCCGCTGGCGGCGGTGTGGGCGGCTCTCATGGCGGTGCTCGCCCGCATCCGCGGAGCGCTCGCCGCCATCCCGGCGATGGCGCACCGGCAGCGCCTCGCCAGCCTTAAGAAGGTGAGCAGCAGGTCTTTTATGGAGGGCTGACATGCTTGCGCCGGCGGCGGTGCTGCCACTCGTTGGTATGCTCGCCATCATTACCCAAGCATTCGAGGCGCCCGCCGATGCACATACGCAGGCGCCGCACCCTCTCGCGCTGGGTAGGCGGGACCCGGCGGTGGTGCTGCGGTGTTTTGAACTAAAGATTCGCTGCATCGTCTCGAGCTCGCAGTCCCACTGCACCTTTGTCGTGAATGCACAGGCATTCGTGGAGGCGCCCGCCAACGCAAACGTGCACGCGGCGTACCTCGCAGAGCTGGGCAGGCATGACCCGGCGGCGGTGCTGATGCACGCGGACGAGCACCCCGCGGCGTCAAACGAGGCGGTGGTTGCGGAGTACATCCGCGCTCTCGTCAAGTCTGGCAGGTGGGCGCAAAAACCCAAGGCTTCTTCCCGCTTGATGGGGAGCAGTGCTCTGGAATCGTGGTTGTAGCGGTGTGGCCTGCCTGTTGTTAGCGGGTGGTGACTGCGAGCGGTGCAAGTATCCGAGGCTGTGGGAGATCACACGAATGAAAGGGCCACATCGTCAGGACACCATCATCGCGTTTGCAGGCTTGACGAGCTTGCCCCGAGTGGCGCCGCCGCCGGAGCCGATGGCGCCGCGCTGTCGCACCTTCTGAGCGACCTGCAGCGCCAGGTGAGCTGTCAGGACGCACGGCAGTCTCGCGCTTAATTTCATCCCCATAGTGCCAACCTGCCAGCTCGCAGCGGCGAAGCCGGCATGCTTGCATGTCCATGTCGGAAGTGTCTCCCCGCCCCTTGGGAAGTGTTGACTGTGCTTTGAATCGTCCAGTCGACATTGACAGACCGGTGCCCCTGCATCAGGCATCTGGCAGCGAGGCGTCTACAGCCGGCGCCGGCGGCAGCCAGACACGCCCCCTGCACGTCATTCTGCAGGTAGTTCTGAGCTGCACGCAACATTGATCCTTGAAGTTGTGCTGGTGTCTGCTGCAGCTGCAAGCGGAGCAGGGCCTGACCCATCTGCTGGTCTGTTCCCCGTTCAGACTCGCCATCCTGCAACCCGATTCCACCTGAGCTGCGTCCTCGTGTCATCGCGACTGATCACGCATCTTGTGTCGTACCGGCAGCAGGCGCCGGCGGGCCCGCAGCCGCCGCTGCTGCTGCGGCTGCTGCGGGGCGTGCTGTCCACCGCCATGTGGCTGCTCGTTGGCAGTGCGCTGTGGATTGCGGGCTCAGCCGTCGTCCGCCACAGCGCCATGGGCGGCGCGCAGGTGAGAACACCTCGGGGCAGTTACACTTCTTCAATCCTAGTGTGGCGTGCTACTTAGGCTCCGTCAGTGGATAGTTTTGTTGCGCTGTGGGTTGCAGGCTCCGCTGTAAGGTGCCTGTGCGTCATCGGCGCCGCTCAGGCGGGTGCATGCTCAAATCACATACAAAGCACACACAAAAGGCGTTTGCTGGTGTGAGAAACGTGCTGTCACCTTCGTCGGATCGAGCGAGTTATCTTTCACTCGCAGAGGTTTCAACATTGTTTGGACAGAAGCTTCTGGTGTCGTTGCAGAGCCAGGACCTGGCGGGCGTCGCCGCCGGCGGCAGCGCGGGCGTCGGTGCCAGCGCCTTTGCGCCCAAGGAGTACAAAAAGGTGAGACGCCGCGCGCCCTGCCGCGACAAGTCCCGCATGGCATCACAGATAGCGCAGCCGCTGCCGACGCCATAGCGTAGGCCTCCGCCTGGAGTGCCGGACGGCATCATGGTGGCAAGACCCTGGAGCGGGCTCCGCCTGCCATGAATCGAGACTGGCAGGCCGCTGATGCATGAGGAGCAACGGCATGATTGCATCGCTCGAACACTGTGAGGACATCGACTGCGTGTCCTCTGCAGGAGGAGGTGCCGGAGACGTCGCAGAAGAGCTTTGCAGACGTTAAGGGCTGCCCGGAGGCTAAGGTACTCCCTGTTGCCATGTTTCTCATGGCCCCTTGCATGTTACATCAGACTCGTATGCTGACACAGCTTTGCAGATGTGCCTCCTTGTCTCAGTGCGTATGGTCAATGCAAATTGCCACCTGCAGGCATTCACCTTCTGCGACTGTACTGCATTCTCAGTCAACCATCAGCCAATTCTGGAGAAATTCAACGCCGAAAGTTTCAACCCAATTCATCCAGGGGGAGCTGGAGGAGGTGGAACTCTCAAATCCCTTCGAGCGCTTCACCAATCTGGGCGGCAAGCTGCAAAAGCAGAATGCTCAAGTGAACACAACCCTCTGGTGCTGACATCCCCGTTCATATACAGGAGGAGCTGGAGGAGGTGGTGGCGTTCCTGAAGTCTCCGGAGCGCTTCACCAAGCTGGGCGGCAAGCTGCCCAAGGGCGTGCTGCTCACCGGGCCGCCCGGCACTGGCAAGACGCTGCTGGCGCGTGCCGTCGCTGGCGAGGCCGGCGTCCCTTTCTTTTACAGGTGCTGCGTTTTACACAGCTTCGGATGCCACTCTGCTCAAGGACGAAATAATCATACTTTTAATATCGACTTTTCATGATGCTGCCCGCGCGCGCCGTCGCCGGCAAGACCGTCATACCTTTCTTCTACAGGTGCTGCGTGTTTTATAGCTACGATTGAATTGTACAGAATTGTACATCAAGCCCATTATGATGCTGCTGGCAAGCGCCGTCGCCGGCCTCGCCAGCAGCGTCGCTGCCAGCAGCATCGCAAAACGCCCGTCGCCGGCGAGGCCGGCGGCCTCTACCGGTCGGGCACACTACTGCCAGAACCCTGCCGTGGCTCGCCAGCTGAGCGTCCTGGCTCAACTGACCAGGTCGTGCAATGGACTTTATGCAGCACTGCATGCTGTTCAGAGCCTTGCCGGAGTCCTATGCCGGAAAACCGCAGGGCCGCCTCAGGGTTGGAGGAGATGTGCGAGTTCTGCATTCCACTGTTCATCTATACTGAGTCTGTCATTGCTTGATATCGACCCTTCCTCATCTTCTCAGGTCGGGCTCGGAGTTCGAGGAGATGTTTGTAGGCGTGGGCAGCCGGCGCGTGCGCGCGCTGTTTGCGGCGGCCAAGAAGCGCGCCCCCTGCATCGTCTTCATCGACGAGATCGACGCCATCGGCGGCAGCCGCAAGGCCTGGGAGAGCCAGGGCCGCAAGACGCTCAACCAGCTGCTCATCGAGATGGACGGCTTCGAGGTCTGTCCTTGCGCAGGGAAACCCTCAAAACCCTAAAGTTTTTCCCCCTGTAAAAGTTCAGATGCCATCGGCGGCAGCCGCAAGGCCTGGGAGAGCCAGGGCTGCAAGACCCTCACCATCTGCTCACGAGACGAGCAGCTTTGAGGTGCGTCCCGCGGATTGGCAATCGCATGCCACGAGTGCGCCTGGAATAAAGCAGGTGGCGATGTCTGCGGTCGCACACAGGCTGAATGATCTGCCCCTGAGCAGTCGTGGCGTCGACGTCGCACGCTGTGGTTCCTCTTTCGTGACAATGCGCAGGCGAACGAGGGGCGTGATCGTGATTGCGGTCACCATCGTTCCGGGGACTGCTGGACCTTTCGTTCACACGCCCTGGACTTATCCCACGACAAACAAACCTATTTACTTATGTCTGCGCTCTCCTTTCACTATCTCCACCTCACGCTCCTCAGGTGAACGAAGGGGTGATCGTCATCGCCGTCCCCACGACAAACAAACCTATTTCTTATGTCTGCGCTCTCCTTTCACTATCTCCACCTCACGCTGCTCAGGTGAACGAAGGGGTCATCGTCATCGCGGCCACCAACATCCCGGAGTCGCTGGATCCCGCACTGACGCGTCCAGGGCGCTTCGACCGCAACGTCGCCGTGCCGCTGCCGGACGTGCGCGGCCGCGCGGAAATTCTGGACTACTACCTGAGCTCCAAGCCGGTCGCGCCAGAGGTGGACGTCATGCGCCTCGCCCGCGCGACGCCCGGTAAGAGTACGACACCTGCAAGATTCCCACCGAGTCCACTCTGGCTAGGTTGTTGCGGGCGTATGGAGATCCTGGAGGATTGTCTGAGCAGCAGAACGATTGCGCCCGAGGTGGACGTTATGCGCCTTTGCACGCGCGACGCCGGGTGAGCTTCTGGTTGGAGTTACCGTGGAATTCATTGCGCCTTGTGTTCAGGTGCTGGATGTAGACGTCATGCCGGATGCCGCCCCGCGCCGCCGCCACCCACCTTCGCTCCTGTTCCTGTATGTGCCAGGCTGTCAGAGCCCTGCTGGTGCCGCCGCTGCGTATCCCTGCGCTTGGTGTCTCGCAGGTCAGTAGGGCGAAGGCCTGCCCAGTGGCAAAAGCTTCGCAGGTGCCGGCGGCTGGCCAGGACAGCTGGAGACAGCTGGAGACACCGCCGAGACAGCTCCGCTGACACGCGTCCCCACTGCCCGCAGGCTTCAGCGGCGCGCAGCTGGCCAACATGGTGAACGAGGCAGCGCTCGCGGCGGCCAAGGGCCACGCCTCCCACATCAATGCGTCCGGCCTCGAGGCGGCGCAGGTGCCCACTTGAGGATCCATTTGGTTGGCACAATGCCACAGTCACAGCGCAAACTCGTGTGCAGTGGTGCCGTCTCTGCCGCGCGCCGTGACTATGGTAGGAACTCTGGCAGGGAGGCATTCCACCTCACACGCGCTGGGGCCTGACCTTGTGTGTGCACCATTTGACATCGTTTTCCCCTTGTGGAGACGGCAGGACAAGGTCATGAAGGGGTGGTTCTCCCTTGTGAAACTGCAAGGCAAGGTCATGATGGGGTGTTGCTCCCTTGTGAAACTGCAGGACAAGATCATGATGGGGGCGGAGCGGCGGTCCATGGTTCAGACGGCGCAGTGTCGCCGCAACACCGCCTACCACGAGGCGGGGCACGCCCTGGTGGCGCTCAAGACCCAGGGTGCGGAAATGTGAACTGCAATGTCTGCATGGACATGGCCTTGATTACGTGAAGACCTCAGATCTGAGCCTGCAGCTGCACCGCCCTCCCTGGTGCACGTCGCGACTCAGTCCATGCCTGACCGGATCATGCACATGCACAGCCGAATGCAGTTTGGTCTGTCTTTCGCCGATTCGGAATTTTGAATTTTGAATATTGTGCGCGCAGGCGCGCAGCCCATCCGCAAGGCCACCATCACGCCACGTGGTCACGCTCTCGGCATGGTCTCGTACCTCCCGGCGATGGACAAGTACGACATGACCAAGCAGGTGCGCCCCAGGAAGCGTGGCCAGATTATATATTTATAGTATATTATATTATATATCAAATTATTTCTTTTCAATTGCGTTGTTTGTCCCTGCCGAAACGTATCATCTGCACAGCAGTGCGGAAAGAAGACGGCGGCAGCAGTGGCGGCGGCAGCGGCCGCGTCTCTGCCTCACATCATCGACTGTCCGACAGGCTGCTGACTGCTCTGTGACACCATCCGACCCTGGGCTGTCTGCTGCAGGAGCTGTTTGCCAACATCGATGTGGCAATGGGCGGCAAGGCGGCAGAGGAGCTCATCTTTGGCGCCGACAAGGTGCCGCTTCCCTCTTGCATCAGACCCTGTGACTGCAGTGAAGGACGACGGTGTGCAGCATCCGCAACGGCTGGGGACCTGCCCTGGCTTGCTGCGGGAGAAGCCGCGGCAAATCCCCCCTGGGGAAAGGTGTCCGAGAAGTCGGCGCCGGCCCTGGGCGACCGATGCAATTCCAGAAAGGATCACTGGCACACCCTTTTGGACAAGCGGAGTTGTCACACGTTGCCACTTGACGGGCAGCACCTGGCCACATCCTCTCCATGTCCTCCTGAAGCACCAGCCGATCCTGCTGGGTCATTGTGCTGGATGTCGCTGCAGCCGCCCCCGTCGACTGGCATCGAGCTCACCGCATCCCCATGGCCGCTTCTCTTGCGTTTCTTGCGTTGGGCACAGTCAGTACATTCCTTAACCCTTGCGCAGGTGACGACGGGGGTGACCAGCGACCTGCGGCAGGCGACGCGGTATGCGCGCCACATGGTCGCCGAGTGCGGCATGTCCGATGCCCTGGTACGTTTTATGCCGCCAGGATTGCTTGTTCGGCTCAATGTCTGACATGTCTACCGGATGCTCTGGTAGTCAAACGTCGGCAGCATGTCCAGCGCCTGTTTTCAGCGACTGCCCCGCTGCTGCCGGCCAGGCTCAGTGCCGCATCCCACTCCGAGGCTGCGCGCACCTCGTACCTGCAGCAGCGGCGCTGGTGTGGTGTGGGCTGCTGATCGACAGCAAAGCTGCACTGATCGCAAATGCGTTGACATCAGGGTGCACCGTGGCGTCAGCACGCCGCAGGTTTTCTAACACATTCCTGTTCGGACTGCAGGGCCCCATCTACGCGGAGTCCGGTGGCTCGCACAATGACCCCCGCATGTCGCCCGACACGGAGCGCAAAATCGACGCCGAGGTGCTTCGCATCGTGAAGGAGGCCTACGCGCGCGCCGCCGACTGCCTGGTGCGGCTTCCTTACAGAGTCGAAGTCTCAACAGACCATCTGGAAGAGTGTCGACACGGAAAGCAAGACCCATGCCGAGGTGTTGCGTATCGTGAAAAGGGCCTGCGCGTGCGCCGCTGACCGCTTCTGTCTTTTCTTCTTCTTGCATCATAAGTCCGATGCGGCGGGGCTGCGGGCGCGCTGCTTGATATGCACCTAGGACCGTCTGTCTCTGGTTTGTTGCTCCATCCCGAATCGCTAGAAGTCGAACCAGGCGGAGCTGCACAAGCTGGCGGGCGCGCTGCTGGCTGCCTCTTCAGCTTTCTGTGGCTCTGCCCCCATGGCTCGTCGATTTGCAACATATTATCATACAACTCATGCACCGCAGAAGTCGAACGAGGCGGAGCTGCACAAGCTGGCGGGCGCGCTGCTGGACTACGAGACGCTGTCCTTCACCGAGATCCGCCAGGTGCCCCGCACCAGCTGCCTTTGTTTCGATTTCTGTCGATTTCTGTGTCATATCTGGGGCAACTTGTGCTGTTGCACGCTGCTGGTACCCAGTAGCAGCACCGGAGCGTCATCTTACGGCGGCATGGCGGAGCACTGCATTCTGCTGTCGGCCTCCCGACCAGGGCAACTTGCAGCTGGACGCATCAGGCCCTCGGAGCATCATCTGCCTGCCACGCCGCCCGCAGGTGCTGGACGGCACCTTTGGCAAGCCGCTGCCAACGGCGGCGGCCATCATCAGCGCTGGCGGCAACCTGGACGCGGTGCAGCTGCCTGCCGCCGCCATCTCGCAGCAGCCGGCAGAGGTGCCCGCCGCCGAGAGCGCCTGAGCACGACGTGCTCGTAGGCCTGGCTGGAAGTCGTCGTAGCGGCCGCCATCAGCGCCGTCGACGGCAAGGCGGACGCGGTGCAGCCGCTTGTCGCCGCCAACGTGCAGCAGCCGGCAGAGGTGCCCGCCGCCGAGAGCACTCTTGGTGCAGCTTCCTGCCGCCGTCAACATCGCCAGATTCTGAGCCCATAGGCCTGGTGTGCTGTCGCAGGTGGGAGGACATCAGACTTCACAGTGGATGTTCTCTGTGCCTAACATCGTGGGTGCTTGGGCGGTGGTCCTTTCAGCGGAGCCCTGACGCATGCGTTCCAGCAAGGCTCAAGCCTCCGACGGGTTCTATTGAACAAAATCGGTATGTGAGGAGTGTACGCTATGTGTGGAACACACCGGTCCATTTCGCGGCTGTCATTTTCCAGCTGAATTTTGCACGTGTTCACAGTTTTTTTGACCTCTTGCGCAGTGCCGCGGTGAACATAGACAGCAACACATGTGTTCACAGCGGCCTGCATTGCCTGAGTTGCCGCCCCTGTGCACACGCATCGTCGCGTCCTTCATCCTGTCACAGGATGCTCGGTCACCACCACCTTTGCGCGCATGAGGCAGCTTCCTCTGGGGTGGAATCATGTGCCATGCATTTTCGGGAAATTCCAGTAATTTAGAAACTTCCTAGGCACCTCCGCTGCAGCACTCACCATCCTGCAGCAAACAAACACCACGGGCAGGCTACGGCGTCGAAGCAGCACAAAATATCTGATTACATCCAGTCAGCCTCTGGAAGCTGTGAAAAAGTCTTGCTCTTTCGGGTCAACAGAGGGCAGCGCAACAGAGCAGACAAACGCTTAACCTGTACATAATGTTACTCGACTGCAGCTGTTCCAAACACTAGCAACCTCACACCCGTCGACTGGGAGTATGCCGGTCATGTCGCTGCTGCAGCTTCCGGACGACATTTTGGTCTCCATCCTCCTGCAACTCGACACACCCGACAGGTCCTGACTGACCTCCGTGCAGTCCTGCTGAGAGCATCTGCATCACAGATCGCTAAAGGAGCATATGAAGCAGCATGAAGACGTGAAACCGCTCTCGCCTGATGACGCAGGGTTCGAGCCGCCTCTGCGGCCAGCCGGTTGGCTGGGCTGGCGGCCGCGCCTGGCAACGCCCTATGGGCTTCCGTGGACATCAGGACGACCATGCCCGAACGGATGCATGTCAACGTCCAGGAGTGTGACGACACACTAACCTTGACGGAGGCGGCGGCGACGGCGATGCTCAGGTGGTGGCGGCGCCGCCTGCCGGTGTTGCAGTGTGTGGAGCTGCCCAGCCACATCGTGCAATCGGAGGTGCGCCCACCCCTGAGATCATGCTTGACGCTCCAACTGTGATGCACCTCAAACTGACACACGTGCGTCAACAAGTTTCATAACAAATTCTGAGCCGCGAGACCGAAACGCAACTTGCGCACTACAGGCACCACCAGGGCAGCTTTTTGCCAAGGTTACGCGTGCGCCCATCGTGGAGTCCCTGCTGGGCATGCTCACACATGCGCCGGGACTGCACGGTCTCACCGTCGGCACGAATGTGAGCGGGGATAAGGCTACAATGCACACTGGCGCCGCAGCTGTGACGCTGGCTGGGCTCTGCACCAGCCTCAAGTTCCTGGCACTGTGGGATCTGGACAGCTTCGCGGCGTCGCGGGACGCCGTACTGGCAGCGACAGTTGGCGGCCTACCGCATCTGGAGGTGGGCCCTCTACTTGTAGACCCATTCTTAAAAACTACTTGGCTACAGGTAGCTGATTAGTTAATACTAATCTGGATTGGTCAGCAACCTATGATCTCCACCGTTTGAGTACCTGCCTCACAAGCTGGTTCTGCTTGCGCATGCAGAAGCTGGGTCTCGGCTGGAAGAATGGCGCGGACGAGGATCCGGGCCAGTCAGATGCTTCGGTGGGCATGTTCCAGGGCAGCAGGAAGTGCATGCAGGGGACGCTCGCGGCGCTGGCGGCCAGCTGCCCCAGGCTGCGCAGCCTGTGCATCCACGGGCAGAGGCGCACCGCCTTTGTCGGCGAGCTGCCGGACGCGATGTCGACGCTGACGGCGCTGAGCTCGCTGCAGCTGCACGACTGCGGCTTTGCCAGCGCGCCGCCGCTGCCAGGGCTGCTGGAGCTCAGCGTGACGGACCTCGGCTCCAGGCTGCCCGGCGACTGCCACGTCATGCCGGAGCTCACGCAGCTGACGGGGATCACGGCGCTGCGCACCAGCCGCTGCGAGTTTGCTGGCGCGCTGCCGCGGTCGCTGGCGCGGCTGTGCATCAAGGCGCAGGCCGGCGGCGTCGCCTCGTGGCTGGCGCCCGCCGAGCAGGCGCAGCAGCTGGATGCCCTGGCATTCAGAATCCGGCGGATGCAGGCGCTGCGGCACCTGGTCTTCCACGACAGCGGCCGCCTGTTTCCGGGCGGCAGAGTACCGGAGGCGCTGGTGGTCGCGATCGGCGCGCTGTCGAGGCTCGACAGCCTGCACTTTGTGTACTGCGACACATTCACGGAGCTGCCGCCGGCGGCGTGTCTGAGCCGGCTGACGTCCTTCAGCCTCCAGTACGGCCGTTTCAACGAGTTCCCGCCGCAGCTGGCGGTGCTGCAGCGCTGCCGGCGCATCGACATGAGCGGCTGCAGCTTCGCGGCAGCGGGCGCCGTCGAGACCGTGCTGTCTGATCTTTTGAGAGGTGACGGTGGCGAGCAAGTCGGCCAGAAGCTGGTGCGTTTGCATCGGCTCGATGAGCCTCAGTCAGGGTCCGAGTCAGCGACGCAAGCAGTGCTCAGGCGGGCGCTGGCGTTTGGCCATGGTCTGATCGACGAGACCGGCGACGCGTACAGGAGCTGGCCCGACGTGTGCAATATCATGACTGATGCCAACTTTTCAATCATGGAGCCACTCGACTAGTACTAGGTATGCGTCCAGCTGGAGGAGTTTGTGTCCAGCGCCGTAGCGCAGTGGTTCAATGCATCAGGAACACTGCTTGCTAGTACTGCATGAAACGCCTTGAGCCATGATTCAGCACTGTTTTGCCGGCGGTGCTCCGTGCGTGTTTGGTCGCAGCATACGCACCACGACCTGTTCCTTGTGATATTGAATTCACATCTACCTCATTATAATTAATTTACACCTCATACATACCTCATTATATTATATTAATGAGCGACGACCAGCGCCGCCACTGCTGCCACACGCCTGGGCCGCCAAACGCCTGCACCGTGCAATTTGTGGTGGTTGTGTGTGTTTCAAAAGATGCCCACCTCACCACTTGCTAAGTCGCAGTTGCCTACCAGCTCCACGCCTGCACCACTGATACATAATTGTGGCAGCAGCACCCCTGCACGCTGTATTGGTTGTAGGCCAATCGAGCAGGCGAGCGCTTATGCTCCCCAAGCGGTAAAGGCGGCGGCAGCAGGCATAGCCTGATGGGCTACTTGCATGGTTGCCGCTCCGGAGGCGCCGCCCAGAGCAGGCAGCAGAGTGATGGCCGCTGCGGTCGGCGGCGGCGTGGCTAGAAGTGAGGATCAGGCGATGGCATAGGAGAGCCACGCGGTTGCAGCGCATTGATGCGTGGAATGCATGTTCCACCAAACATATGCATGTGCCATGGTCCGAATAGCGGTGCAGCCATCGAATTTCAGTTTTGCTGATGTGTCTGGGTTTCAAGCGTGTCTGTCATATCGGCTCCCTTGAGAGAGAGGATTGTTACACTGTTCCAGCCTCACTCAGGCCGATTGGCTTTGACACGGAGCTATCCTGCCAGCACCCTTAGCCTGTGGGCCATATCTTGCCGTGTTACCGTCGTGTGCCGCCTTCCTTCGCTGCTCGGATTATATCGCCACCCCCGCTACGTTAGTGTTTGTGAGGCTGCCTCTGCCTGCTGTGGTCCACACCGCGGCGATGCATTTGGCTGCGACCCTGCCGCGTGGAGTTCCCACGTGGACGGCCCCCTGTGCTACTGTGCGGCGTTGCCGCCGCCGGGAAGGCCACCAGGACCTGCGGTGGAGGACAAAACGACAGCATCAGAAAGTGGGACTGGATGACAGCAAGAGTGCTTTGCAGGCAGAGCCTCTGACGGCATCCCGAAGCACATGCAAATCGCAGCTCTTTGTCACAGTCGTAATCGAATGTTTCAACCTGATGAACTATCGATCAAGCACAGCACCCTGTCAACAGCAACCCCGCTGCGCACCTACACCCAAACTGGTCAAGAGAGCGCCTCCCTCCATGGAGAGCCTCATGTACAACAGATTTCGTCGAGACTCGAACCTGAGCATCGAGGCTGTACTGCCGGCAATCATCGTGATCAGACATGATGCGCGAAGACGCGTGCAGCGGCATCGCGTCCAGATCCTCGTGCTTGCCGCTTCCATATTGACGATGGACTCTCCAGGCACTCCTTATGGCGCTCTCGGTGCACGCTGGCGCTCACCATATTCGGACTCAATGGCCAGCGCGTGCTGCGGCGTCTCGCCAAGCTTCTTGCGCCCCTGAGCTCCGCCAGCTCCAGAATGGCAGCCGCCTTCCACCACCTCTGCCGTCACCTCCGCCATGAGCTGGATCCTGTGCGGCAGAATTGGTGGAAAAGTATGCGTGGGATAATCAAGGTCTCAGGTCCTTACAAATTTGGTGCTGCAGTGACGGCAGATCCAGAATTGCAGCCGCCTCCACCACCACTGCCTTCAGCTCTTCCATGAGCTTGATTCCTGCACGGCATATAGTCGTGATTAATTCAGCAATCGTCTCGTACACTGCTGCAAGGCCAGCTCCGCCAGGAGCCTTCACAGCTGCATCATTGAAGTTGAAGGCACTTCACCGGCTTGCAGCTCAGCTCACATGCAGCTCCAGCTCTGCCGCTGCTGGCACCACATTATCGCCGAGCCAGCAGGCCGTTCAGACTGAAAGCACGTTCACAGCCACAGCTAGGCTGGTCGCACATGTGAAACTGCACGATGGCGCAGCATCTCTTCCTAGCCTTTCGGCCATGGCCACATGGCGAGATATGAAGATTCATCTCTCAAGGGAGTGCGCTTCGTTCGTGGCGCGAGGTCAAGGTGGGCCCAGGCGGCGATCTGATTAAGATCAGAAACATGTTTCAAGCTGTCGTCTGTGTGGACGGATCTGCGGTGCACCTTTCTGCGCGGGGAAGTCCAGCCAGGCGGCGCGCGTCTTGCCGGTCCTGGAATTGCGCAGCCGGTCGCCCAGGCTGGCCAGGCTGCTGCGCCGGCTCTCCTCGAAGCACATGCTTTTGGTCTGGCACCCTGCTCGACACCGCCACCTGTGCGCACAGTCGGGTGTCCAATCCAAGCCACTGGTCATGATCGGCGAGATGAGTCAAACACTTTGAACCAGAGCCAGGCAGCAGCTTGCAGAAGAGCACGAGGTCGAGCACCAGAATGCAGCTTTGCAGGTTTAGTCATCTCTCCATGCCAAAAATCTTTGGGCACTCAAGAGTCTCCCACCTGCGCCCTGCAGGCAGGTGCATCGGCGTCGACGTCCCACCGCACGCAGGTGCTGCAGAAACAGCAGCGCTGGCGCCACGGCGGCGATGAAGCTGTCCAGCAGCTGGGCGTCGACGCTCCAGCTTGCCTGCGAGTTGGCGAATCGTTGATGTTTGGTCAAGATCTCTGTTCAAACGTGGGCGGTGATGAGAAGCTGTCCAGCATCTGGCTTGCAGCAGTTCAAAATCGATGTCGAACCTTTGCAAGTTCATCAAGGTGGGCACATCCGAGAATCGCACCTGGCTGATTGCGCCGCTTGCCGCTTGCGCATTTGTGCGCAGCGCAAGCCGCAGCAGAGTGCCCTCGACGCCGCCGCTGACGTCAAATGCCCGCAAACCCCCGCGGCGCAAGCTGGTGCGGAAAGTGCTGAGGCCGGCGCCGGCGCCGCACGCGCGGCCGCGCAGGTGGAACGGCTGCGGCGGCAGCTGCAGGTCGCACAGCTCCTTCTCGCCCAGGTACACACCTACGGGAAAACAGTTTTGGCTCCTTGCAAATAAGGCTGGCATGAAGGTTGTTGCATTTAGATGGCCTGATAGACAATTGGGGACAGCACAAAAAATTCTCAGATGTGTGCGCTGCCGCTGACGTCCTGTCAGCCGCACCAGCCGAAACAGCAGCACCATTATTTTAGTCTTGAGGTTCACGAAGGACTGGAGCAGAATATTTCTGCCGTCATGGGGATTGACGAGAGTCGGATGGAAGACGTGACGTGCCGTGTAGAACCGCAGTGGCAGCAGCATGCCAGGACGGCAAAATGACATTTCCCTGGCGCACCAAGGAGGCTGCAACTGTGAGCGCCACCACGCGTCGCGGGAAACAGGGACGAGGAATCTGTTTCTGGTGAGGACTGCACCAGCATGGTTCGCAGCTTGAAGCACGTTGCCGCGGCATCACCGAAATGCAGGAGGCGCAGTCGCTGAATGCCTCACGAACCTGCAGCAACTGTGACGCAGTGGCTGCGAGGGTGGCTGCATGACAAGGCACAAAGAAATATACTTGGGTCGCTGGCCGGTTGCCGTGTGCACAAGCACTCACCGTGACAGGACGAGGGCCGCAAGTGGCCGACCGGGTGCGGATGGTGCAGCATCTGATTTTCAACCCTGGTCCCATCCCTTCTTGAGGCCCTCCAGGCCGTTCTGCGACAGCTGCACTGCGGCAATGCCGCCACAGCAGAACATGTCCTGGACTTTGTCCGTCCTGCAGTGACGCAGAGCAGGATGTTAGCACCTGGCGGTCGCTGTGTGTGAGGCGTGTCGAGACACGCAAGCGGCATCAGGTGCACTGGAGAGTCAGTCAGCCACGCAGCCGGATGAACGCCGGGTGCCAAAACAGGCATTCATGGCCCACGTCTCCAGATGCAGGCCAATGCAGCGGCCGTCTGACAGCGCACGTGGAGGCCGGCTGCAGCAGCCCGTGAGCGCACAGCCAGGCGAGGCCCTGCTCGACAGCCGCAGCGGCTTCGTAGGTGTCTGCGCTCAGCATCGCATCCTCCAGCGTCAGCCGCGGCGGCTGCGAGCGCGCTAGGATGCGGAAGACTGCGCGCGCCTGCTCCGGCATGGACTCCACCAGCGACAGCGCCTGCGGCGGTGCACACAAGTCGTGACCCCCACGGAGCTGGGCCGATGGTGCGTGGCTGCCGAGCTCCCCTACCTCCCAGACTGCAAGCGCCAGCCGGGCGCGCATCGACATGTGCACCGCAAGTACCACGAGCGAGGCGGGGGCGCGCCTGCTTGCCCTGATACGTGTCGAGTTTGCAGCACAGCTCCCGCTCGAGCAGCTCTGTGGCGGCGGCAAGCGTCGCCGGTTTCTCCCACGCCATCGCGAGCCGCACCCGATGCATGCAGTCCTCCAGCAGGCCATGTGCGCTCCCTGCACGTACACCGGAAGGTGCTTCGGGCGGCGGCGCGATGCTCGGCCAGTGTCAGCTGCGAGAGAGAGTGTATCACCCATGCGCCAGCCTCACTCACTGGTGCTGAAGTGGGACAGATTCAAATCGAAATCAGCAGCTTGGATGTCTGATGTAAATCCATGTGATGGCGTCGTCAAATGATACTGAACACCTCCAAACAACAAGTCATGTCCGAATCTGTTTGGCTTCAGTATTGTGACAACCTGTCGGCCATGCCGCCGCCGCTCACTGTGAGAGGCAGCGGAGGCAGCGCGCGATGGGAGACACCCCATCCGGCATCGAGGGGGCCGCACCTGAGCGCCAGTACATCAACGACTGCAGCACCAACTTTGCGCGCTCTGGCAACGCGTGCACTTCCACGCCAGGCGCGCTTGCCGCGCGGGCGAGGCGCTCGGCCACCTCCTCAGGCTGCGCGTCCGGGACGTGGATGACGTGGATGACGCGGGTGTCGAGCTGGTGCGTCGGCCTCACCGTCCACAGGCTGCTGATCTGCACACCAGCGTGCCCACGCTGACTGACTGACGGGCACACCAGGTGGCGCAGCTGGTGCTCGTGCAAGGATGGCAGCGTGGACACCAGACGCACAGTGCGGCGTTGTGCAGCAGCACAGAGAAGCCGGCGCAGCAGACTGTGCTGAGCCAGAGGACCGCGGCCTACTCACCCAGGTGTTTAGGGCGACTATGCGGTTGACGCCCTCCCGTGCCGCCTCCGGCATCAGGTCGAAGTCGCAGATGCACAGCAACACCTTCATGGGCTGCCTGCAGCGTGACGTCGCCGTGGCTGAGTGGCAAGCACAGCACAGCACAGCTGGCGACGCGGTATGACAGCGAGCTCGGCACGACAGACGGCATGGCGTCCGCACCTTCCGACCCTGGGCTGCGCGACGCTGATGCTGTTGCCCAGGCATTCCTTACGGAACTCTGCACCCAGCTGCTTCATGAAGTAGCGGAGAGGCTGCACCAGCTGGCGGTCCGTTTCCTTGACGCTGCCGCCTGAGGCCTTGAAAATGGCCGTGTCCGGCTGCTTCTCTAGGCTGGCGCAGACGGCTCGCACTACCTGCAGCGGCGGCACAGGACCCGTGAGTTACCTGCAGGCAGCTGCGCGCCTGGCGAGCAAGTGGAAGTGCAAGTTGACAGGCTGCCTGGATGGCGCTCTCACCTGGTCAGCGCCCACGTCGTGAAAGCCAGTCAGCGCCACGCGTCTGCTGCTGCCTGAGGTCAGGCACTCAAACACCTGCGCGACCGGCTCCTGCAAGCGGCACATCGCAGTGTGTGACAAAACAGCCCAAGGCCACTATGCAGAGACATGCCCACGGGAGCACAGGCAGCAGGGTCGGGGCCGGGGTCAGGCTGCGTCGCGCCTGCAGACGCGGGGCCAGCTGCGTGGTTGGTGCGCTGGCGATGGACTGCCCCTGCGATGGACAGCAGACTGCATTCAAGTGCACTCGTTCAGCTGCATGCGCAGTCGGGCGCTGCCGCCACATGCAGCTGCCAGGCACCAGCGCGCCGGGCTGTGAGCGATGAGCGTCAGCGAACACAGGCCCTGAAGCGGGCGGCGGGAACTCACCGGAAGAGCCGGCCAGGCGGAGACAGGCGGCGCGACGCCGCCTGCCCGGGACCTTGTGCCAGCCTGGCTGCGCCCGCCGCGGATGCCAACATGGCGACCTCTGCCTGCGGGCAGGCCACCGCAAGAATCGGCCGATGTGTTCAGGGAGGCAACGCACTGCGGTCCCGCCAGCGGCAGCTCATGCATGCTCATGCACGTCCGATCATAAGCCTGGGGGCACACTGCAGCATGTCCGAAATGCTACTCGTCAGGCCAGCACCCTGCACAGGTTGCATGCAGCAGCAGGATGCCGCCGCGCACCAGGCGATGTGTTGCAGTCGTCGTCGTCATCCGGCACCGTGCTGCAGCTGTTCTCTGAGGCGCCAGTGGTGCAGCTCGACGCCTGCTGGAGCAAGCGCCCGGTCACCAGGCCTGAGTGCAGAGAAGGCAGCAGGCCGCCGTGTCATGCGCCACCTTGCCTGTGTGAATGCCACATGCAGCTGCTCCACACCTCGGCAGCGCAGGCCGCCCCGCCTCCAGCATGCCATCCACCTGTCGCGGCTGCATGTCGGCGTGGGTTGCGCCGGACCACGCCGCCTGCAACGACGCCGTCATGGTCAGGTCCAGAGTGGAGGCACGGCCTGCTGGCTGCTGCCCTGTGCAGTGCAGCCGCTGCGTCGCAGCGCGTACGTGGCACACGGAGACAGCGTGGAGGTTCCACAGCAGCCGCGGCGGGTCTGTTGGACCAGGGCATCTGCTCACCTTTCGGGGACGCGGCCGCCCCTGTCGACCCGGCATCCCTGGGCGGCGCGCTGAGGGGAGAAGCTGCCTCAGCGTACGAGAGCCGCCGCCCCTGCGCCGGCGCCGTGCCCGCCGGGCCTGCCGCTGCTTTGCCTGCGCTCGCGCAAGCCCCTGTCTGAGCAGCAGAACGGCATGTCCCTCCCGGCCAGCAAAGCGCCGGCGGGCTCATAAACGCAAGCAGGACGCGCACCGTCGTGTGGCGAGCAGCTGCTGGCGCGCTTGGCGGACGACGAGGCCGGCTCAGCGACTGCCTGAGCGACGCGCCTAGTGTACGGGCGGGCTGTGCGCTGCGCCGGCGGGAGCAGCGGCACGGTCCGGCTGGCCGGCCTCCGCGGCGGCTGCGGCGCGGTTAGGGTTTAACTGAAGGATCATCTGCGACAGCTTCTCTGCTGCAGATTGTCCCCGACACATGTAGGTACTGGCAATGAGCGCACCTCCTCACGGGGGCCATGGAAGACGGTGTGGCCCTCCGACAGCAGCAGGATATCGTCGAACAGGTCGTGCACCTGCAACGAGGGTTGCAAGCTCTTCCTGGCAACGACTGTGCCATCAAGGTCGGTTCCGGTGCATACAGCCGTCGTTGAGTCTGGTGCACCGGCCCAGGCGGCGAGCAACTGATTACTGTCTGAAAACGTCAGCTGATGAGCTTTCAGCATGTTGCCAGCAAAACCCAACTCTGCAGAGTTGCTGCACATCACAACTCTGGGCACCTCGGGGGTGGGCTGCAGCAGCGCGAGCAGGATGGTGGCGTCGCGGATGTGGCAGATGTGGCCAGGATCCGCGTGATCTGGTGCGTGGTGCTGGAGTCCACCCCGGTAGAGATCTCGTCCTGTGCACCGCCAATAAATGCTGTGTAGAGCCTCATCCATGTGTCAGGGCAAGAGCACGTCGTGCGCAGCTGGGACATACGGCGACAGGCCTCGTAGAGCTTCCTGAGATACTGGCCGGCGGGGGCCATATGGCCCCTTGGCCAGTATCTCAGGAAGCTCTACGAGGCCTGTATGCATGCATGCGAGGCCTGTATGCATGCATGACGAGCGTCTTCTTTGGTCCAATCGTAAAAAAACGCTGCATTCCATTGCACGGCCCTTGCTCAACACCGGCATCTCTGAGCTGCGAGGTAGACTCTCAGGTAGTTAGAGACACACCACCGCTATTGGGTGCACAGGCTCCACTGAGCCCAAGGTGTCATTCTGAGCTGTGAGCATCACCCGAGACGGCAGCGGGAGGAACATATTGAACATCATGGTTTCTTCGTCTGAAACTGTCGATAAGAGAATCGCATCACTCCTGGCAGGCGTCAGCCCCATGCGCGGCAGCTCCTCTGCGATGGCCTGCGCGATGGTGCGGTCGAAGCGCGCCTTTGGTCCCTCCGCTAGCAGTCGTCTCAGCTCCTCCTGGTACTTGTCCTCCGCCTTGTTGAATTTCCCCGCCGGCAGCAGCTTGCCGTCGCTGCGCATGTGGATAAAACAGTCTCGCTAGTTTCGTTTACTTTGTTGTACCAAATCATTGGCGCATGCACTATCAGATAGATGGACCAGCAGCTCATGGTACTTGTCCTCCGCCTTTTTGAATACCCGCGCCGGCAGCAGCTGCTGTTGCTGTGCATAATGGAAACATCAAATTATGGCTTTATTGGTTTCATCTGCACGCGGTTTTCAAGCTCTCTCCACCAGCAGCCGATCCAGCAGCTCCTGGTACTTGTCCCCTTCACGCTTGAATTTGCCCGCCGGCAGCAGCTTGCCATAGCTGCGAGACGGGAGAAAACTGTATGTTGAAAAAGACATATTTCTGGTCTCTACGCCAACCCAGCAAGCCATCCAGCAGGTCCTGGTACATGTCCTCAGCTCTCTAAAATTTCCCCGCCAGCAGCAGCTTGCCACCGCTGCAGGTGCAAAGGGGAATATAGATAGTCGATTCACGGTGGTCTAACAGCTCCTGGCAACTTGTCCTCCGGCAGTGGTTTGCAATCTCGATACATCGGCATGAGCTGGCGGCGCGGTCCGATTTGGAGCTGTTTGCGTGCATGCGCAGCAACATCTTCATGGTCCTTCCAGCACGTCTACTGCCATTCATGCGAAGGGCACATCGCCTGACGATCCGGCGGCGCGATTCAACCTAGAGCTGCTGGCGTGAGCTGCTGGCGTGCGTGCGCGGCGCCTGGCCTGAAGCATTCAAGACGCTGCTGGACCTGGTAGCCGACAACTTGTGCATACAGGCTCATTTCCGCCCGCAGCGACGCTGGAAAGGGCGGATGGAAGCGGCGCCGGCTTCGTGCTGGCGCAGAAGGTGCACAGGGCTGGCAGAAGCAACGTCATATCAGATCGGATCTCTGACACGGCAAAACACGGCACGGCAGATGACACGAGCAAGCTTGCGGACTTGACGCAGCAGTCTCAGCAGTGGCACACGGCTGGCGCCAAGGACCGCTCGTCTCAGGAGCAGATGCATAATGCATCTGGCCATGGCGAGGTATCAGACTCGTGCTGTGCTACGTGTCGTCGTCTGCAGGAGATTAAAGTGGACAGTTGGGCTCTCTGGCTCCCAAACTCAGGCATGTGGTCCATCGATCAAACAAAATCGGCATCAATCATCCGCCATCGACGTTCACCAAATCATGTTCCATCAGCTCGGTTCAGAGTGTAGCTCCATGCTTCTGTGGCGCGGCAACGCCGCGCCACCACACCACCACCCCCGCGGCAACGCCGCGCCACCACACCACCA
>JAABUM010002508.1_pt1 | contig 24452 bp, 17 predicted proteins | sample 5559161 | NCBI WGS metagenome assembly JAABUM01 (sample SAMN10711868, study PRJNA513369) | rock metagenome | isolation source: Antarctica rocks | place: Antarctica: Victoria Land, Siegfried Peak nord
GCGACTCAGACTGGGGATTGCTGGGCCGGCGGCGCGGCAGGGCCACCGACGACGGAGGCGCCGATGATGCCGGCGTGAATGGTACCGTGGGGTTCGCCGCGCTGGGTGCGGTGAACCTGGGCATGGGCGGCGGAGCAGGCGGGGGAGTGAGCGGCATTGGCGGGGGTATGGGGGCCGCTGGCCTGGGCGTCGGGGCCGCGCTGGCCACCGAAGGGGCTGCTGGCGACCTGGCCAACGACGAGGGCTACACCCGTGGCGAGGACACCGAGCAGGCCCGCGGCTAGAGGGAAGCGTCAGATTTTAGTGCGCGGGGAGCAGAACGAGAGATAGGTAGGGATACAGGGTGGCTAGCCCGCCACGAGGCGTGTGTCCCCCTATGCACCGGCGGCTGCCGCACCCGTGGGTACTGAAACCTGCAGCTTCTCCCTATGAGTGGACAGCCACCTGCCTGTTATAGTCCAGGAACGGCTGGAAGGCGCGAGGCGGGTTATCCATGGTCAGCAGTGGCCGATCAACGGCGAACGCGCCGATATTGTAGTCCGTCGCCCCATCAATGGCCAATTCGCTGAGGATGCGGCCAAAGATGGAGGCGAACTTGAACCCATGGCCGGCGCCCAGGGCCAATGGGACCTGTGGATAGCCCGGCAGCGTGTCCAGCACAAAATCGCGGTCGGGCGGCAACGTGTACATACAGGTCTTGGTATAGAGGGCCGGACCCGCTGCCGTAGGCATCACATCGCGGATGAACCGGGCGACGCGAGCCAGCGTGTGGGGGTCGGCCTCAAAGGTGCGTGTCTCTGGCGTCACCTCGCGGCCGCCCATGTCCTGGGCCACCTTGACTCCGCCCTCTTCGCCATGGACGGGGATGCCGTAAAAGCAAGGGTTATCCTGCCAGATCCAGACAGGGAAGCGATCGGGGGAAAAGTCGCTCAGGTGGGGGGTGGCATAGTAGGTCACCTGCTCCTGGGTCCAGGTCAGGGGCAAGGCGACACCCAATGGTTTCAAGACCTGATTTGTCCAGGCGTCGGCGGCCACGACCAGCTTGCGGCAGCGATAGGTACGCTCCGGCGTGGTCACCTGCATGCCACCGTCAGCCAGTGGGGTCACGGCGGTGACCGGCGTGTTGTCACGAAGGGTGGCCCCATGGCGGCTGGCCAGTCGCAGATGCGTCCTGGTACACCTGCCGGCAGGGGCAAAGCCGCTCTGTGCCTGATAAATGCCCACGGTGCCATCTTGCACGGTGAACTGGGGGAACCGGCGCATGATCTCGGCGGCGTCAAGCGCTTCGAAGGGCACGTTCATGGCGCTCATGCTGGCCTGATGTCCGGCCGGCGACAGGCTGGCTCCCGGCGGGAACAAGTCGAGGCCGCCCGTGATCACCAGCAACTGTTCGCCGGCGTCGGCTTCCACCTCGCGCCAGGCGGTATAGCTATGCTTGGCCAATTCGACGTAGACCGGTTTGTCGTAGGCAAGGCGGACGATGCGCGAGTGATCCTCCGAGGCCCCGCGCTCGTGGCCGAACTCAAACTGCTCCAGGCCCAGCACCTCCGTCCCGGCGCGACGGGCCAGCCAATAGGCCGCGCCGCTGCCAATCCCACCCAGACCCAGTACGATATACTCGTAGTCGCTTTTGGCGCCCTGATCTGTCATTGCCCCGCCTCCGTCCCACGCCTGCCCATCGCTCCATTCCCCTGTCCCTGACCGGGCCAGATCCTGCTCTGGCGGGACAGCAGGCTGTGCCAGCATTGTAGAAGTTGGGCCGTGGTCGTGTCAAACCACCTTGCCTTCGTGGAGGCGCCCGCCTGAGATGATTCCGCTGGTGGCGCCTCATCTCGCTCCTTCCAGTAGAGCGTTTCGTTCTTCCCCGAGCTTTCTCATTGGGTAACCAGGACCTGAGCGGTAGCAATGACATGGTAGGCTAGCACACGCTGCATGCGATAGCGATCAGAACGGGGGCATAACCGCATTGCGCGTGCTGGTGTGTCAGGAACGCCTGGCCTACAATTAGGCAAGCTGGCAGGGCATCCACATCTGGTGAGGCAGGAATCGCTTGAGAGGGACCATATGGGCATCACCACGTTTATCCATGAATTGAACTGGGAGGACCTGCCCGACCAGGTGCGCGGGCAGGCCCGCCGCTGCCTGCTGGATACCCTCGGCGTGGCCGTGGGCGGACGGCGAACCGACCTATCGCGGATCATCAACGACTATGCCGCGGCGGTGTACCAGGGCCAGGACGCCCAACTGTGGCTGGACGGCCGCCCTGTATCGCCGCCGGGGGCTGCCCTGGCCAATGGCATCACCATTGATGCCCTGGACATTCACGATGGCGAGCGGTTGGTCAAGGGCCATGCCAGCGTCGCCGTGGTGCCCTCCGCGCTGGCCACGCTTGGCCTGGGTCATGGTGGCGTCGTCACGGGGCGCGAACTGCTGACCACCCTTGTGGTGGGGTGGGAGGTGGCTTTGCGGGCAGGTCGCGCCCTCCATGGCACCGCCTGCGACTACCATACCTCCGGCGCCTGGAGCGCGCTTGGCTGTGCCGCGGTCACGGCACGGCGGCTGGGGCTGGGGAGTGAGGAAACTCGCCATGCCCTGGGCATTGCCGAGTACCATGGTCCCCGATCGCAGATGATGCGCTGTATTGACTATCCCACCATGCTCAAGGACGGCTCGGGCTGGGGGGCAATGGCTGGGGTCAGCGCGGCGTTGCTGGCCCGCGGCGGTTTCACCGGCGCACCGGCGATTACCGTGGAGGGGCGGGATGTGGCCGAGATCTGGGCGGATCTGGGCGGGACCTGGCTGACCGCCCAGCAGGATTTCAAGCCCTATGCCGTGTGCTACTGGGCGCAGCCGGCCATCGCCGGAGCCCTGGCCGTGCAGCGTGCCCACCACCTGTCACTGGAGACAATCGAGCGGATCGAGGTCGCCACCTTCCGGGAAGCCAGCTGCCTGGCCGGGTATGAACCGCGCACGACAGAGGAGGCGCAATATAGCCTGCCTTTTCCGGTGGCCGCTGCCCTGGCGCACGGCCAGTTAGGCCCCGCTGAGTTAACCGGTCAGGCCCTGCGCGACCCGCTGGTGCTGCGCCTGGCCAGCCGTGTGAAACTGATCAATAAGCCAGACTACGACCGCCGCTTTCCCCAGGAGCGGATTGCCCGTGTGCGCATGCACACCAGCGCGGGCGAGGTCTTTGACTCCGGTGAGGCGGTGGCCTTGTGGGATGGACCGGGCCTGCCCAGCGATAACGAGCTGTGCCAGAAGTACCGCTGGCTGGCCGGTGATGTGCTGCCGCCAGAGCGGACGGATGCGCTGGAGCACTCCGCCTGGAACTGCGCGGATCTTCCCGACGCGGCGGCCTTGCTCTCCTTGCTTGCCCCGCCTGCTGAGTCGCCAGCCACCGGCATATCCTAGCCTGAGCTGAGTCTCTTCAGCATGCCACGGCTTTCCGTGTTTGCGGTTTCCAATTTTAGTCTTGTTGACAGGGGCAGGTAACGGTGCTACGCTCATGATGCACTTATAGCCTGCGTTGTGGTGGTCACACAGTGCCAACGTTCCGGCCCCGGTGAGTGCGACCCGCCGCATGCGGAGCATAGGGCGACACGCTACCGGCGACGAGCAGGCAGGCGTGGTATGTCCGGCATAGACGGAGGCGTAGGATGAATGACGAAGTCAAGGATCTTGGCGACCAACTTTTCCGTGGCGAGCTAACCCGCCGCGACTTTATCCAACGAGGTCTGGCCCTGGGTATGACTGCCTCGGCGGTGGGGCTGTTGCTGCATAACGCCGCGCCCGTGCTGGCCGCCATGGAACGCCATCAGTCGCCGTCCCCGCGCATGGGCGGGACCCTGCGGGTGGCCGACCCGGGCCCGACGCCCGGCGGCCTGGACCCTGCTGTGCAGCAGGATACGGCGACGATCGGGATCTGCCACAACATCTATAACTTTCTCGTGCGCATTGACGAGCACCTGATCCCCTATCCTGACCTGGCCACCAAGTGGTCGGCGTCGGCCGATGGCCTGACCTGGACCTTGCCCCTGCGCAAGGGCGTCAAGTTCCACAGTGGCAAGTCCTTCACCGCCGCGGATGCCATCTACTCGCTCAACCGGATCAAGAACCTGGGTTTAGGCGGCGCCTCGCTGCTGACCAATGTGAGCAGTATGGAGATGTCCGGTCCCTATACATTGGTGATCCATGTCAAGACGCCCACCCCCGACCTGCCCAACTTCCTGGCCGATTACCACATGTGTATCATCGAGAATGGCTTCGATCCCAATATCGCCGCGACATCATTCGCGCCGAAAAAGGGCTACGCCGGCGGCTATGTCAAGTTCACCAGCGGGCCGTCGGGCACAGGCCCCTTCATGCTGAAGGACTTTGTGCCGGGCGACCACGCCACGCTGGTGCGTAACCCGCACTACTTCGAGGCGCCCTACCCCTACCTGGACACCGTCAAGTTCCTGTACTTGCCGCAGCCGTCCACGCAGGTGGCCGCGGTGCAGTCGGGCCAGGTGGACTTTATCACGGTGCTGACCCCGGCACAGGTGACTCCTCTGCTGAACGCGCCGGGGATTAAGATCACCACGCTGCCGACCACGGCCTTCCTGAATATGCGCATGCGCGCGGACCGCAAGCCGTTCAGCGATGTGCGGGTGCGCCAGGCCTTCAAGTATATCGTCGACCGCAAGGCGGTCGACCAAGTGCTGGTCAATGGCATGTCGCCGCTGGGCAACGATACACCCGTCTCGCCAGGATTTGGCCAGTGGTACAGCAACATCCCCGTGCGGCCACACGATCCGATGAAGGCGCAGGCTCTGTTGAGCGCGGCCGGCTATACGAAGGAAAAGCCCCTGACGGTCAAACTCTACGCGGCCAACTCGGCGGGCGCATTGCAGTTTGCCACGGCCTACCAGCAGATGGCCGGCGATGTGAACAACGTAGCCATCTCCATCGTGTCGGATACACTGAGCACCTACTACACCTATTGGCTGAAGGCGGACTTCGCCATTACCTCGTGGGGCGCGCGCACGGTGCCCCAGGAGATCCTGGACCTGCTGTACCGGGAGAAAGCTGTCTGGAACGAGGGCCACTATTACAACCCCAGGCTGGAAGGGCTGCTCACGGCGGCGGGCTCGGAGTTGAACACGGCCAAGCGCAAGAGCCTGTATCGCCAGATCGAGACGCTGCTCAGCGACGACGGCCCATCAATCATCCCGTCGTACAACGTGTTCGCGCTGCCCTTGCGCACGCGGGTGCAGGGGTTCACCCCGCTACCGGACACCTTCCACTACTACAAGACTGCCTGGGTCACCTCCTAGTCACGGTCGCGTCGTCTGATGGGGTATCCCTCGGTCTAGGATGATCCAATGGCCAGGCCTCCGGCGGCCGCCATCGCTCTAGCACGGCGATGGTGGCCGGACGGGCGTTGGTAGAAGGTCTAAACTATGCGCCGGTTTATCATCCGCCGTTTACTCTTGATTGTCGTTGTCTTAGTTCTTGTCTCACTAATCGTCTTTGTGATCACCAGCGTGATCCCGGGTGACACGGCTCAGACCATTCTTGGTCAAGCGGCTACCCCGACCAGCCTGGCCGCCCTGCGGCGCCAGCTTGGCTTCGATCAGCCCGCTCCACAGCGCTACCTATGGTGGATGGGTAACCTCTTGACCGGCAACCTGGGCGTTTCGCCGACCATGTCGTTGCCCGTGGGACCCTTGATCTTGAATAAGCTGGGCAACTCCCTGATCCTGGCTGGGGCGGCGCTGCTGTTTACCGTGCCCCTGTCGCTGCTGTTGGGCGTGATCTCCGGCCTGAACAAGAACCGCTGGCCAGACAGTGTGATCTCGCTGGCCACACTGGCCGGGGTGGCCCAGCCGGAGTTTGTCACGGGAACCTACCTGGTGGCCATCTTCGCCTCGTGGCTCCATATCCTGCCGGCGATCAGTTCGTTTGGCAGCGATCAGACCCTGAGTCAGAATGTCACGGCGCTTATCCTGCCCGTGATCACCCTCTCCCTGGTCTTGCTGGCCTATATAGGGCGGATGACCCGCACCAATGTCATAGACGTGATGGAGACCGACTATGTGCGCAGCGCCATCCTGAAGGGCTTGCCCTACCGCGAGGTGGTGGTCCGCCATGCCCTGCGCAACGCCCTGCTGCCCTCGATCACGATTATCGCCTCCAACGTGGGCTGGCTGTTGGGCGGCATCGTGGTCACGGAGAGCCTGTTCGGCTTTCCGGGCCTGGGGCGCCTGCTGCTGTTCGCCGTGCAGAGCCGCGACGTGGTGGTGATCCAGGATATCACGCTGGTGATTGCCCTCATCTTTGCCCTGTCCAATCTGGGCGCTGATATCCTGTACGCGGTGCTCAACCCACGCGTGCGCTTCGCTTGATCAGATAGGATACGTGATGGGCGCTGATGTGACAGTGAAGCCGGGAAGCGACGGGGGCCGCGCAGTGTTGCCCGCGCCGATCCCACAGGATGGACGGCCACGGCCAGCGCGCCAATCTGGTCTCTCGTGGTGGCTGGTCCAGGCACGGGCGCAGCCGCTGGCCGCCTTTGGCCTGGCCATCCTGGTGATCTGGCTGCTGATCGCCATCCTAGCGCCAGTCATCGCGCCCTACAGCTACAAGCAGGGCGACTATATGATCGCCGCACCGTCGCTGCAGCACCCCTTTGGCAAGGACAACTTCGGGCGTGATGTGCTGAGCAGGGTGCTGTATGGCAGCCAGTCGGTGATCTTCCTCGCGGCGGTGGCCACGCTGGCCTCCCTGATCTGCGGGACGACCATTGCGCTGTTTGCCGGATATTATGGCGGCATCGTTGACGAGGTGTTGATGCGCTGTGCCGACGCGGCAATGGCGCTGCCGGCGATTCTGCTGGCACTGTTGATCCTGGCGATGACTGGTCCGGGCAACCTGGGCCTGTTCCTCTCTACCGTGATTGTCTTCTCGCCGCTGGTGGCCAGGGTGGTGCGCAGTGCCGTGCTGCCCCTGGCCGGACGCGAGTTTATTGCGGCGGCCAAGCTGCGCGGCGAACACGGTCCGGCCATCATGCTGCGTGAACTGGTGCCCAATCTGCTGGGCGTGCTGGCCGTGGAGGGCTCGATTCGGGTGGGGTATGCCATCTTCCTGATCGCCTCGCTAGGCTTCCTGGGCGTGGGCGTGCCGCCGCCGACGCCCGACTGGGGCGTGATGGTCAGTGATGGTCAGCAATACGCGCTGCAAGCGCCCTGGATGGTCATCTTTCCCGCACTGGCCATCTCGTCGCTGGTCATCGGCATCAACCTGGTCTCCGATGGGGTCAAGCAACTGGTCACCGCCCTGGAGCAACGCCGTGGCGACCGGGCGCCTATCTCGTTGGACGCCATCAGCGTGGGTGGGGCGGGTCTTGGAGTTGGGGAGAGCGCCTCATGAGCGAAGGGCCGCTGCTGGAGGTGCGCCACCTCAACGTCTCGTACCGGCAGGGCCAGGCCGTAAACCCGGTGCTGCGCGACATCTCACTGACCCTGCGGCGCGGTGAGGCCTATGGCATCATCGGTGAAAGCGGATCGGGCAAGAGCACCCTGGCCTATGCGATCATGCGCCACCTGGGGGGACAGGGGCGGATTGACTCGGGTGAGATCCTCTTTCAAGGCGAGGACCTGCTGCGCAAGTCTGAGGAGCAGATGCGCGGTCTGCGCGGTTCGCGCATCGCTATGGTCTATCAGCAGCCGCAGGCGTCACTCAACCCATCAATCCCGCTGGGCCAGCAGATTGAGGAGGTGTTTATCACACATAACCGGGTGACCCGCCAGGAGGCCCGCCGCCGGGCCCTGGAGATGCTGGAGCGGGTGCGCATGCGTGACCCCGTGGCCACGGCGCGGCTGTATCCCCATCAGGCCAGCGGGGGCATGCAGCAGCGGGTGGTCATCGCCACGGCGCTGGCCCTCAACCCGGATCTGATCATTCTGGACGAGCCGACAACGGCACTCGACGTGACCACCCAGGCCGCCGTGCTGGAGTTGCTGGAGGACCTGCGCCGTGAGTTCGGTACCTCCTTGATCTTCATCGCCCACGATCTGGCCGTGATCACGCGCATCTGCGAGCGGCTGGCCGTTTTCTACGCTGGAGAGATCCTGGAAGAAGCGCCGCTGCACGATATATTCGCCGCGCCGCGCCATCCCTACACCGCTGGCTTGATCGAATGCCTGCCCGATCGCGGCGTGGCCCGTGCCCGCCAACCGCTGACCCCCATACCGGGACGCCTGCCCAGTGTCTCCGCGTTGCCACCCGGCTGTATCTTCGAGCCGCGCTGCCGCTACGCCCATGCCGACTGCACCCAGGATCACCCCAATCTGGCCGAGGTGGAAGCAGGCCATCGCGCCCGCTGCTTTTACTGGCGTGAGGTGCGTGTGGTGCGCCCGGCGCCTGCCGATGGCGTCGTGATTGCTCCCTCTGCTGCCCGGGAGGACCCCGTGCCAGGGGCGGGTTTGCTAGAACTGGAGGGGGTGGTCAAGGAGTTCAAGCGCGATGGCGCCGAGCAGAACACGCGTGTGCTCAACGCCATCAGCATGAGCGTGCATGATGGACAGACCATTGGGTTAGTCGGCGAAAGCGGCAGCGGGAAGACGACGATGGCCCGCTGTATTTTAGGGCTGACCACCGCCGACGATGGCCGGATCACCTTTGGCGCGCGTGACCTGCCGCGGCGCATTGAGCGGCGCGACGCCTCCATGCTGCGTGAGCTACAGATGGTCTTTCAGAACCCCGATATGTCGCTCAACCCACGACAGACCATCCGCACCATCCTGACCCGGCCCATCCGCTTACTCAACCGGCTGGGCCGCAAGCAGGCCGAGGCGGCCGCGCTCGATTTGCTGGGCGCGGTCAACCTTGACCACGCCTACATGGACCGCTACCCGGGGCAGCTAAGCGGTGGTGAGAAACAGCGGGTGGCCATCGCCCGCGCCTTTGCCACGCACACAAAGCTGGTCATCTGCGACGAGCCTGTCTCAGGGCTGGATGTCTCCGTGCAGGCCACCGTGCTGAACCTGCTGCAGGAACTGCAAGACCGGCGGGGCACGGCGTATCTGTTCATCTCGCACGATCTGCAGGTCGTCCAGTACCTGGCCGACCGCATCGTGGTGCTCTACCGGGGCAACATCGTGGAGACCGGCACGACCGATCAGGTGTTTACCGGCCCCAACCATCCCTACACCGAGTTGCTGCTGTCGTCCATCCCGCTGCCCGACCCCGACGCGCCCAAGCTGCGCCTGGCCCTGCAAAGCGAGATCCGGGCCGAGGCCGGCGCGGACGGCGCCGGCTGCCCCTTCAAGGGACGCTGCCACCGCAAGCTGGGGGCCATCTGCGATACCGAGTTCCCGCCGCTGCGCACCGTAGGGCTCAACCACGTCTCCCTGTGCCATATCCCTGTCGAGGATCTGCCCACGGCCCTGACACGTCAGCGCATGGCCGCCGATGAACTGGTCACACCCTCGGGTAGTACAGGATCCTGATCCTACCCCAGGCGGGCGCTGATGTAGCGGCGGATGTCCAGGCTACTGTCCTCCATGGGGGCATAATAGCCGGCCTGGAACGAACGCGAGGTCATGCCGCGCTGCACGCCCGCGCAGATGGCCCAATCCTGTTTATTGACCAGGTCCCAAAACTCCACGGCATCGGACGGGTCGAAACTGCTCCTGGCCATCTCCGTTGGGTGAAACAAGAAGTCACAGACGACAGTGGTGTGCGCGGGATTGCGCGGCCACAGCGTGAAGGCGGCAATGTGGTCGGCTGAGTAGCTGGTCAGTAGGTTAGGGTAGATCAGTTGACCCTTGTGGCGCGTCTGCTCGGCCTCGCTGAGCCCGGGAAAGGAGGCGCGATCGGTGGTTCCGCTGAAGGTAAAGGTGACCGCGCCTTCACGGTGAGGGATGCCGTTGGCCCAGTCTAGCCCCGAGCCGCCCTGCTGCCTGAAGGCCGGCACAAGCTCACACAGCTCGGGGTGGACCCCGGCGCAGTGGTAACATTCGTTGTAGTTTTCCATGACGACCTTCCAGTTGGCCTGGACCTCGTAGACGATACGATGAGCCATCCGCAGGTCGGCCAGGGGGTAGCGGCTGAACTCCCCGGGCACGCTACCCAGTTGCTCACGCAGGGTATAGTGGCGCGCCACGGCCTCCGCTGGCGTGAGATTGAGGAAGATGAAGCCGCCCCAGGTATCAACGGCCACGGGGTGCAGCGAGAAATCGGCCTTGTCGAAGCGCTCGTTGTCCCGCAAGAAGGGGGCGCCACGCAGGGCTCCGGTCTCGACGCTGTAGGTCCAGGAATGATAGGGACAGCGAATAGCGTTGTGGAAGTGCCCCGTTGGTCCAGGCGCTGGCTGGCCCGGCGCCGTGGAGCCGGGGGGAGGCGCATCGTCGAGGGCCAGGTGGCAGCCGCGGTGACGGCATACATTGTAGTAGGCCTGCAGGGCGCCGTCCTTGTCACGGACCACCAGCACGCTCTCGCCCAACACATCAATGGTCAGGAAATCACCAGGATGGGGCGCCTGCTCCTCCCGCCCCACGCAGACCCACTCGCGGTAGAAGATGCGCTCCTTCTCCCGCGCAAAGACCTCTGGCGATAGGTACGCCGACGCGGGAAGGCTCTGCTGTAGATTGGCGTCAACAAGCGGGGCATCGAGGTATGGGCTCTCTGGTGGGGCCTCTTCGATCTCCAGGGTCATCGGGCTTTCTCCCTTTGCTCTGCCGCCACGTTACAAGCGCTCAGCCAGGTCTAGGTTTTCTTTCTTGAGGCTAGGATCGGTGCCCAGGAAGGCGTGCTTGGACATATCGGCTGTGTAGCGGCTGGCCGGTGGGGTGCGGCCCAACGCCTCGGCCATGCTCCGAATGTGGTGCGGCCCGGCGCCACAGCACACGCCCAGGTAGTGGACGCCCATCGCGTACGCGGCACTGGCAAAGTCGGCGATCTCGTAGCGGGTGCAGGTGAATGGGTCCAACGCCGTGGGGAAGGCCCGACCATCGGGCGTGACTGCGTGCGCGGGATCGTGTAGCGAGATGAACGTCGGCTGCGCCTCGGTTGTGCGGTAGGGGACAGGCAGGCCAGCCACGTGGACCGACACGGCGTCGCGGATCTCCCTGAGCAGTGGCAGCATCGTGGTAGGCCCGCGGTGGCAGTTCAGTCCCACCACATCGGCGCCGCCCGCCTCCAGGCGGCGGGCCACCTCCGCCGGCGACCAGCCCTCGCGGGTGACCCTATCCTGATGGATGGAGATGGTGACCACCGCCGGCAGGCCAGCTTTCTTGATCAGGTCGAGGGCAATCAGGGCCTCCTCGCCATAGGAGATCGTCTCGGCAATAATGAAATCGACTCCGGCCTCGACGGCCCACCCCACCTGCTCTTCAAACATGGCCCGCGTGGCCGCTGCCGACGCCGCGTCGCCCACGAAAACGTTTGAGTTGGAGATATCGCCGGCCAGCAACGCGTTGTTCTCGTCGGCCACCTTCCGGGCGATGCGCAGGGCCTGCCGGTTCATCTCCTCCAGGAGATGCTCCTTGCCCACGATACGCAGCTTCTCACGATGGGCATAGTAGGTCAGCGCTTCGACGACATCAGAGCCGGCATGGACAAAGTCGCGGTGCAGACGCTCCACCACCTCGGGATGGTCAAGCACAACCTCCGGCACAAAGGCCCCGGCCTGCAAGTAGCCGCGGCGCTCCAGCTCAAAGAGATAGCCCTCGGCACAGACCACCGGACCCTGGGCGAGACGCTCCAGCAGCCCCAGCTTGCTCGTAGCAGCAGTGTCAGACATGGTCATCCTTCCGCAATGGCGATTACGCATACGTGGAGCTAAGCTGAGTTGCCGCGCCTGGCCCGTGTCTACATGGGCAGGTGCGGCATCTATGGGCTGCGTTCAGTGTACACGCCGCGCAACACGGCAAGCAAGCACCTGATCAAGCGACCATGATCCTGTTGTCGCTGATGCGCCACTCACGATCAAAGCCGCTGTCGCCGGTCAGCTGAGTGCCCGATCCAGATCATCCATGATGTCCTCGGCCCGCTCGATACCCACGGAGAGGCGAATCAGGCCAGCCGCGATACCTGCCGCGTCGCGTTCAGCGGGACTCTGGAAGGAATGGACCATTGACGCGGGATGGGTGATTAATGTCTCCACGGCGCCCAGGCTGACCGCCAGCACGCACACCTCCGTGCGCGAGACCAGGCGATACGCTGTCTCGAAGCCGCCCTTGACCTCAAAGGCAACCATGCCCCCGTACCCGCCGGTCATCTGCTGACGAGCCAGTTCATGCTGGGGATGCGAGGGCAAACCCGGGTAATAGACGCGGGCCACGGCCGGATGTCCCTCCAGAAAGCGGGCCACGGCCAGCGCATTCTGGTTGTGCCGCTCCATACGCAGTGGGTAGGTACGCAGGCCGCGCTGCAGTAGCCAGGCATCGAAGGGGTGCAGCACCGGCCCGTACTGCCGCAGGTAATCCCACATCGCCGCGATGCGTTCCGGCGTGCTCAAGATGACGCCGGCGGTCACATCGCTGTGGCCGTTCAGATATTTGGTCGCGCTATGGATCACGATGTCATAGCCCAGATCCAGTGGCCGTTGGTTGTACGAGGAGGCAAAGGTGTTGTCCGTGATGGCCAGGGCGCCAGCCGCGTGGGCAATCCGCGCCGTGGCCCGCAGATCCGTCAGATCGAGTGTCGGATTGGTTGGCGACTCCGTGTACACAACCCGTGTGTTCGGGCGGATCGCCCCGGCGAAGGCCTCCACGTCGGCCTGATCCACCTGAGTCACCGCGATGCCATAGCGCGGTAGGGTCGTGGTCAACTGCGACAGGGTTGCCGTATAGTGAGTCAACTGGGCCACCACGTGATCGCCGGCACGCAGGTTGGCCATCAGGGCGATGGTCACGGCAGCCATGCCCGATCCGACGGCCAGCGCGGCCTGGGCCCCCTCCAGCTGAGCGATCATGGCTTCAACCTGTTTTGTGTTCGGCGTGCCCAGCCGTCCATAGAGCATGGCCGGGGCAACTTCGGTGGCCATCGCCGCGCCTTCTTCGGGCGTACGCATCTGGAAGGTGCTAGTCTGGTAAATAGGCGGCGCTACCGGAGCAGCCTCGTGCGGTTGTCGCGTGCCGTGCAGTAGCCGTGTCTCCATGGCATAGTCTCGCTCGCCCATGCTTCCCATCTCCTTCATTGTCTCTTGCAGGTCTCCTTTCTAGTGTAGTAAACCGGCCAATACCCTATCTCACGCACGGGTCTCGGCAAGCAACGGGGCGAGGCGTGTGCTGTGCCGTCTGAACTTCGCGGCCATGTCGTCAGGGCTCCCAGGGAGACGGATCAGGTTTCAGGCCACACAGGTGCGGCAGATCCACTGCCATGCCGCCTGAACGAGCGAAGACCAGAGTAGATTGATGGTCATGCGCGTGTGGCTGAGGGGGCGCGGGTTCCTTTCTCCAGCAGCTCACGGGCGGCCTGGCGGGCGGCGGTGGTCACCGGGGCGCCGCCCAGCATCTGGGCCAGTTCTTCTACCCGCTCGCCCGGGTCGAGCAGCTGCACCTCGGTGCGCGTCCGCCCATCCACGACCTGCTTGCCGATGCGGAAGTGGTCGTTGCCCAACGCGGCTATCTGCGGCAGATGGGTGATGCACAGCACCTGGTGATCATCGGCCAGGTAGCGCAGCTTTTCCCCAACCACCTGGCCGCTGCGCCCACCGACGCCGGTATCCACCTCGTCAAAGATGAGTGTGCCGGTGCGGTCCACCTCGCTCAGGATCGTCTTGAGGGCCAGCATCACGCGGGCCATCTCGCCACCGGAGGCGATGCGGGCCAGCGGCTTGAGGTCCTCACCAGGGTTGGGGGAGATTAGAAACTCCACGCGGTCAATGCCGCGCTCGTCGTAGCCAAAGACGCCCCCGTGGCTAGCCCCACTCTCGTCGGCCACGGTTGCCGGCACGCCCTGCTCGTTGGGAACCTGGGTGATCGAGACGGCGAAGCGGGCGCGGGCCATGTTCAGGTCGCCTAACTCGCGTTCGATGCCTGTGACCATGCGGGTGGCCCCGGCGCGGCGTTGGGCCGAGAGGGCGCTGGCGGCGGCCCCGATACGCTGACGCAGCTCGTCCGCCTGCCCGCTCAGTTCAGCCAGGCGGTCCTCGGCGTGCAGTAGGTCATTCCGGTCGTCCGCCGCTGCCTGGCCAAACGTGACCACCTCGGCGATAGTGGCCCCATATTTGCGCTGCAGGCCCCGGATCAGGTCCAGGCGATCCTCGACCTCGGCCAGCCGCTCGGGATCGGCCTCGATCGAGGTGGCGTACCCAGACAGGCTACGGCCCAGCTCCTCCACGGCGTAGTAGGCTTCGTTGGCCGCCTCAATCAAGGGTTGCTGCGAGGGATCCAGCCGCACCAGGTCGCCCAAGGCGCGGGTAGCCGCGCCCAGGGCGTCCAGCACGCTGCCCCCCGCATCCTCGCGGGCCTCCACGAGGGTGCCGCGGGCCGTCTCAGCCAACTCGGAGAGGCGCTCGGCGTTGCTGAGCACCTGTCGCTGGGCGGTCAACTCCTCTTCCTCGCCTTCCTGAAGGTTGGCCGAGGTAATCTCCTCCACCTGGAAGTTTAGCAGATCAAGGCGCCGCGCGGCGTCTCGGCGGCCCTGCTCCAGGCGCTCCACCTCGCGCAGCACGTCGCGCAGCGCGCCGACCAGGGTGGTCACCTCACCACGCGCCACCAGCGTGCCGCTGAAGCGATCCAGCATCTCCACGTGTTGAGAGCTACGCAGCAGGGACAGGTGCTCACTCTGACCGTGGATATCCACCAGGGCGCCGCCGATCTGGGCCAGCACGGTGACGGGCACCGCCCGCCCATTGATGCGCGCCGTGGTGCGCCCGTTGGCGTTGATCTCGCGGGTGAGAATCAGCGCCTCCTCGGCGCCCTCCCCCTCGCGCAGGCCATAGTCGTCTAGCAACGTGGCCAAGGCGGGGTTGGTCAGCGTCTCGGGGTCGAGGGTGAAGATGCCCTCGACGCGGGCGGAGGACGCCCCGCCGCGCACGGCGTCAGAGGTGACCCGGCCGCCCAGCAGCGCGCTGACCGCATCAATGATGATGGACTTGCCGGCCCCGGTCTCACCGGTCAGCACGTTGAAGCCGGAGCCGAAATGGACGGTCAGGCGATCAATGATCGCGAAGTCGCGGATGGTCAGTTCTTCGATCATGGTGGAGAGCTTCTCTGGGCGACGAAAGGCACATCATTATTTTGTGCCAGGGGTGGCAGCCACACACGGCGATCAGAGTAACTGTCTTTAAGCATACCAATTCGCGGCCAATGGCCCTACCACCCGCGCCGTTACTGGCTACGCAGGCGGTCGAGCAAGCTTTCGTAGAAGTAGTTGCGCTGGCGCACGCGCAGGAACAGGCCCGCGCGGAGGCTGGGGCGCACCAGAACCACATCGCCATCGTCAATCGCCCCATCAATCTGGCCATCAATGCTCACCGTGGCCTCGTGACTGGTGCCCACCTCCATGCGCACGATGGTCGTGGCGGGCAGGACCAGCGCGCTGTTGAGGGTGAGGTGTGGGCAGATCGGCTGCACAACCAGGTTCCGTACCTCCGGGTGCAGGATCGGCCCGCCGGCGGCCAGAGCGTAGGCCGTGGACCCCGTAGGTGTGGCCACGACCAGACCGTCTGCCTTATAGGTGGTCAGCAGTTGATCGTCGAGGAAGGTGCGGATGCGCACCACCCTGGCTAGCGACCGCCGCGCGACCACCACCTCGTTCAGCGCGTCGTAGATGCCCAGCACGAGGCCGCCGCGGCGCAACTCTACCTGGATCATCAAACGGCGCTCGATCCAGTAGTCGCCGCTGATCAGGTGTGGGGCCAGGGCGGAAAGGGCCTCCGGCTGAACTTCGGCCAGGAAGCCGACCTTGCCGAAGTTGACGCCCAATACGGGCACGTCGTGGCGGGCAGCCACCCGGGCAGCGCGCAGGATGCTGCCATCACCGCCCATTGTGATGGCCACCTGCTGGCCGGCCATCACACCCTCCATGAAGCCGAGATCGCGCACCGAGCCGCTGGTCGTCTGCACGCCCAGGCCGGCCAATTGGGCCGTGATCGTTTCAACCAGGGACCGCGCGGGGGCCAGATGGGGGTTGTAGAGCACCAGGACACGCCGAATCGGTTCGAGGAGGGGACGTCCAGGAGGCTCGCTCAGAGGATGATCGACTATGGAGGACATGGTTCTCCCGTCTACCGTGCTGTGCCGTCAGAGTGTACCGCGCCAGGGCCGTCGCCTGCAACCGCGCCATCCTCGGCCAGGGCGCTCTCAATGGCCGCGTCCATAGCGCCCAGCGGCTGGTCGCCAGGCCGTCTGCTCAGCAGAACCAGGAACTCGCGGTTGCCGGCAGGCCCGCGCAACGGCGAGGCCATCAGCCCACAGGGAGTCCAGCCGTCGCCCTGGGCTATCTGGAGGATGCGCGCCAGGACGGCGCGGTGGATAGCGGGGGAGCGCACCACGCCGCCTTTGCCCACCTGGCCACGGCCAGCCTCGAACTGCGGCTTGATCAGGGCGATGGCGCGGCCACGCGGGGCAAGCAGGCGGGCCACGGCGGGCAGCACTTTCTCCAGCGAGATGAACGACACGTCAATCGTCGCCAGGTCGGGCGGCTCGGCGGGCAGGCTCTCCAGATAGCGGATGTTGGTGCGCTCCAGTACGCTCACCCGGGGGTCCTGGCGCAGCGTCCAGGCCAGCTGGCCGTAGCCAACATCCACGGCGTAGACGTGGCGAGCCCCCCGCCGCAGCAGCACGTCGGTGAAGCCACCGGTGGACGCGCCCACGTCGAGGGCAACGGCGTCACGCACATCCACGGCAAAGCGCTCCAGCGCGGCGTCGAGCTTTGTGCCGCCACGGCTGGCAAAGCTGACCTCAGGATGGGTGACGTCCAGAGGCAGCGTGTCGTCAACCGCCAGACCTGCCTTGCTCAGCACAGCAGTGCCCGAGCGTACCCGGTGGGCCATAATCAGGGCCTGCGCCTGAGTGCGGCTCTCGGCCAGGCCGCGCTCGACCAGGGCCAGATCAAGACGCTGCTTCACCATGGCCCGTGGCGATGACCTGCTGTTCAGTCAGGGCGACATGGTGGACATCGTGGATGGAGAGATGGAACAGGCGGCCAGCCAGGGCGCGGAACTCAGCCTCGCCGCCCGTGGTGTACAGCAGGTGGTGGGGCGCCTGGTCCGGCGGGGCCAATAGATCGCCCTGGCGTAGCGCCTGACCCACGGAGACGGCGGTGGTATGGGCTGAGTCCACAATGGCCAGCCGGCCAGCGGTGACCCGATCAATCACCGGCCGCAGCAGGGGATAATGGGTGCAGCCCAGGATCACGGTGTCCACCTCGGCCTGCCATAGCGGCTCCAGGTAGTGGCTCACCCAGTAGGCTGCTTCATCCGAGTCGGTCTGGCCTGCCTCGACCAGTGGCACAAGCTGAGGGCAGGCCTCCTCGATCACCACGGCCCGCGGGGCGACGGCCAGTACGGCGGCGCGGTAGGCGTGGCTGCGCACGGTGCCAGCGGTGGCGATGACTCCAATGCGGCCAGAGCCGCTGGCCACGACGGCGGCGCGGGCGCCCGGCTCGATCACGCTCTGCACGGGCAGAGCAGGTCCTGCCGCCCGCCGCACATTTAGGAGCGCCGCCGCGCTGGCCGTGTTGCAGGCGATCACCAGCATCTTCAGGGCATGGCGGTGGGTCAGGAAGTGGGCAATCTCCAGGGCGAAGCGGCGCACCTCCTCCTGAGGGCGTGGACCATACGGGCAGCGGGCCACATCGCCCAGGTACACCGTGCTCTCGTGGGGCAGTTCGCGGTGCAGCGCCTCCAGCACGGTCAGGCCCCCGATACCCGAGTCGAACACGCCGATAGCGCGCGGGTCGCTCACCGGGCGCTGCCCATTGGAGTGCCGAGCCTGGCGGAGGCCCGGCGCTCCGCCGCGGCCACAAAGGCACTGAACAGAGCGCCCCAGGTAGGCGCGCCGTTGTAGAGCTCCTCGGGGTGGCACTGCACCCCCAGGGTAAAGGTTTTGGTGGTGCTCTCGATACCCTCAATCAGCCCGTCGTCGGCATGGGCGTTGACGCGGAACCCCGGCGCCACGTCGCGCACGGCCTGGTGGTGCAGCGTGTTCACCGGGATAGGCTGGCTGGCGCCTGGGCCCACGATGTGGGCCAGATCAGTGCCCGGCAGCACGCTGAGTGTGTGCGGCGTGTGCGCCCGGCCATGCTCGTACACGGAGTGCGCCACCGTGGCCGGCCATTGGGTGGGCAGGTCCTGATACAGCGTGCCGCCGGCAATTACATTGAGCACCTGCACGCCCCGACAGATGCCCAGGATAGGCAGGTCGTCGGCCAGGGCGCGACGGAGCAGGTAGGCCTCCGCGCCGTCCAGGGCGTCATCAACCTCGACGCTAGCGTGGCGCTGCTCGCCGTAGAACGCGGGGTCAATATCCGGCCCTCCCGGCAGCAGCAGCCCATCCAGCAACCCGTACAGCGTGTCCAGCGCCTCGGGATTGACCAGAGAGGGCACCAGCAGCGGCGCGCCGCCATACGCGGCGATAGCCTGGGCATAGGATTGATTATTGTAGAAGCGCGGGGGAGCCGTGGGGTCGGCGTCCCCGGAACTACGCGTGGCAAGGCCGATAACTGGACGCATGACCGTGAGAGATCCTTTCAGTACACAGCGCCTGGGGCGCGGGGCGCCGGCGGCGCGTGCGTCCGCGTACAGGATAGCATACCCACGACCTGACGCCGCCGCGCCCCATGGGCGTGTCTCCCGGCTGCCAGTACGCCGTTGGCCTCCAGCAACCATCAACCTGGCCTACTGGAAGGCCGTGCGGGCAGGGTTGGGCAGCCTGCCGGGCAGTTCTGTACAGTAGTGGCCCTGTGCCTGGCAGCGACCGCCCAGGTACTCTGAGCACACGTGCAGGCCAGGACAAACCGTGCGGCGTACGGGCGAATCATCGTTAATGATATTGATCCTGGTGAGCAAGAGATGCGCGGTAGGGAGTAAAGAGCCATGAGACGTCCGATCGTGATAGCGCTGGGCGGCGTGGGCGCGCTGCTGATCCTGGGCTTGCTGATCTCCCTGGTGATGGCCCGCCAGCCGGCGGCCACCTATGCGGTGGACAGTCCGCCGGGCACGGTGGCGGCGTACCTGCGCTTGCTTGAGCAGGGCCAGGTGGATCAGGCCTATGCGATGGTGTCGGCCAGTGACATGGCCAGCGGCCCCTATGGCTCGCCGATGACCCTCTCCACCTATCACCAGCAGTTTGATAACTGGAGCCAGAGATCGCATCGGGTCACCTTGGTGCGCAGCCAGGTCACCGCCACGACGGCTAGCGTGGTGGTGGATATCGCCACGTTCAGCGGCGGCGCGTTCGGCGGGTCGGACAACACCCAACGCGTGACGTTTACCCTTGTCCAGGCCAAAGGGCGCTGGCTGATCAGCGGGCCACAGTACCTGGGCTATTGACCGCACGGTGGCTGGTGGGCGGCTGGCGCGCAGGCGTTTGTAGGTACATGTGTTGGGCTCAGAAAGGGGCTGGGAGATGTTGTTGAGTGTGATCTACGTGGTGGTGAGGCTAGCCCTGCCGGTCGTCGTGGTGGCCGGGGTAGTCGTGGCCGTCAGGGGGGCGCGCCGGTCCCACGCCACAACACCCCCGCCCAGCGCGCCCGTTGCGGGGAGCCTGCGCCGCCTATTCACCTATATCATGGCCTTCGCGGCGCTACAGGGTATCCTCTACGGCGCGGTTGGGCTGCTGACCCTGGCCGTCGCCACCTCCACGCTGAAGTCGAGCACGCTACTCGGCGCGGCCGACCTGCGCAGCCGCCTCAGCTTTTATCTGGCGGCGCTGGTGGTCAGCGCGCCGGTGTGGCTGCTGGCCTGGCGCGAGGCGGGCCGCGGGATGGCCCAGCGACCAGGGGAACGTGACACGCCGGAGCGCCGACTCTTTCTGGCCGCTGTCTTCGCGACGGCGGCGGTGGTGGCGCTGTTTGCCGGGCAGAGCCTATTGCAGGTGGTGCTGACGCTGCCCGGTCCGGCCACCGATCGGCCATCACCCCTGGATGGAATCGCTGCTGGCGCGCGCCTGTTGGTCTACGGGGCCGCGTGGCTCGTCTTTGCCCGCCGCGGTAGCCGGGAACGCCGCGCGGGGGGGCACGACAACAGCTATGATCTGGCCCTATACGTGGTGGCTGGGTTCGCGCTGGTGTTCCTGGGCAGCGGCGTTGTGCAGGCCCTGCGTCAGATCACCGGGACCCTGCTCGGCGCCACGGAGGCCGTGCTACTCGGCGGCTCCGGAGCATCGGCCGTGGCTATCTGGGGCGGCATCGCTTCCTCGGTCCTCATCGGAGGGGCCGCCTGGGCCGCCGTGTGGCCCCATACCCTGGGCCGGCAGACGCTGGCGTATTGGCGCGTACCCTATCTGTATCTGACCCTCCTGGTGGCCGTGCCACTGGCCCTGGGCGGCACGATTGACGGCCTGTACGAGACACTGCGCCGCGTGCTGGGCGCCCCGGGCTTGGCCGACGATTGGGGCTTCCTGCGCGACACGCTGCCGCTGGCCGCTGTTGGCGCCGCCGCGTGGGCCTACCACTGGGCCGTGCTATGGCACGGCGTGGGACTTGATCACACCGCCGCGAGGGCCGGCATTGCCTGGCCGCGCCGGCCCGCCCTGGCCCTGCTGTGCCTCGCGGCGGTGGTCACGGCAACGCCGGCGGCTATCGGGCTGCTGTGGTTAGTCGCCGATGCCCTGCTGAACAGAACCAGCAGCCTCTCGGGACCGACCTGGTGGCACGATCAGTTCAGCCTGAGCAGCGCGGCCTTGCTGGTGGGGGGAGTGATCTGGCTGCGCACATGGTCGGCCCTGCAAGGGGCGGCCACGATTGACCCGGCGGGGGAGCGCCACGCCACAGCGCGGCGGGCGCTGCTGGGGGTCATCCTGGTGGTCAGCGCGCTGGGGGCCGCCGGGTTTGCCGTCGCCCTGATCTGGCTGATCTTGCAAGCCTTGCTCGGCGAACCAGGCAACGCTTCGACGACCAGCACCGCGCTCAAGGACCTCAGTACGGTGGTCACTCTGGTGCTGCTGGCCACCTATTATGGCTTGATCCTGCGCCGAGATACGCGTGAGGGGATCAAACCACCAGGGGCCATGCGTGTGCTTGTGCTGGCGGCGCTAGGCAGCGAGGCCTTGCTGGAGGACCTGCGCCAGCGTGAGGGGCTACGCGTCGAGGCGCTGGGCCGCCTGTTGCCCGGCCGCGGCGTGATCCAGGCGGATTGGCCCACGGCCAGCGCGGCTCTGGAGGCGCTGCGTACACAGGCCGTTCGGGACAGTCACACGGCGGTGCTCGTGCTGGACGACGTTGGCGTCAGCGTGTTCGCCCTGGGCCAATAGGCGCCGGATGCGCCGGCCCCACGCGCGGACGGGGCAGAGCAAGTCGTCCAGGTCGCTGCCGGTGGCTGTGCGGCTGGTCCCACGCGCGCAGTGCGGAACCCGTCTGAAAGGGCAGTGTAACCCGCGCCGTATTAGCAATGGCATAATAGAGCAAGACCAGTATGTACTGGGTGATCAGTCAAGGAGGGGGACACATGCCACGTCGGTGGAAGATTAGTGGGTTTCGGGTGGGCTTGGTTGTCGTCACGATGCTGGGGCTTTTGGCCCAGCAGGGACTGCGTGGGCCGGCCCAGGGAGATTCCCCTGCCGCCATGGCCATGGCCATGCCAGCTACGGCCCCGTTGCACATGATGGTTAGCCGATGTTCGGCTACGGGCTGCAAGACGCTGGCGCTGGTGCGGCGGGGCAACGGCTATGTGGCTACGGCCAGGGCGGCCGCGGCCGCCCAGTCGGTGATGATCATGAACTTCGCCTTTGCCCCACAGAACCTGACCATCAATGTAGGCGACACGATTACCTGGTCGAATCACGACAGCGCGCACCACACGGTGACCAGCGACCCCGGTAGCGCTGAGCTGAACTCCGGCGATCTGGCTCAGGATCAGAGTTATACCCATACATTCACCACGGCGGGCACGTTTCCCTACCACTGTGACTACCATCCCAAGATGCTCGCCTCGATCACCGTGCTGGCCGCCGGGGCGCAGCCCGCCGCCACAAGCACGGCTATACCGACCGTGGCGGTGGTTGCAACCAGCACGGCCCCAGCGGCGACAAGCACGGCAGCGTCCAGCAGCCCGGCGACCACCACGGCTGGGTTGCCAGCCGTCAGTTTCCAGGCCGTGCTGAGCGGCACTAACGAGGTAGACAGCCAGGGCGCGACCAACAAGGGCGCGCCAGCGGGCAGTGGCCTGGCCACGGTCACCCTGGCCCCCAGCCTCAGCCAGCTCTGCTACACCATCGCGGTGACCGGGGTGACCTTGCCTGCCGCCGCCGCGCACATCCATATCGGCGCGGCGGGCAGCAACGGCAACGTCGTCGTGCCCCTGACCGCGCCCGACGCCAGCGGCAACGCCAGCGGGTGCGCCAGCAACGTGGCCGCCGACTTGCTCGCGGCCATCGCGGCCAACCCAGCGGGCTACTACGTCAACGTCCACACCTCGGACTTCCCCGCCGGCGCGGTGCGCGGTCAGCTGGCCGCGACGACCTCACTGGCGGCAGTGCTCAGCGGGGCCAACGAGGTGGACAGCCAGGGCGCGGCCAACAAAGGCGCCCCCGCGGGCAGTGGCGTGGCCACAATCACGCTGAAGCCCACGCTGAACCAGATCTGCTACACCATCGCGGTGACCGGGGTGACCTTGCCCGCCGCCGCCGCGCACATCCACAACTCGCTGGCCGGAGCTAACGGCAACGTCGTCGTGCCCCTGACCGCGCCCGACGCCAGCGGCAACGCCAGCGGGTGCGTCAGTAACGTGGCCACGGCGCTGATCAACACGATTGCGGCCAACCCAGCCAGCTACTACGTCAACGTCCACACCTCGGACTTCCCCGCCGGCGCGGTGCGCGGCCAACTGGCTCCCGCGATGACCCTGCAGGCAGCCCTTAGCGGGGCCAATGAAGTGGACAGCCAGGGCGCGGCCAACAAGGGAGCGACCACCGGCGGCGGCCTGGCCTCGGTGACCCTGCTACCTGGCCTCACCCAGGTCTGCTTTGTGATTACAGCGACCAACATTACCCTGCCCGCCGCCGCCGCGCATATTCATATTGGCGCGGCGGGCGCCAACGGCAACGTCGTCGTGCCCCTGACCGCGCCCGACGCGATGGGCCGGTCGGTGGGGTGCGCCAGCAATGTGGCCGCCGACTTGATCGCGGCCATCGCGGCCAACCCGGCAGGCTACTACGTCAACGTCCACACCTCGGACTTCCCCGCCGGCGCGGTGCGCGGCCAGCTGGTGGCCACCACTGCCCCAACTGTGCTGCGCACATCCCTCAGCGGCGCTAACGAGGTAGACAGCCAGGGCGCGGCTAACAAGGGGTCCGCTACCGGCAGCGGCAGCGCCACGGTTACGGTGGATGCCGGCCTCAACCGGATCTGCTACACCATCGCGGTGACCGGGGTGACCCTGCCCGCCGCCGCCGCGCACATCCATGTCGGCGCGGCGGGCGCCAACGGCAACGTCGTCGTGCCCCTGACCGCGCCCGACGCCAGCGGCAACGCCAGCGGGTGCGTCAGTAACGTGGCCGCCGATTTGATCGCGGCCATCGCGGCCAACCCGGCGGGCTATTACGTCAACGTCCACACCTCGGACTTCCCCGCCGGCGCGGTGCGCGGCCAGCTGGCGTCACTGGCGTCCACGCCGCCGGCCGCCGCAACCCCCGTGCCCACGACCGCGGCGACCAGTTCCTCCACGCAAACACCGCTGCCAACGCTGGCTAGCGGCACGGCGACAGCGGTAGCCGCAACTGAGACGCCAGCGGCGACAACGGCCACGGCGCAGGCCACGGTGACCCCAAACGGACCGCCCACCCTCGAAATACACAACGCGCCGCGCACGGTCAAGGGTGGCCACAGCGCCGACTGCGACTTGCAAGCAAACCTCACTCAGCTCACCGAGGGATGCGTGATAATCTCCAGCATCTCGGCGCCGGGGGCCACCATCTCCTACAGCCTGCTCTACCCTGGTTCAGGTGGCCAGGAGCAGAAGTTCACGGACACGGCTGACTTCAGGGGCCACTCGCTGCACATCTTTGGCGTGGCCTATCTGCCGCCAGCGGGATCCACGCACGGTAGCCCGCTGACTGTGGTCAAGGTGACCGTGTCGGCAACCCTGGCCGATGGGTCTAGCCTGGGCCCCGTGGGCACCCGCTTCGTCGTCGTGCCGTAAGGCGCGGCGCCAGCCGGGGTAGCAGCGCCTAGCGTCTGCCCAGGTAGGCACAAGAGGGGCCGTGGCAGCCATGCCACGGCCCCTCTTGTGTTGTGTGTGCGGGAGCACGGCCTCTATCCCCGATAGGTGGGTCCGGCCGGCGCTGTATGGTGATCAGCGC
>JAABUM010002509.1_pt1 | contig 24449 bp, 22 predicted proteins | sample 5559161 | NCBI WGS metagenome assembly JAABUM01 (sample SAMN10711868, study PRJNA513369) | rock metagenome | isolation source: Antarctica rocks | place: Antarctica: Victoria Land, Siegfried Peak nord
GTGGCACAGGCGCAAGTAGATTCTTCAGGTCGCACAGCTCCCGTCAGAATGACAGATTCGGGATGGTGTCTGCAACCTTTGGTAGACACGTTTTACGGCAACAAATCGGCGACTTCGAGAAGAACGTGCGGCAGTTCAAGCGGCCCGGCGCTCATCGCTGGGTTGAGGATTTCAAGCGAAGCGTAACCGGCGCCGTGTCGAAGCGAGGCCATCGGTTGCGGGTTGCGGCGCACTTCGAGCCAGCCGTCGCGCAGGTTGAGCACCCAACATTCGCGCACGCCCAAGTGCGCGTAAAAGGAGGCTTTGTCGCCTTGATCATAAGCGAGCGTTTCGAGCGACACCTCGACGACCAGAATCGGACACATCGGCGCTTCGGCTAAGAGGTCGTTCCAGTCACCGCGAAAAACAGCGATGTCCGGTTCAGGCCGCGAGCGTTCCGAAGAGTAAAGCGTGCCTTGGTTGGCGAGAACATAAGCGTCTTTGGGAAAAACTTCCCTCAGCAAGTCATATGTCTTGCCGACGCCAACCATGTGTTTTCCAGAATGTGCGTTCAAATCGTTGATTTCTCCCTCAATAAGCTCAACTCGTTTGCCTTCAAACAATCCCTTTTTGCACGCGCGCTCATAGGTTTCGACATCCCACAAAAACCGGGAAGCCGAAGTGCCGTTGGACGCGGGCGCCGCGATTGGCTCAAGTGTTTGCATTGCGTCTCCTTTCCTCAAAGTGTGCGGGCGAAGCAACCGCTTCGCCCATCGTTCTACACGTCCAATTTGTCCAACAAATACCGCTCAACCGAATCGAGCGAAACCCGTTCTTGCGCCATCGTGTCGCGGTCGCGCACCGTCACGGCTTGATCTTTTTCAACTGTATCGAAGTCCACCGTCACGCAAAACGGCGTGCCGATTTCATCTTGACGCCGATACAATTTCCCAATCGCGCCCGTGTCGTCATAAACCGCGTCGGCCTTTTTCAAGAGCGACTTTTGCAACTTGCGAGCGATTTCAACAATGCGCGGCTCGTTCTTTTTGAGCGGCAAAACTGCGACTTTCACCGGCGCCAATTTCGGCGAGAACTTGAGCACAACGCGCGTGTCGCCCGGTTTGACTTCCTCGACGTTGTAAGCGTCCACCAAAAACGCGAGCGTGGCGCGGTCGGCTCCGGCGCTTGGTTCGATGACGTAGGGCATCACGTGTTCCTTGGTTTCCGGGTCGAAATACGTCAGCTTTTGACCCGAAAATTTCGAGTGCTGCGTCAAATCGTAGTCGCTGCGGTTGGCGATGCCTTCGAGTTCGGCGGGTTCGTCCATGAACGGAAAGGTGTATTCGATGTCGGTCGTGCCCTTGGAGTAATGAGCCAAATCCTCGATTGGATGAACGTGCAACGACAACTTCTCGCGCGTCATGCCCAAGTCCAGATACCATTGAAAGCGCGTTTCGATCCACTCGTTGTAAAAGCGCTCGGCGTCTTCGGGGCGACAGAAATACTCGATTTCCATTTGCTCGAATTCGCGTGTGCGAAAGGTGAAGTTGCCCGGCGTGATTTCATTGCGAAACGCTTTGCCGATTTGCGCGATGCCAAAGGGCAGCTTTTTGGCCGTCGCGGTTTGCACGTTTTTGAAGTTGACAAAGATGCCCTGCGCCGTTTCGGGCCGCAAATACGCCATGTTCGAGCCGTCCTCTTTTTCGACCGGCCCCACCGCCGTTTTGAACATCATGTTGAACTGCCGCGCCTCGGTCAGTTCGCACGCCGAAAATTGCCCTGCCATCATCGAAGGCTTGTTCGGACACGGCGAAGTCGTCAGATGATCTTCGCGGAAACGCCCTTTGCAGGTCTTGCAATCCACGAGCGGATCGTTGAAAGTCGCCACGTGCCCCGATGCTTCCCACGTTTTCGGGTGCATCAAAATGGCGGCATCGAGTCCGACCATATCATCGCGCTGACGCACAACCGCGTCCCACCACGCCTGTTTCACATTGCGCTTGAGTTCAACACCAAGCGGCCCATAATCCCACGTCGAGGCGAAGCCGCCGTAAATCTCCGAAGATTGAAAAATAAATCCGCGCCGCTTGCACAGCGACACGATTTCGTCCATTGTAACAGCCATTGCGCGTAAAGGTTAGCGAAGCGGATGGCAAGAGCGGGTTTAAGAAACCCAAGTCACTTCGCCTCTATCGGCCACCCACTCGCGTCCGTTCCAGGTCACTTGATAATCGGATCCGCCCGCACACAAACTCGCGCTGAAAGTGCTAACGCTCACCGTCGCAGAAAAAGAAGAGTCCCAAACGATGGGGTTGATTTCGAAAACACTTGAGAATGTGCCTGTCTTGTTCTCGATAACTACGCTTTCGATGCCCTTTTTTATAGTGGATGTTTCGGATTGTGGCCTCAATACGATGTTGTGGCGCGTGAGTCGCGCGACCAAAGACGGTGTTGCATCCGAACCGTTGACCTTGATGTAGATAGTTCGAGGTATGAGTGCCCCGTCTTTCTCTTGAAGTTCCCGAACAAGCGCCGCTTCCTCGATTTGCTCTTCTTGCTCTTGCTTTGTTCCAGAAGGCGCTGGATGGAGACCATACCAAACCGCGATTAACCCCAACCCGATGACGGGGAGAATCATAACTGCAATTCCGCGCTGCCTAAGTGAGGGTTTCATGAGATCAGTTTCCATGAAACAAAACGCGCACGCGCTTCCTCCAGCGAGATGCTTTCCGTGCTTTGTCTCGCTTCGAGCAAACGCGCTTTCATCGCCGGATTGTCGAGCAAATACGCTGTCTCGCGCTCGGACGCCAGTTCCCGTTCTCGCATCCATTCGAGCAGTTGGGCGAACTCGTTCGAGGGCAACTGCGCGATGGCTTCTTCGATTTGTTGGACGCTCATACAAAACAGTCTAAAAGTTCTCATTTGACCGCGTGACGATTACCCGCGCGGCGCCCATTTCGCGTGGCCGTCGAAGAACAGGATTTGCGTTCCGGCGTTGTGGCGATAGGTCGGGATGATCGGCGATTGCGCGAAATCTTGTTCGGCCTCGTAGCACAGCGTGGTTTGGGTTGTGGTCGTGGTTTGGCCGCCGATGTAGGGGTTGAGCCAGCCGCAGGCGATGGGTTTGCCCTGATACAAACTCGGCACGCGATACGAACCGGCGCGCTTTTCTTCGGCGATGTCGTCGTCGTCAGGACAGGTGAACACCCGGTCGGTCTTGATGTAGGGAACGCAATCGGCGACAAGTCCGGCAAAGGAGCCGCCGTTGGCGGGCGTGAGGTCGTCGTTATCCTGCGCGTAGAGATGCACGCCGAGGCCGATTTGCTTGTAGTTCGACAGACACGTTGCGGCGCGAGCTTTTTCGCGCGCGCGGGAAAACGTCGGGAACAAAATGGCCGCCAGAATGCCGATGATTGCGACGACTACCAGAATTTCAATGAGCGTAAATGCGCGGCGCGCGGCAGGAAAACGACGAAACATGAAAACCACTGTTGGCAATCAGTCTTACAGATGCAGGTCGCCTGAGAATGCCCCGACGCGCCTCATGCTTTCACGCCCGACCATTCAAGCCACAGATCCGTCAAACAGTCGAGGCGGTTTTCTTTGTGGAGCGGATGCGTCACGCGGAAGAACGTGCAAAAGCGCGGCAGGGGAGATGTGTTCATCGCCACGCCGTGCAGCAGTTGATAATGCGCGATCACCGCGTCGCCCGGCTGGGCTTCGAGTTGAACTCCTTCGCCCCAATCTAAGCGCGGCATTTGGCCGCCCAGCAACTCCCCCGTTCCGTGCTCGCGGAAGTAATCCTGCATCTTCAGGTGCGAACCGGGCCACACGCAAAAGTTGCCAGCGTTGGGCCGGGAAACCGGTGTCAAAAACACGCCGACGAGCGCTGTAAACGAACCGAGCGTGCCGTGCGGCACGCCGTTGGTCGGCGTGTGCAAACCGTCGATGTGCGGGCCGGGCGCGCTTGACTGCGTTCCAACCGGACGCGGAAAGCGCAGCGCGAGTTGGCCGCTCTGGGCTTCGCTCCCGTGCCCGCCGAGCAGTTCGCTCACGACTTCGCCCACGCCTGAACTGTTATAAAGGTCGGTGATGGCTGGTAGCGTTTGCAGTTCGGGAAACCACGAACGCGCGCTCCAGATGCCAATTTCCTCAGCGGGCACGCCCTCCCCGATGCGCGCGTTGATGGTTTGCAACGCGACATCCACCAGTTCGGGCGCGACGGCGCCTTTGAGATGGAGGAAACCGTCGCGTTGCAAGTCTTGTTTTTGTTCGCTGGAAAGCATAGGGCGCGAGTGTAAAGGTGCTTTCACACTTGCGTTTCGGTCTTTACATCGGTGTGAGGGGATGAGGATGAAGAGGTTGTGAGTCTCCCTGAACTGGGAGATTTTCAGGGCATCGGCGCAAGCGTTGGATCAGGACCCGGATCGGGCGCGACGGGTTTTGGTTCGGCCTTCGGCGTCACGATGAGACTGCCGTCGTTTTGCTCAGTTGCAGTGGCATCAATCGCCGATGCGGTAACTTCGATGGCTTCACGAGGTGTTTTGTCGCTTAATCGGAGGAAGTTGATTTTGCCGGTGACAACTGCGCCGACCGCAATTGGAATTTTGTAGTGCGCGGCGATGGAAGTCAGAAGAACCACTCATCTACATCTTCTAATTCCATATAGCCAAGTTTTTTGCCGTTTTGGGGAAGCGCTGGCCGCTCCTTCGCCGGAGTAATGAACCAGACGCCATTTCGCAGTTCAGGAACAAGGCCCGCTTGTTCGCAAACCGCGTGCATGGCGCTTGTTGCCAACAGATGCGAGAGAGCCAGTGAGGAAATGCGCGGCTCCCCTTTTGCCTTCACTACCATTTGTAAGTTCCCGCGCAGAGCAATGAGGCGTAGCACTTTCGTGGCACTCGCGTTAGTCAAGCGGACGTTGAACAGAAGGGCATCGCCCACTGGGGTGACAACTTCCACTTGCTCCACTGGCGCGACAGGGGCCATGTCGGGTTGGGCGAAAACTACGCCTGAATCGCTCAGACACAAAGCGCCCATGAGCGCGATTTGACGAATCATGCCTTCATCTTATCCGCGCGAATGGGGCCATTCAAGACAAGAAATTCTTCAACATCATCCCGTCGTTCGCAGCCCCGACGCAATCGCGTTGATGCTCAGCAAAAGTTCCGGCAACAACTCGTCGGCTTTTTGGGTGTCGCCTGCTTTGTGAGCGGCGCGCCAGCCTTTGAGCAGGTCGAGTTGTTGGTCGTGCAGGATGCCCAAGGCGCGGGCGCGCACTTCGAGGGTTTTGATCATGCGCGGGCGACGCGCTTCCAAACTGCCGCCAAAAATCGCTTCGATGGACGCGTTCATTTTGTGCCATTCTTCGGCAATAACCGAAAACACGCGTTCCCGGATCCCCGCGTCTTCGACTAAATCGGCGTAGCGGCGCATCAAGGCGAAATCGGTCGAGGCCAGATTGGTCTCGACGTTGGTGAACACGTAGCGCAGAAACTTTGAGCCGTTCACCGACGCCCGCAAAAACTCGAATTCGTCCGGCGATTGACTTTGCAATTCGGTCAAGGCGCTTCCCAAACCGAACCAACCCGGCAAGTAAAAGCGGCTTTGATTCCAAGAGAACACCCACGGAATGGCGCGCAAATCGGCTAAAGAAGCCTGTCCGGTTCGCCGCGCCGGACGCGAGCCGATGCGCGCGTTTTCGAGGGCATCGATTGGCGTGGCTTCCCGGAAAAACGGGATGAAGCCGTCGGTGTTGAGTAGCGCGCGATAAGCGTTGCCGCTCGATTGGGCGAGACGTTCGCACACGGCGTTCAAGCGGTCGTTCGAGGGCAGCGCCCTTGTGCCGCGCAGGGTGTTGGCCGCGACTCCGGCGAGCAAAAGTTCGAGGTTGTAGGTCGCTGTTGCGCGGTTACCGTATTTCTGGGCGATGGTTTCGCCCTGTTCCGTAACGCGCACATCGCCCGACAAGCTTCCGTGTGGCAAGGCTTCCAAAAAGCGGTTTGTCGGGCCAGCGCCGCGCGAGATGGTGCCGCCGCGCCCGTGGAAAAAGCGGATTACAACGCCGGTCGAGCGGCCTACATCGGCCATCGCGCGCTGGCCGGTTTGCAAGGCCCACTGCGAAGCGAAGATGCCTTTGTCTTTGTTGGAATCGGAATAGCCAACCATCACTTGCTGTGTCGGTTGCCCGCCGTGCGCTTGTTTTTGCACGCTCATCCGTGCGACGGGATGTTCCAAAAAGGCGCGCAAAACATCGGCTGAGCCTTCCAAATCTTCGACGGTTTCAAACAGCGGCACAACCGGAAGCGCGCACACCAAACCCGATTCGGTCAGGCGCATAAGTCCCGCTTCGCGCGCCAGCACGAACACGACCAGCAAGTCCGACAAAGCGCGCGTCATCGAAACGATGAGCGAGCCGACGCCGCCCGCGCCGTAGTCGTCGATGTGGCTGGCCAACACGCGCAGGCAATCCAACACCGCGCCCGCTTCGCCTTCGACGCGCGCGCCCGGATGCAAAAACGGGCGCGGCGATTTGAGTTCGGTATCCAAAAAACGCAACCGTTCTGCTTCGCTCCACTTGCTGAAATCGTCGCCGTCGAGTCCCGCCGCGTTCATCAGTTGCGACAGCGCGCGGTCGTGAAACGCCGAGTTTTGCCGCACATCGAGCGCCGCCAGGTGAAAGCCAAACGCGTCGAGCGAGCGGTAGATCAGCGTCAAATCGGTTTCGACCAATCGCTGCGCGCCGACGGCTTCGAGCGAGTCTTTGAGCACATCGAGGTCGGCGCGCAGTTCGTCGGGAAAGCGGTAGAAACCGGGTTCGTCGCGCAAAACTGGTTCGTCCGAGCGCGTGTCAAGCGGAAGTCTGGCGCCGATAAAGCGGGCCAAACGGCGCCACGGTTCTTCTTCGTCCTGGTCGAGAATGGCATGGGCGCGCGAGCCGACCTTGGGCGCCAGTTCTTTGATTTTATCGAGCAAAAATTGCGGCGCGTGTTGCCCGTAAACCGACAGGCTCATCTTTTCCGCCAAGCGTTGCAAGCGCCGGTCGAGCACAACGAGCGCGTTGAGTCGCAAATCAAGCAGGGTTTCGCGCGTCACATCGGCTGTCACGAGCGGATGCCCGTCGCGGTCGCCGCCAACCCACGTTCCAAAGCGCAGGAGGGGAAAATGGCCGCGCAGTTCGTCCTGGGCGAAACCGGCGTCGCCCCACGCCGACTTCAAGCGCGAATCGAGGCGAATCAAGGCGTCGGGAAAAATCTCGCGTAGGTAGTGGTTGATTTGTCGGCGTTCGTCGGCGACTTCGGGTTTGGCCAAAAGTATCTCGCCGGTTCGCCATAAGCGTTCCAAAATCGCTTTGACACGGCGGCGAATTGAATCGTGTTCGGAGTTGGTCAGTAGCGGGTTTTCGCGTTCAACCAGAGCGCGAAACAGTTCGCGGTGTTGTTCCAAAACGGTGAGACGTTTGGCTTCGGTTGGATGCGCGGTGAGCACGGGTTCAACGCGAATCTGGGGCAGGGTGCGCGCGATGTCGTGGGAAGAAAAACCGGAAGCTTTGAGTTTCTCGAAGGCTTCGCCCCACAAACCGCGCTCGGCGCTCATGCCTTCTTCGCGTTCGCGCTTGCGCCGCGTTTGTTCGGCGGCGTTTTCTTCGGCTAAGTTGAGCAATTGAAAGGCAACGGAAAACGCCTGTCCCAAACGCGGCGGCATTTTGTCGGGCGCGGGCACATCGTCCCAGGGCAGGGACGCGGCGAGTTCGGATTGGCCCAAATCTTCGAGAACTTCGCGGAAGCACTGGATGAGGAAATCGAGGTCGGACTCGATCTTGGAAAACGCGAACGCGGTGAGGTCGGACATGATTGCCCAATGGGTTTAGCAAGCGTTCGCGCGTTGGGTGTTTCGCAGCGGTTTCGCGCTTGCCGACAAGAGGAATGTTCCCAAGTGAATGTTGAGGAATAGGGCGTGCCCCGGTTGCCCTGCCAAATGATCGTTTTCTGAAGATGCCTAACAGCAAAATCACGAGCGCGTGGCTCATTCTTCGCGCTTGAAGTCGCCCGATTTGCCGCCCGACTTTTCCAAGAGCATGATGGATTCGATTTCCAGCGTGTCGTCCACGCCTTTGGTCATGTCGTAGATGGTGAGGAGCGCGGCACTCACGGCGGTGAGAGCTTCCATTTCGACGCCGGTTTGACCGGTGCATTTCACCGTCGCCGTCGCCGTGATGCGCCCGTTTTGCGTGTCGCACTTGAACTCGCAACTCGCGCCGGAAATCGGCAGCGGGTGGCACAAGGGAATGATGGCCGGCGTGTTTTTGGCGGCCATGATCGCCGCGACACGCGCCGTTTCGAGCGCGTTGCCTTTGGGCAAAGTCGAGCTTTGCACCATTTGCGCGGTATGCGCAAGCATCGTAATCGCGCCGCGCGCCGTCGCCTGCCGTTTGGTGAGCAGTTTGTCGCCGACATCGACCATATGAGTTTCGTTCATGATTTTCACCCGAAGAGACGCGGCTTGCCGCGTCCTTCTTCATCGCGTCTTTCGCTCATATAGAATGAGCAAAACGGTGAGTCACGCGGCGATGAAGAAAGACGCGGCAAGCCGCGTCTCTTCGGTTAGCCACCGCCACCGCCCGAACCTTTGATGCCGCCCAGAGTCATCTCTTTGGCGTCGAGGAGCGCATCGAGTTCTTCGGCGCTCAGGTCAGTTTGTTCGAGCGCCACGTCTTTCAAACGGCGCCCTTCTTTGAGCGCTTGTTTCGCTAAAGAGGCGCCTTTTTCATAACCGATGATCGGGTTCAAGACCGTGACCATGATCGGGTTTTTGTCCACGAGTTCCAGCACTTTGGCTTCGTTAACTGTGAATCCGCCGATGGCTTTGTCGGATAGCAAACGCGACACGTTGCCCAGGAGGGTGATGGATTGCAGCAGGTTGTAGGCGGCAACGGGCAACATCACGTTGAGTTGGAAGTTGCCCGACGCGTTGCACATCGCAATTGTGGCGTCGTTGCCGATGACCTGCGCCGCGACTTGCATCGTCGCTTCAGGAATGACCGGATTGATTTTGCCCGGCATGATGCTCGAACCCGGTTGAAGACTGGGAAGCACGATTTCGCCCAGCCCCGCTTGCGGGCCGGAGTTCATCCAGCGTAGGTCGTTGGCGATTTTGAACAGCGCCGTTGCCAGGGTTTTGAGTTGGCCGCTCATCTCGGTCGCGGCATCGAGCGTGGCCTGAGCCGCGAAGTGATTGCGCGTCTCGCGGAAAGGAATATTGGTCAGCGTTTCGAGTTCGCGCGCGACGCGCCCGCCAAATTCGGGATGCGCGTTGATGCCCGTGCCAACGGCTGTTCCGCCAATCGCCAGTTCTTGCAAGCGCGGCAACGAGTTCAGGATGCGCTCGATTGAACCCTCGATTTGTGCTTTCCAGCCGCCGATTTCCTGGCCAAATGTGACAGGCATCGCGTCCATCAAGTGGGTTCTGCCGGTTTTGACAACGCCCGCGAGTTCGTTTTCGCGGTCGTTTAACACGCCGACCAGGTGGCGAAGGGCTGGAATGAGGTTGTCGGCCAATTCCAAACACGCCGCGACGTGAATGGCGGTTGGGATGACATCGTTGCTCGATTGGCCTGCGTTCACGTCGTCGTTGGGATGGATTTTGTCGCCCGACTGGGAAGCCAAAGATGCGATGACCTCGTTGGCGTTCATGTTGGTCGAGGTGCCCGAACCGGTCTGGAAAACGTCGATGGGAAACTGCGCATCGTATTGCCCGCCAGCGACGAGCATCGCGGCACCCTCGATGGTTTTTCCTTTGGCGCCGTCGAGCAACCCCAGTTCGACGTTGACGCGGGCGCAGGCGCTTTTAATTGTGGCCAAAGCGCGGATGAACGAGCGCGGAAACGGAATGCCCGAAACCGGAAAGTTTTGAACGGCGCGCTGCGTTTGCGCGGTATAAAGCGCGTCGAGGGGCACTTGCACTTCGCCCATCGAGTCTTTTTCAATGCGATAATCCATGATTGTTTGACCCACAGAGGAACACAGATAAAGGCACAGATGATCTCAAATGGAATGGCAAAGAAACCCATTTGAGATCATCTGTGCCTTTATCTGTGTTCCTCTGTGGGGAATCCTGTCTGTTGCAGTTTGCTACACGGGGCGCGCGCGTTTGGCGGGTTTTGGCGAAAGCAGCTTCCAAATCAAAAGCCCGGTTCCACTTCCCAAGCCAAACACCAGCAAGCGAGCGATGAGTTTCACCAGGGGCGACGCTTGATCGGAAGCGAAAGACGCCGCCAGATTGCCCGCCAGATGAGCGACCAAACCCGACAAAACCCCCGCCGCAACGGCGAGCACAAGCGAGCGGAAGGCGCTTTGCGGCAAGTGTTTGGCGCCGAGCGTTTCGCCCCATTGCACCCACAGTTTGCGCGCCAAAATACAACTTAAAACCGAAGTCGATGCCGCCGCCGCGAGCGCCAGTCCTGCGCCGCCTGGCAAATGCAACTGTGTTCCAATCCAGCCGAGCGGGAAAAAGAGCGCAATCGCCAAGGCGCCGACGCTCACGACCTGAGCGCCCTGATTCGTCGCGTAAAAGCCGCGCGACAGCAATTGTTGCGCGCCAAGGGCTGGCAAACACAGCGCGTAGCAACGCAAAACATAGGCTGTGTCGCGCGCATCGTGCGCCGAAAACTTGCCGTTTTGTAGTGTCAGCGCAACCAAAGAAGGCGCCAAAGCGAGCAGCATCGCCGTTGAAAATAGCATCGCGCGGATGTTGCGCTTGAGCGCCGTTCCAAACTCGCGCTTCATGTCGGGCACCGCATCTTCCACCCACAAACGGGAAAGCGTGGGAAGTAGCGCGACAGCCGCGCTCGACGCCAGCAAATCGAGCGGCACTTGCATCAAGCGATTGGCCGCATCGAGAGACGTCGTGTCGCCCGCGCCGACCAGTTTTCCAAAAGCGCGTGGCAAGTTGAGCGCGATGATTTGCCCGCTCGCCAGTCCCAACACGATGGGCGCAAACGACTTGGCCACACGCCGCACGCCCTCGTTTTTGAGATCCCACAGCGGCGCCAAAGACAACCCGTTGGCGATGGCAAAGGGCACCATTACGCCCAGAGTTCCAACGGCAGCACCGACTAAAGCACCCCATGCCTGCGCTTCGATGCTCCAACCCAGGCGCCCGCCCAAAAAGCCGAACAAAATGATGCCGACGTTGTAAAGCACAGGTTGAATGGCGAACAGCAAAAAGCGCCGGAGCGCGTTGAACGTTCCGGCAAAGGCGCCGCCGATCACGAACAACCACTGCGCCACGAGCAAAATGCGCAGAATGCGCAGGTAGAGTTCGATGTCTTCCGGCGTTTTGCCTGGCGCCAGCAAAGCGCCGATGGGCGTCCACGTCAAAGCCAGCAACACGAGCGAGAGGGCGCCGAACCCGACGATGAGAAGCCACAAGAGCGCGCGAAAGGTGCGGCGCGCTTCGTCTGTTTGGCCGCTGGTTAAAAGCTGGGTGAAAACCGGCACAAAGCCGGTCGCCAACAGCCCGCCGGAAATGAGGATGGCGAGGGTGTCGGGGATGTTGAAGGCGGCGACGTAGGCGTCGGTGATCGGGCCGCGCCGGAAAAAAAGCAGCGTGACGATGAAGCGTGCGAATCCGGTGAGACGGGACACCAGAATCATCAGCGCCACGATGCGCGTTGCGCTGCCAAGGGATGTGGTTTGGTTGATACCTAAAGAACGCGCCATAGAAAAGCCAAAGCAATTTACCCGCTCTTAGAATTGTCGCCCTATTTTGCGTTTCGAGGTAACATTGGACAGTTCCCAAAATGCAACAACCAATCGACAAATCCGCCGCGCTCGATCCCGAACTGTTGGCTCTGATGCGCCAAAAAGCCGCGTTGTCGCGGGTGCTCACCTTCATCATGTTTGGCGCTTATTTTGGTTTCGTATTTTTGCTCGCTTTTGCGCCCGGTGTGCTGAGTGTTCGCGTAGGCGCGGCCTCGCTGGGCATTCCCCTCGCCATCGGCCTCATCGTGCTGGCTTGGGTGTTGACGGGCATCTACGTCCGGTGGGCCAACGGCGCTTACGATTCGGTCATCGCGCGCTTGAAAGGGAAGTGATTTTTGGAAGAACACGCGGTTTCGCCTTTCCAGAAACGACGTGTTGTGGGGACGTGGCTTGCCATGTCCGTTCAGAACGTTCGGTTTCTCTGCTTTGGAATGCGACGTGGCGGCGCGCGGACAGAGCAAGCCACGTCCCTAATCACTTTCGTAAAGCGCCGTTCCGATTCTGATTCCATATTCGAGCAATTTCAAAATCATGCCACCACAGACACAACTGGGCAAATTGTCGCCCGTCGCCATCGCGTTTTTCCTGGGTTTCATTAGCATCACGCTGGGCATCACTTACTGGGCGGCGCGCAAGACCAAAACGACTTCTGAATTTTACGCGGCGGGCGGAAGCATCTCCGGCTTTCAAAACGGCCTCGCCTTGGCGGGCGACTACATCAGCGCCGCCAGTTTTTTGGGTATCGCCGGACTTGTGGCCACAGGTGGTTACGACGGTTTGATTTACAGCGTCGGCTACCTCATGGGCTGGCCGGTGGTGATGTTTTTGATCGCCGAACCGCTGCGCAATCTGGGCAAATACACCTTCGCCGATGTCGTCGCCTACCGGCTGGGACAAAAGCCGGTCAAGACGCTCGCGGGCATCGGCTCGGTGATCACGGTGCTGATCTACCTCGTCGCCCAGATGGTGGCCGCCGGAACGCTCGTCAAATTGATGTTCGGTTTGCCCTATGAACGGGCGCTCATCGCGGTCGGGATTTTGATGATCGCTTATGTGCTCTTCGGCGGAATGCTGGCGACGACGTGGGTGCAAATCATCAAAGCCGTGCTACTCATTGGCGGCGCGACCTCGCTCGCTCTTCTGGTTTTGGCGCACTTCGGCTGGAGTTATAACACGCTTTTTAGCGCCGTAGCGCGCGTGCCGGGCGGCGCAAAACTGCTGGTGCCGGGCAAATATTCGGTAGCGACTTCGCCTCTCGATCTCGTCTCATTAGCGATTGGCCTCATGTTTGGCACTGCCGGTTTGCCGCACATCCTGATGCGCTTTTACACCGTGCCCGACGCGCGCGAGGCCCGCAAATCGGTGTTCGTGGCGACGGGTTTCATCGGCTACTTTTACATCCTGACTTTCACAATCGGCTACGGCGCGGCAGCACTGGTCGCCCGCGAATACCTCGCCAAACCCAAGCCGGGCACGCCAGGTTTGGGCAGCAACGTCGCCGCTCCTCTGCTGGCTGAAATCCTCGGCGGCGGCCCGTTTCTAGGCTTTTTGTGCGCCGTCGCTTTCGCCACGATTCTAGCCGTTGTCGCGGGCCTGACTTTGGCAGGCGCCTCAGCCATCTCGCACGACCTTTACGTGGGAGCGATAGGACGCGGCGGCGACGAAAAACAGGAAGTGCGCGTGGCCAAAATCGCAACTGTTTTTCTGGGTGTCATCGCGGTGCTACTGGGCCTACTGTTCAAAGAAGTCAACGTCGCCTTCATGGTCGGATTGGCTTTTGCCGTCGCTGCCAGCGCCAACTTCCCGGCGCTTTTGCTGTCGGTTTTCTGGCGCAAGTTCACAACGCAAGCGGCTGTGGCTTCGATGGCCGTTGGTCTTGTGTCGGCAGTGCTTTTGATCGCGCTTTCGCCAACGGTGTGGGTAGATGTTTTTCACTTCGCCAAAGGATCGGCGCCCGTGCCGCTCAAAAACCCGGCGCTGATTTCGATGACGCTTTCGTTTTTGACGGGCTGGCTCGTCTCGCTCGTGACGCGCGACGAGCGGGCGGAAAATGGCTTTGAAGAACAGCAACTGCGTGCGACGTTTGGCGCGTGAAAAGCAGGAACAAAAGCGCCCCGCGAATTGAAGTTCGCGGGGCGCTTTTCATTTGGGCCGACACCCCAAACTGAGCGCCGATGAAAGCCAGTGAAATCTCTCTGGGCGCCGCGTTAGATGGCGTGCGCCAATACCATGTCCCTTTGTTTCAGCGCGCTTACACGTGGAAAGAGCGCAACTGGAGCGAGTTGTGGAACGATGTTTTGGAAACAGTTGACGCGCCGGGTGGCCGCAAGCACTTTTTCGGCGCCATCGTTTCCAAATCGGAAACCGTGCCACAATCGAGCGTGACGCGCTATTTGCTCATTGATGGTCAACAGCGGCTCACGACGGTTTTCGTGTTGCTGTGCGCCATGCGTGACGAGGCGCGCAGTCGGGGCGACGCCGAAAAAGCCGATGACATCGAGCAAGAATTGCTGTTCAACCACCGCAAAAAAGGCGAGGATTTTTGGAAATTGTGGCCCACACGCGATGACCGCGCGGCTTTTGAAGCCGTGATGCGCAGCGAGAGCGCGACACAAAACGCCAAGGGCAACGCTGTTGTTGGAAGTCATCCTCTGGCAGTGGCAACGCTGTTTTTTCGCCGCCGTTTGTCTCGGCAAAACGCACCGTCGTTGGAGCAACTCAAGGAAGCGCTGCTGGAGCGCTTTGAAATCGTCGCCGTGCAACTGGGCGCCGACGACGACCCGCACCGCATTTTCGAAAGTCTCAACGCCAAAGGTGAACGCTTGACCGAAGCCGATTTGATTCGCAATTATTTTCTGATGCGCGTGCCGTCCGAGCAACAGGAAACGCTTTACACCCAACTCTGGCAGCCGATGCAAAGCGCGTTGGGCGACAAAGTTTCGGATTTCGTGCGCCACTATTTGTCCAAAGACGGCGAGCTAATCTCCAAGGGCGACGTGTATTACACGGTGCGCGAAAAGGTGCAAACTTTCAAAAACGCCTCGCAAGTTGAAATCTATTTGCGCGAAATCGCGCGCTACGCTTCGTTTTACGCGCGGTTTTTAGACCCGGAACGCGAAAGCGACCTAGCCATTCGCGCGAGTCTCGACCGTTTGCGCCGCGTTCAAATGTCGGTCTGTTACCCGTTTTTGTTGCATCTGTTCGCACTGCGAGACAGCGGCGAGGTGGACACGCCAAGCGTGCGGGACGTGCTGCAAACCTTGGAAAGCTACTCCATCCGGCGCTGGGTGTGTCAGGTGCCTACGTTTGGTTTGAACAACTATTTCCCTCCGCTGTGGCGCGAAGCCAGAGAAGCGGTCGGCGGCGATTTGAAGCGCATCAACGAAGGCGTGCGCCACGTTTTGAGCAGCAAAAAAGCGCCGGACGACGCTGCATTCGCCAGCAACTTCATCGGGATGCCGATGTATGGCGCGGGCGACCGCCTGGCAAAAGTTCACGTCATTTTGGAGCGACTGGAAGAAGCTTTCGACCACAAAGAAGCGGTGGATTTGACGCAACTTTCCGTTGAACATCTGATGCCGCAAACCCTGACCCCGCAGTGGCAAAGCGATCTGGGCGAAACGTGGAAAGAAGATCACGACAACTTGCTGCATACCATTGGAAACCTGACTTTAACCGCTTATAATTCCGAGCTTTCCAACGAGGATTGGACGCGCAAACGTCCGGCGCTCAAAGCCAGTCACCTGGAATTGAACCGCGAAGTCGCGCAGCAAAAACAGTGGCGCGCCGCTGAAATCGAAGCCCGTTGTCAGGAGTTGGCGCGCCGCGCGCTGACGATTTGGCCTGCTCTGGGGAATGCGGCGGCGGGCGCTTCACCCGCACAAGGGGTCAAACACACCGTTCCAACAAAGGTCACGATTTTGGACGAAATCATCAGCGTGGGCAGTTGGCGAGAAGTCGCGCAACTCACGCTGGAAACCGTCGCGCAGCTTTCGCCGCACAGTTTTGAAGAGATCGCGCGCCAGCATCCGCATATGCTGTCGCTCAGTGGCGCGGGAATGCGCTCACCGCGCCAGATGAACAACGGTTGGAATTTCGAGACCAATCTCGACGCGAACACGCTCTATCGGCTGGCCGAACGCGCCGCGCGCCGTGCGGAACTGGGCGTTGACGAATGGAGCGTTGACTTCAAATCAGCTTGATAAAAACGCCGCGCGAAATCCAATTTCGCGCGGCGTTTTTGAGTTTTAATCTTCCTCGTCCGCCACCACTTGCAACCCCATTTCGCTCCAACGCGCCAGCGGAATTTCCGTTGGCGCGCCGCTCAGTGGGTCGAGTCCGCCCGATGTTTTGGGAAACGGGATGACCTCGCGGATGTTGCCGTCGGGAATTCCGGCCAACAGCGCCATCACGCGGTCAAAACCGGGCGCGATGCCGCCATGCGGCGGCGCGCCATATTCGAAAGCGTCGAGCATGAAGCCGAAGCGTTCCTGAGCGACTTCTTCGGGCAGGCCGATGATCTGGAAAATCTTGCTTTGAACCTCGCGGCGATGGCAGCGAATCGAACCACTCGCCAACTCGAAGCCGTTGAGCACCAAGTCGTAGAGCCACGCGCGCACGCGCGCCCAGGGAAACATTTTGTCGCCATGAGAGAGGTTCGAGGTGAAGCCTTCTTCGAGCAAGCCCATGTCGTCGGGGTTGGGCAAACAGAACGGGTGGTGCGTCGCGTCGAAGCCGCCTTTTTCTGGATCGTATTCAAACATCGGCGTGTCGACGATCCACGCGAAATTGAACTTGTCAAGCGGAATCAGTTTCAACCGCTTCGCCATTTCCCGGCGCAAAAAGTCGAGACTTTGCGCGACAACTGAGGGTTTATCCGCCACGACAAGCACCAAATCGCCGGGGTGCGCATTGCAGCGCTCGAAGATGGCGCGCATCTGTTCTTCGGTGAAGAATTTGGCGACGTTGGATTTGATTTCCGATTCGCCCAAGGCAAAAGTCGCCAGACCGCGCGCGCCGAATCGTTTGACAAACTCGGTCAAGTCATCGACTTCTTTGCGGCTATAGGCCGCGACGCCAGGCGCGCAAATCGCCTTCACTTCGCCGCCCGACGCGATGGCGCCCGTGAACACTTTAAAGCCCGAATCGACGACCAGATCGGTGAGTTCGACCAGTTCCATGCCGAAGCGCGTGTCGGGTTTGTCGCTTCCGAAACGACGCATGGATTCGGCGAAAGTCAAACGGGGAAAGGGCAACTCAATGTCGATGCCCTTGACTTCGCGCATCAAGTGTTGGAACAAACGCTCGGTCAAATCGAGCACATCGTCTTGCACGACGAAACTCATCTCGATGTCGATTTGCGTGAATTCCGGTTGGCGGTCGGCTCGACTCGACTCGTCGCGGAAGCATTTGGCGATTTGAAAGTATTTTTCCACGCCGCCCACCATCAGGAGCTGTTTGCAAATTTGCGGCGACTGCGGCAACACAAAGCCTTTGCCGGGATGCGTGCGAACCGGCACGACGTATTCGCGCGCGCCTTCGGGCGTGGACTTCCACAACAGCGGCGTTTCGACTTCCCAGAAGCCTTCGCCATCGAGAAAGCGCCGCGTTTCGCGCGCGAGTTTGTAGCGCATTTCCAGAATATCGCGCACGGGCGCCCGCCGCATATCGAGATAGCGATATTGCAAACGCACTTCTTCCGAGGCAATTTGTCCACCGCTCACCTCGAAGGGAAGCGGCTTGCTGGTATTGAGAATTTCCGCTTTGTCGATTCGAATTTCAACTTCGCCCGACAAAAGTTTGGGGTTTTCTTTGCCGGGCAAACGGCGCACGACTTCACCTGTGATGCGCAGACAATACTCCGATTTCACGCCGTCGAGCGATTGAAACACAGCTTCGTTCAAGTCGGAATCGGCGACGATTTGCACGATGCCGGTGCGGTCACGAAAGTCGATAAACGTTTGGTGCGACTGGTCGCGCACTGTTCCAGCCCAGCCGCAAAGCGTGACGCTTTGGCCGATATGTTCGGGGCGCAGTTCGCCGCAAAAATGAGTGCGTTGCATGAATGAGAAGAGCGAGCAGTATAAAGGCGCTCTCGCCGCGTTTTGGAAATGACTTTCGCTTGGAGCGCGCTTACACTGGCGCTATGAAACGACTGCACGGGCGCGAGATGGCGCTGCTTTGTTCGCCTCTACTCATCATTGCGCTCGTCGGCTGGCTAGTATCCAAGCGCAAGACGCCTTCGCCGGTGCAGCCGCTGCATCTCGCGTTTCACGTTGAAAAGCCGACGACTTTGGAAGCGTTCAAAGGAAGTGATGCGGCTCTGGTCGTGAGATTGGCGGGAGAGGGCGCCGACAAGATGCAAGTGACGAGCAGCGATCCCTGGCTCGAAGTGCAAGGGGCGCACGGGGCCGAGCGGTCATATATGTTGCGCGGTTATTCAGGGATTTGGACGAAGGTTCGGAAAAGTAATAGCAACGGAACGCGCTTTACCATTAACTCTCAGGTAATTCCTGCGGGCCAGTTGCGCTTTGGCACCAGTTCAGCGATTCAAACGCTCAGCGCGACGACGTTTGCGGCGCCTCGAAGGGGGAGTTGGCTTCTCAACCGTGCGCAAATGCAAGCCGTTTGGATTCAAGAAGATGACACGCCTTCCTCTGGTTCATTTGAGGTCGGTAAAAATTGTCCAAATTAACCCCGGCAACATCCGGGGCGAGACCGTGTTCGACTTGACTGGCCCCACGATGGACGCCCAGACGCCTTTCGATTACGACTTCAGCGAACGAAGAAGTGGCATGGGTTCGGGCTACGGCTCCAGTGATTTGACGCCGCAAACCGCAATGCGGTGCGTGCGCGAGTGGACGGTTTATAAGCCGAGCAATTCATCCTTCGTCAACGGCAAACTCGTGCCCACAAAACAAATCGTGCGCGTGACGGGGCGCGTCAGCGCTGATAATCGTTGGCCGCTCGCTTTTCAAATCGAACCCTTCGACTTTGCCAAGGTTAAAATCGGACAAACCCTGAAGTTCAAATCGTGGCCTGCGCTGGTTCCAATCCGATAACCGTGTGTTTCCAAAGATTATTCCCAAGCAAATTGTTCGCTCGTGACACCGATTTTGCTCGTCTGAAAGGGATATGAACTTCAACTTGATAGAAATGAAAAAGTGGGCAATGGAAGCGCTCGTCGGGCTGGTTTTTGGCGGCGCGGTTTACTTTCTTTCCTGATGCCCAACGCAACCCAAACGCCGCGCGAAACCGATTCGCGCGGCGTTTATCGTTTCTGGCGCGACCCAGTTTGCCTTGGCAGTTGGGCGCTTTATCTTCTCAACCGCTTTTTTTTGATTCAGCACTTCGGGCAACAGTTCCCCTTTCTGCGCGAACACGGCGACGACACGCTGTTTTTGCCCGCCGCTTTGCCGCCGTTTTTGTGGGTGCGCGGACGGTTGGGTTTGCGCAGGCCACGCGGCGCTCCGACGTGGCGCGAAATCATCGTCATGACCGTGCTTTGCTCGATTATCTTCGAGTGGCTTGGCCCGAAGTTTCTGGGCCACAGCGTCGGCGACTGGGGCGATGTCGCGGCTTATTGGGCGGGCGCTTTAGTCGCGGGCGCGTGGTGGAATCGGAGAAAATTTTAGCCACAGATGAACACAGAAAACACGATGAAAGTTTAGATGAGAAGAATTAGTTTGTCCGTCTTTATCCATCTTGAATTTTCATCTGTGTTTTCTGTGTTCATCTGTGGCTAAAACAAACTACTTGCGCCGTGCTAACACGTAATCGGCGATGTCGCACAGCATGGATTTGGCGCTGCTGTCGGGGAAAGAATCGAGCACGTTTTGCGCGGCTTCGACGTATTCGCGGGCGACACGCATCGCGCTGCCTACGGCGTCGCCGCCGCGCAGGATTTGGATAGCGCGCGCGATGTCGTCCGCCGATTTTTCGTCGCTTGCCAAAATACGACGGAGTTCTTCGCGGTCGGGCGAAAATTCCAGAGCATGAAGCATCGGAAGGGTGATGGCGCCTTCGCGCAGGTCGTTGCCGACCGGCTTGCCGATTTGCTCGGCTTCGAGCACGATGTCGAACACATCGTCCACGATTTGAAAGGCCACGCCAATCGAGCGGCCAAAGGTGCCCAGCGCTTCGACCTGCTCTTCGGGCGCATCAATGGCGAGCGCGCCCATGCGACAGGAACATTCCGTCAAGGCGCCGGTTTTGAGCGCCACGATGTCGAGGTATTGGCGCTCGCTCATTTCCCAAAAGCCGCGCATTTGCGTTTCGAGCAGTTCGCCCGCGCACATCTGAGCGGTTGCCGTGGCCAGTGGGTGCATCAGTTCGGCGATGCCACGGTGGGAAGCGGTGACGAACACCTGCGCGAACAGATAATCGCCGACCAAAACCGAAGTTTCGTTGCCCCACACCAGGTTTGCGGCGGGTTTGCCGCGCCGCATCGTGGCGCCGTCCACCACATCATCGTGCAGCAAAGTTGTGGTGTGCGTGAGTTCAACTAACGCTGCGCAGGTGACAACGCGATCTGAGGGTTCGGCGGGGTCGTCGCCGCACATCTGGGCGGAAAGCAGGGTGAGCGCGGGGCGCAGGCGTTTGCCTCCGGCGCCTAAAACGTGGGCGGCGATGTCGGCGACGAGTTTCACGGGCGTGGTGATGAGGCGCTCGATCTCGCATTCGACTTCTTTCATCGCGGGCGCAAGCGGCGATAGGGCGCGCATGATGTCCACATCGCGCACGCCTTCCAGAACGTGCGACGGCAGTTCCGAAGGATGGGGCACGGGCGTTTTTGGCGCGCCGAGGATGCCATCGGGGGAAGGGGAAAAGGCGGCGCTGGCTTGAGTTACAACCGAAGTGAGAGCGCTTCCGCGCCGCGCCGAGATTTCGATGGCTTCTTCAAGAGCGCGGCCCAGATCGGGCTGAGTGCCTGGCAACTTCAATTTCGCGTCGGAACGCCCGTTAGCGGGACGCCCGTTGGGGTGTGTGGTCATGGCTTGCTCCAAGTGTGCTTGCTCGCTACTTTCTCGATGTTGCGGCGCCGCAACGCAGAAAATCAAGAGGACGCTCCAAAATTGGGCGCGTCCAAACGAAACGCTAATTCAACTATGGCGAAGATAATAAGACAAAATCTCCATTTGAGAAGTTAAATCGACGTTGCGCGCCGTGATGCCGGGGCGCACGCCAATCGAGGTCGGCGCGAAATTGAGAATCGCTTTCACGCCCGCCGCAACCAGGGCATCCACCGCTTCTTGCGCCGAAGCCCCCGGAACCGCCACAATGCCGACCTGCGCGCCCAACTCCAAGTTGCGCCGCGACAATTCCGTGAGATGAAACACCGGAATCTCGCCCATCGGCGTGCCGACTTTGGCTTCGTCTATGTCAAAGGCCGCGACGATGCGAAACCCGCGCCGCCCAAATCCCGCGTAACTCGACAGCGCGCGCGCCAGGTTGCCCGCGCCTACCAGCAACACATCGCGCTCGACATCAAGGCCCATGATGCGCGCCAATTGCGTTTCAAGCGCGGCCAAATCGTAGCCCAAACCGGGCGTGCCGAATTCGCCGAAGTAAGATAAATCGCGGCGCAGTTGGGCGGCTCCGGTTCCGGTTCGGCGCGCGATTTCGGCGCTCGATGCGGTTTCGCGGCCCTCGTCTCGCAAACCACGCACGCACTGCAAAAAAGCCGACAACCGCTCGATGGTTGGTTGCGGCACTTTGTCGAGAGATTCGGTTGCGGCCAGGGAATCGGGGAAGTCGGGCATGGGAGAAATCCTCATTTTACAACTCGCGCCCCGTTGTTTAGCGGCCTTTGCGATCATGGAGCCATTAGGCCACGCAACTGAAATCGAGGGCACCTGTCAGACTCGCGCAGGTTCGCTTTGGACGAACCTGCAAATTATGAACACTTCTTTGAAGCACTCTCTCGCTGTTCTCGCGCCTTTGATGGCGCTCTCGCTTGGCTCCGCGCACATCGCTTCGGCTCAACCGATGGGCGGCCAAATCAAGATGGGCAAAACGGGACGCGGGCGCAAAGCCCAGAGCGGCATTTCGCCCAAACTTTTGGCGGCCATCGAAGCCAAAACCGGCAAGCCCGTTTCCGCCGATCAGAAAACGCAACTCGACGCCGTTGCCGACACACACCGCAGCGCCATGAAAGCCGCCGAATCGCGTTACAGAAGCGACGTCGCGCGCATCATGGGCATGAGCGAAGCCGACGCCAAAACGCTTGGCCGCAAACCCAGGGGTGCCAGAAAAGGCGCGCCCAAAGCGTAGAACTTTCGCCTGATCTCAATCGAACCACCTCCGTTTTAGTTTTGGAAGCCGGTTTGAAAGTCAGGCGCTCTGTAGGACATGGTCTGCCATATCCGCGGCTGAGTCGAACACAAAGGGCAGGGCAGGCCACATTCCCCCAAGGCGTCAAACGCATTGTTACGCGCCGCGCAAGCTCAACGTCTTGCGCGGCGCGTTTTCGTTTCCGCTTTACCTGTCACCAATTGTTCTTAAGAGTTCCCTTCACCGGGCGCCTGTTCTGGGCGAATTCTCTTTTTCCTCGGCCTGTCAAAGAGAGGACACTTGAACAGTTTTCGGAATGACCATGCCGTCTTTTTTCGCGCGAACACGCGCCGTCATTTATCTGTCATCGGGTTTGCTCGCCCTCCACACGGGCGTGCAAAGCGCGCCGCGCATGGCTGAAAATCCCGTGGCGACCGAAACTCCCGCGCAAAACCCGGCCTGGAACCAACCGCTAAGCGGCGCGCCTGCCGCGCTTCACGTGCTCAACCGGCTGGCTTTTGGCCCGCGTCCCGGCGATGTCGAAGAAGTGCAACGCATCGGCGCGCGGGCTTACATCGAAACGCAACTCAAACCCGATTCAATGGACGATAGCGCCCTCGATGCCAAAGTCGCCTCGCTCGATTTGTTGCGCGTTTCTCCCGCGCGGTTGTGGCTGGTTTATGCGGGGGATCGCGGCGCGCTTCGTCGCTTCCAGATGATGCAGCGCAAAGGCATGGTCAAGCCAACCGCTGCCACTCTGGGCAGTTCAACTCTGGGCGCGGCAGACAATCAACAAAAGGCGCGCGTTTTAAACGCGCGGCAGTTGCAAGTTCTCGCCGACTTTCAAGCGGCAGGACTTTCGCCGGGCGTTTCAACGCAAACAGCGGCGCAATTGGTCGAAGACAAACTGGTGCGCGCCGTTGAGTCGAAGCGGCAGTTGCAAGAAACGCTCGCTGATTTTTGGTCGAACCACTTCAACATCGACTTGCACAAAAACGCGGCGCGCACACTCAAAGTGCTCGATGACCGCGAAGCCATTCGTCTGCATCTGTTCGGTTCGTTCCGGCAACTGCTGGGCGCCTCGGCCCATTCGCCCGCGATGCTGATTTATCTCGACAACGCGCGCTCTTCCAAAGCGATGGCGGCTCGTGGCGGCAAAACGCGCGGCGGTCTCAACGAAAATTACGCGCGCGAGTTGATGGAATTGCACACCCTTGGCGTGGAGGGCGGCTACACCCAGGCCGATGTCACCGAAGTGGCGCGCTGTTTCACCGGTTGGGGCTTGCAACCGGAGGATGGCCAGTTCCAATTCCACCGCCGCTTGCACGACGACGGCGAAAAAACTGTGCTCGGCCACCGCATCGCGGCTGGAGGCGGCGAAAATGACGGCGAACAGGTGCTCGACATTCTGGCGCAATCGCCTGCAACAGCGCATTTTTTGGCGCGCGAGTTGTGCCAACGGTTCGTCGCTGACGAGCCGCCGCCCGCTTTGATCGAGCAAGTCGCACAAACCTTTATCCAGACCAAAGGCGACTTGTCTTCCGTTTACCGCGCCGTGTTTTTATCGCGCGAGTTTTTGTCGCAAGGCGCGTATCGCTCCAAAATCAAGTCGCCCTTTGAACTGGCGGTTTCAGCGGTTCGCGCTCTGGGCGGGCAGTTGAGCGTGCCCGACGCCCGTAATCCAGCCGAAAATGCGCGCTTGCTTCGCATCGGCGCGGCTTCGTCCGAACAAAACAACGGAGGTGGCAAGGCGCGAATGGGCGGCGCCAGATCGCCGTTGGCGGTTCGTATCGCGGAGCTTGGCCAGCCGATTTTCGCGTGCCAGCCGCCCACGGGCTGGAGCGAAGATTCGCGCTCTTGGGTTTCGGCAGGCGCCATCGTCGGGCGTTTGAACTTTGCCCTCGCTCTCACGGGCGGGCAAGTCGGCGACGTGCGCTTGCAGTCGGACACCTTTCGCGCTGCCTCGCTTGACACGCTGTCGCAGGAACTCGTCGGCGGCCAATTGAGCGCGGCCACGCGCACCCTCATCGCCAAAGAAACCGCGACTTCTCCTGACCCGACCAAAACCCGCGCCTTGATTTTGGGTTCACCCGAATTCCAGCGACGGTAAAATACCCCAACAGCCATGCCCTACCAACATAAAGTTTTGTGCCAGGGCACATCTTCGTAGAACAATCTCGAAAGCCTGTCGGACAAGCTCGAAGGGTTTCTCAACTCGCCCGAAGCGGGCGAAGTGCAACTTCAAGGTTTCGAGTTGTGGCAAACGCAAGCTTCGAATGACAGAGAAGGCAACAACGGTCTCATGTTGTTGTTTCGTCATTGTCTAATTCGTCGTTCTCTAAGAGCCTGTCTTCATAAGGCTGTGGAATGCGATTTTCTATAGCGGAAGGGCGGGTCATCGGAGGGGGCGGGCGCCAAACGCCTGAGCCACCTGTG
>JAABUM010002511.1_pt1 | contig 24425 bp, 22 predicted proteins | sample 5559161 | NCBI WGS metagenome assembly JAABUM01 (sample SAMN10711868, study PRJNA513369) | rock metagenome | isolation source: Antarctica rocks | place: Antarctica: Victoria Land, Siegfried Peak nord
TCAATTCGGAGGCTTCGTGCATACCGGCGAATGCAGGATCGTCGTCCGTGCCCAGCCCGAAAGCCGTGTCCGCGAGCGCCGGATCCATCGAAGCGGTCCGGACGGCCGCAATGTAGTCGGCGTCGTGCACCGCGCTCAGCAGGTCATCAGTGGGCGCAGACGGCGCGCTGACCTGCACCCCGGGGGCATCCAGCACGCCGTACTCCCGCGCCAACATTGTGGTGAGCGCGAGCCGCCGAGGATCCATCGGGTGATCGGCACCGAAGTCGTAAGCGGTCAGCCGTTCGTCCCAGACGATCCGCGTGATCGCTGCAGAGTCTGTACCAGCTGGGTCGGTCACAGCATTGAGCTTGGCACCGTTCCCGGGTCTTCGCCCAGGGCGTAGATCATTCCCATTTCGTGCTCCTCCTCGCCCGATTCGTCGGCGTCGGACGTGTTCGCGTCCTCGGGGGACCCGGTCACCTTCATCGCGCGCCGCGCATCGGTAGGTCGGAAACCGAAGCTGCTGGCGAATGCGACGCCACGCCCGTTCTCGGTGCTCACCCAGTAGATGACGAAGCCGAAGGAATCGGTCCGGGCCTGGCTGACCCCCGCCTGAACCAGCTTCCAGGCGACTCCCTGACCCCGCAGCTCCGGGCGCACCCAGAGGCCGAACATCTCACAGTTGCGAGGGTCTTCCTCTGAGGGTCGACCGACCGAGACGACGCCCACGACCTCGCCGCTGCTCTCCGCGACCATCCGGCGCGAACGCACCAGGCGGCGTCGCCAGAAGTCTTCGTCGAACTGTCGTTCCTGGGCAGCGCTGGCCGCGAACGCGTCGGGGCTGTCGCCGAGCGCGGACAGCCGGACGTCGCGGTAGATCTGCCAGTCCTGCTCTTGCAGGACTCGAACCGTGATGTCAGTCATGCGCGTACTCTCGCACGCCCTTCATACCTAGGGGTAGTGCAGCCGAACGCGATGCGAGCGGCTTCACTCCCCTGCTGCCAACTTGGCCGACCGTTGCGCTGCTGCTTCGATCGCGGTCAGGAAGGCGGCACGCACCTTGTGGTCATCCAGCTCCCGCACCGCAGCCATCGTGGTGCCCCCGGGGCTGGAGACCTGCTCGCGCAGCACGGTGGGGTGCTCACCGGTCTCCTTCAACATCGTGGCAGCCCCGTACAGGGTCTGCACCACCAACTCGGTCGATGTGGCACGCGGAATTCCGAGCAGCACACCTGCCTCGATCATGGCCTCTACCACGTAGAAGATGTATGCCGGACCGCTGCCACTGATCGCGGTGACAGCATCCAGGTGCTTCTCCGGCAACGAGATCACCGTGCCGCATGCCCGCAGCAGCTCGGTGGCCACGGCGAGCTGATCGGCATCGCAGTGCGCTCCCGGACTGACCGCAGACATGCCCTGATCGACCAACGCCGGGGTGTTCGGCATGACCCGGGCGACCGAGGTGCCCTCGGGCAGATGGGACTCCAGAAAGGCAGTGGTGATCCCCGCGGCCAGCGACACCACGAGGGTGTCACCGGCGACGGCGGGGCGGATTTCCTGCAGCAACGCCCGCATGTCCTGCGGCTTCACCGCGAGCACGAGGGTGCCCGCCTGGGCAGCAGCTTCGGAGGCGGGCCGGGCCCGCACCCCGTACGCGCTCTGCAGCCGCTCACTACGAGCGGTGTCACGGGTGCTGACCACTACCGAATCCGGGTCGCGCCCACTGCGCAACCATCCCGACAGCAGTGCCTCACCCATGACACCGGCGCCGAGGATGGCAACGGTGTCGATGCGATCAGTAGCTGAAGATGTCATCTTCGGGGTCCCCTAGTGCAGTGAATCAGAAGTAAGTCGGGTGCGGATGCGTGCGATATCGGAGTGAAGCGCAGAACTTCGTGGGGTGAACTTCATCCGCGACTGACGAGCGAGCGTGCGAAGAAGAGCGCGTTCGCAGGACGTTCTGCCATCCTCCGCACCAGGTAGCCGTACCACTCGTTGCCGTAGGGCACGTAGATGCGCATCTTGTGACCGGCTGCGGACAGCCGCTCGTGCTCGGCCGGACGAATGCCGTACAGCATCTGGTACTCGAAGGAATCGGACGCGCGCAGGTATCGGTCGGCCAGCGAGCCGGCGATCTGGACCAGACGCGGGTCGTGGCTGGCGACCATCGGATAGCCGTCGCCCTCCATGAGCGCCTTGAGGCACCGCACGTAGGACAGGTCGACCTCGGACTTGTCCTGGTAGGCGACGCTGCCGGGTTCCTTGTAGGCGCCCTTGCAGAGACGGATGCGGCTACCGGCCGTCGCGAGGTCCTTGCAATCGGCCTCCGTACGGAAAAGATAGGCCTGCAGTACGGCGCCGACCCACGGGAAGTCTTCGCGCAGTTCACGCACGCCCGACAACGTGTCGTCCGTGGTGGTGTGGTCTTCCATGTCGATGGTGACCGTGGTGCCTGCTCTGGCTGCCGCCTCGCAGATCTCGCGGGCATGTTCCAGGGCGATCTTGTTCCCGTCGCCACCGAGGTACTGCCCCACCGCGCTCAGCTTCACGCTGACCTCGATGACGCCGCCCTCGGTCAATCCGTGCTCGCTCAAGGCACCCAGCAACTCGAGGTAGTTGTCGCGGGTGGACCTGGCCTGCTCCAGGTCGGTGCAGTCCTCACCCAGGAAGTCCAACGTGCCGAGCAGGCCCTTGCCGTTCAGTTCGGTGCTGGTGCGAACGGCGTCAGCGGTTGCTTCACCTGAGACGTAGCGAGCGACGACGTCACGGCTGATGGGCGCGTTCTGCACCAACGACCGCACCGTGTCGTTGCGCGACAGCCCAAGCAGGCCTGCCCGCAGTGCTGCACTGGGTTCAATCATGGAAGGACCTTTCGTTCACGCGAGTCGGCTGATCTCCACGGTCACAAACATCTTGCTTCCCGGTGTCCCGGTGAAGATACCCCTTAGCGCCACCACGTCCGCGTGGTCCCTGCCCTGAGCCACCTCGATGTAGAAATCATCGGGCACCACACCTGCGGTCGGGTCGATCGCTTTCCAGGCGCCGTCCCACCATTGGATCCAGGCGTGCGACTGTGCCGCAACATTCTCGCCGAGGGATGCGTCACGGTCGGGGAAGACGTAACCGGTGACGAAACGTGCTGGTATTCCTTGCGATCGCAAAGCTCCGAGGGTCAGATGTGCGAAATCCTGACATGCGCCCTCGGCGTCCTCCCATGCTCCGGAGCTTCGGGCGTAGACCGTTCGACGACCTGCCGCATAGGTCAACCGGTCCCGGATCGCATCGACAACGCAGATGACGAATTCCTTCGGATCCGCGGTCTGCGCCCGCAACTGGTCGATCAGCATTTGGAACGACTCGCTCGGCTTGGTCTTCGGGCCGATCCGCAGCAGCTCTTCGAACTCATCCACCACGAAGGACTCGCCGTAACCCGCCCAGTCCATTCCGGGCGTCTCGACCTGATGCCCATCGACGAGCACCGTGCTGATCGAGACGACCTTGAGCTCGTCATGCGGTTCGTGCAGTTCGAACGAGGTGACCGTGCTGCCCCAGTAGTCTGTCCACTGCTTCATCCAGGGGGTTGGCGTGACCTCCACTCGAGAGTGCAACACCGTCTGGCGTGAACTCGACAACGGAGTCAGGCGCGCCTCGTTGTAGGACTGCGTCGCCGGTCCGGTGTAGGTGTAGCCGGTGCGGTGCACCAGCCGGAGCGTCACACTCACAATGCCTCCGTCATCCACTCGGGCGCCACGACGCCTTCGAAGTATCGCCCAGCGATGGCCTGGGTGGCGCCTGCGCACACCTGTTGTAGTTCTTCCATCTCGCTGGGTAGGTCGGTCACCACGTCGGTGAGCGGGAGATAGGACAGCCTCGCGTGAGCCTGGCCGATGATGCGGGCCGCATCGCCACCGAAACCGACCCGACGCGAGCGCGGGTCGAGCTCTTCGAGGCAGTGACCTGCCTGCTCCAGCAGATGCGAGATCGATCTCGGGAACAAGCGATCCAGCAGCAGGAACTCCGCAGCGGCTCTGGGTGATTCGGTAGCCCGGTAGACCCGGGTGAAGGCGTGGGAGGCACCGCAGGCGCGCAGCGTGAGTGCCCACGCACCATTGGGACCAGACACATAGCTGCCCATCGTGATCAGCCGCGCCGTCATGTCGATCCGCTCGATGCTGCGACCCAGGACGATGAACTGCCACCCGTCGTCATGGCTCTGGGTGCTGTCGGCCAGCGCCGAGATCATGCTCGTGCGTTCGCGGACGAACCTGAAGGCATCTGCCGGTCGACGCTGCCGCAGTTGACCGGCGAGCACCGCGTTGTACGTGGAGTTGAGGCCTTCCCAGACCTCGGTCGAGACCACCTCCCGCGATCGACGGGCGTTCTCCCGTGCGTTCTCGATCGAGTACGCGATCGACTGGGGAGCAGTGCGATCCAGCAGCAGGGTCTGCAACAACATCGGAGGGTCGGGTGTCGGCCCCTGCTCGCCGTACTGGATGCCCATTGCGGCCATCACCGACCGACAGGTGGCTTCCTGATCGATCACTGGGTCCTCGACGAGCAACTGCAGGTAGGTGTCCAGGATGCGTGCGGTGCACTCCGAGCGTTCGACGTAGCGCCCGATCCAGAACAGTGCCTCGGCAATCCGACTCAACATCTACCGCTCACCTGCGTAAGTTGACACAGCCGGATCCGTCGATTCCTCAGCGACGAGCAACTCAACGGGCTCATCCGGCGATACGACGCGCCCGACCCGCAGAGACGGGTGCACCACCGATCCCTCTCGGGCGGGCGAGGGGGGCGGTTCGAGTTCGCCGCGGGCACCCGCCAGCACCCACGTGTCCTTGGAACCACCGCCTTGGCTCGAGTTCACGATCAGCTCCCCCTCCGGTAGAGCGACGCGCGTCAGGCCGCCAGGGAGCACCCACACCTTCTCGCCGTCGTTGATGGCGAACGGTCTCAGGTCGACGTGTCGCGGCGCCATCGTGTCCTGGATCAAGGTCGGGACGGTGGACAGTTGGACCACCGGCTGTGCGATCCAACCGCGTGGATCGGCGACCAGCCGCTCGCGCATCTCGTCCAGCTGTGCCTTGGTGGCACGCGGGCCGATCATGATGCCCTTGCCGCCTGCGCCGTCGACCGGCTTGACGACCAGTTCGGCCAACCGGTCCAGCACCTCGGCGCGGTGCTCGGGGTCCTCCATCCGCCAGGTGTCCACGTTCGGCAGAATCGGTTCCTGACCCAGGTAGTAGCGGATCAGGTCCGGGACGTAGGTGTAGGTGAGTTTGTCGTCGGCCACCCCGTTCCCGACCCCGTTGGCGATCGTGACATTGCCCGCACGGGCTGCGTTGAGCAGCCCCGGCACTCCGAGCATCGAGTCGCGGCGGAAGTGCACCGGGTCGAGGAATTCGTCATCCACTCGCCGATAGATCACGTGCACGGGGCGCAGGCCGTGCGTCGTACGCACCGAGACCCGACCGTTCTGGGCGACCAGGTCGCGGCCCTCGACCAGTCGGGTACCCATCAGGCGGGCAAGCAGAGCGTGCTCGAAGTAGGCGGCGTTGAACGCGCCGGGGGTCAGCACGACCACCGTCGGGTCGGTGATCCCGCTCGGCGCGCACGCACGCAAACTGGCGAGCAACTTCGCCGGGTACTGCGACACCGGCCGGATGCGGTGGTGGGCGAACACCTCGGGCAGCGCCGCCGACATCGCGCGCCGGTTCGAGATGACGTAGGACACGCCCGAGGGAATGCGGACGTTGTCCTCCAGTACCCGGAAGTCACCGTTGCCGTCCCGGACGAGGTCGATGCCCGAGACGTGGACCCGAACCGCGCGTGGGTAGTCGATTCCCTTCGCGGCCCGCAGGAAATGGGGGCTGCTGGTGACCACGCGCCGCGGGATAACCCCGTCCCGGAACACCTGGCCTTCGTCGTAGATATCGGCCAGAAACGCCTCGAGGGCCCGGACGCGCTGGGCGACCCCGGCCTCGACATGCGCCCAGGTCTGCGCCTCGATCAGCCGCGGGACGATGTCGATGGGGAAGGGGCGTTCCTCGCCCCCGATGTCGAAGGTGACACCCTGGTCGAGATAGGAGTGGCCCAGGTAATCGGCGCGGGCCTGCACCTCCTGCATCGACAGTCGCTGCATCTGGCGCCGGATACCCATGTAGTCACTGCGGCAGTCGGTGCCGTCGTACATCTCATCGAAGGTGCCGGGACCGGACTGGTACCCCTCGAAGACCTCAGTGCCCGAGCTGCTCCGACTTCGGCTTTGGCTCTGACCTTGCGACTGGCTCTGGCTCTGGCTCTGGGTCACGCGGTCACCGTAGCGGCAGTAGCAGGATCAGCGGTCTCGACGTTTTCAACTCACGATGTCCTTGCGTTCGAAACGCCACCAGGCCAGCGCGAAGAACACCGCCGAGTAGATCAGCGCCACACCGGTGCCGCGGATCATGTCGCTCCAGTTGACTGCCGGTCCGAGGGCGTCCAGCCACGAATACTGGAAGTGGGTGGGCAGGAAATCGCGGTATGAGCCCAGCGCGGTGATCGCGTCCAGGATGTTCGAGACCACCACCAACAACACCGCGCCGCCGACCGCGCCGAGCGGGGCGTCGGTCAGCACACTCAGCAGGAACGCCAACGAAGCGACCAACAGCGACTGCAGACTGACATAACCAACGATGATCAACAGTCGCCAGACGCCCTCCCAGGTGCCGAAGGTTCCGCCGAGCGGGGACTGCGCGGGCGCCCAACCGAAGAAGGCGCCACCCACCAGGAATGACCAGACCGGGATGAGCAGGTTCGCGCCGAGACTCAACGAAAGCGCGACGATCAGTTTCTGGCGCAGTAGCCTCGACCGGGGAACGGGGATCGCGAGGAGGTAGCGCAACGAGGCCCAGCTGGCCTCGCTGGCGACCGTGTCACCGCAGAAGAGCGCGACGATGACCACCAGCAAGAAAGCTGCAGAGGCGAATTCGCAGTAGAACGCGAAGTTGGCCGCGCCCGCGCTACCCAGGTCGATCAGCGCCGAGCCCGAGCCACCACCACCTGCCCCGGCGCCGCTACCGGATCCACCACCGGAACCGCCGCCGGAGCCGTTGACCTTCAGCGCGATCGCGATGATCACCGGCAGCACCAGCAACAGCAGCGCAGCCAGCTGGGTACGCCGACGGCGAACCTGCCGCACGAACTCCACCCGCAAACCGAGGGTGCGCCCCGGCGAGAAGCTGTCGCCCCCGACCGGCGGTAGGTTCGCGAGTCGGTCGCTCACCCCGCGCCGGGTTGCTGCATCACTTGGCTTTCGACCGGTCGTGGAATCACTCATTGGTCATCTCCGACCAGTTGCATGAAGACCTCTTCGAGGGAGTGTTTCGTGGACACCTGGTCGGCGGCTATTCCGGCCGCGGCAAGTACCCGCATCGCTCGATCGGCGTCGGGAACGGCGAGCTGGGCCGGCCCTGAGACTGCGCCCACGATGTCGCTGACCGACCCGGTGGTCACCAGGCGGCCCTTGTGCATCACGACGACGTGGGTACAGGTCTGCTCGACCTCGTCCAACAGGTGGCTGGACAGCAACACGGTGCGACCGGTCTCGGCGTACCGACGCAGCACCTCGCGCATCTCGATGATCTGCGGCGGGTCGAGACCGTTGGCCGGCTCATCGAGGATCAGCAACTCGGGTAGCCCGAGCATCGCCTGCGCGATGGACAGCCGCTGCCGCATGCCCTGGCTGTAGGTCTTGACCCGCCGTTCGATGGACGCCCCGAGGCCCGCGATCTCCAGCGCGGTCTCGAAGTCGGCCTCATCCTCTGGTCGACCCGTCGCTGCCCAGAACAGGTGCAGGTTGGTCCGTCCGGACAGGTGCGGCAACAGCCCGGGACCTTCGACGAACACCCCCGTGCGCGACAAGACCGGTGCACCCGGTTCGATCAACTCGCCGAACACGCGAATCGATCCGGACGTCGGCGCGATCAGCCCCATCAGGGTGCGCAACAAGGTTGTCTTACCGGCGCCGTTCGGTCCGAGCAGGCCCACGATCTGACCGGGTTCGACCCGGAAGGTGACGTCGTCCACGGCGCGGTAACCGTCCGCGTACTCCTTACTGAGCTGCTCGATACTGACCGGAATCGTCTCCAGCTCTGGCAGCACGAAATGCCGGCGCCGCAGACGTGCTGCAGCCACCACGGCGCCGACCAGGAACGCCAGCATCGCGATTGCGCCGACGACCAGCCAGGTCCACGGAAGCGCGGCCGAGCGGGTCTGACCGGTGACGCTGGCCAGGCGCAGGGTCGGACTCGCCAGGGCCACCCGGTAACTGCGGGCGGTGGTCGGCAGCTGATATGCCAGGTCCGTAGTGGCCACCCGCACCACCAGTCGGTGCCCGGCGGGGATCTGACGCACGACTCCCGGCAGCCTCACGTCGATCGTCGTCGGAAAAGGAGAACGCAACCCCGTCAGCCGGATCGGCGCGACGAGACCGGAGGGCAGGGTGTCCTTGCCCTGCGCCGAAACGTCGTGCAGCGATGCGAACAGGGTGACGTCGGCGGTGTTCATGGGGTAGATCCGCAACCGCACGGTCGAGGATCCGGCGACCAGGACACCCTTGATCAACGGTGCGGAGGAGAAGGACGCGTACTGGCCGGGGATGTCACTGAGCGGGGAGGCGCCGGTGAACGCAGCGGCCTGACCGAGCAGTCCGCCGATGCCGGGCACGGAGCTGACTGCAGCAGGACTGCCCCCTGGCGGGGCGTTGACCAGGCTCGAGTCGCCGCTGAGGGGCACAGCTTGCGGTTTCGCGGCACCGTAACCGCCCTGGACCCGTACCGTCTTGTCGACGTTCTGGCCGTTCTGCGCAGACAGCGCGGCACCGGTCAGCGACGCTTCGAACGACCGATCCGCCGTGCCCTTGCCCTTCAGTACCGGGTCGAACCAGTTCTCCAGGTACCCGACCAGGTCACCGGTGTCCGTGCCGCCGTCGTGGCCGCCGCTGCGCCAGATCATCTTGGCGGGGGCGCCGGCCTGTCGGATAGCGCGCAGGTTGGCTGCGGCCTGGTCAAGTGGAAACAGCGAGTCCTGCTCACCCTGGCTCAGCAGAGTGGGCGCCTTGATGCGGTTCAGGACAGTAGCGGGGCTGGACGCCCGCAGCAGCTTCAGGATCGCGGCGTCCGGCGTGCCGTTGACAGCGGCCTTCTGGTAGGCGGCGCAGACGTCCCGGGCGAACCGGGCGCAACCACTCTGACCCTGCCTCCCCGCCGCACCGAAGAGCTGCCCGGCCCACACCTTCTTGAAGACTCCCGGCGGCTGACCCTGGGCCGCGTTCGGGAAGAGCGCCTGGCCCAGATCGTTCCAGGTGATGTCGGCACCGACGGCGTCGATCCGTGGATCGCTCCCGGCCAGCATCAGCGCCAGCCCGCCCCCGTAGGACGCACCCGCGACGCCGATCCGCGGATCTCCGGGCTTGTCCTTGGTGACCTGTTTCAGGGTCGCGAGGTAAGTAACCAGGCGCGTAGCATCCGCGACCTCGTACTTCGGTGCGTCGAGGTGGATCAGCCCGCCCGAAAGGCCGAATCCTCTTGCGGTGTAGGCAAGTACGACATACCCGTGGGTGGCGAGTGACCTCGCCTCACCGTCGAGGCTGGTCTTGGAGCCGCCGAAACCGTGGGCCAACAGGATTGCGGGCGCGGGAGTCTTCGCCGGGAGATAGAGCGTGGTGTCCAGATCGACAGCGGTCCCGCTCTCGGGCACGCCGGCAATGAACTTGGCCTGTGTATCGATCATGGGGGGGCCGGGGCGCAGAGCGAGGAATCCACCGGCTGCCACTACGAACACGGTGATCAGCGCCAACAGTGCGCGCATGCCACGGGTACGGGGCGACCGGATGTGCGGCAGCTTCATCGACTGGCTACCGGCGTCATGGGCCAAGTAAAGACGGCGGTGCAGTGGCCGTTCTCAACCGGGTGGGCCTCAGCAGGTGTCGTCGTGCAGAGCTGCCCGGGTTTCTGCACCTCTGCCCGGTTCGATCAACGGGCAGATTGTCCTGCTGACAGCTCATATCGGCTTCGGTCGGGTCTCTGCTGATCGAGTTCTCCAGGTGCACCTTCGCCAACCGGGCCGGTCAGACGTGTCAGGCCGTTTCGCCGACCCGCGCCTCGGTATCGGCACCGGCCTCTTCATCGAAGTTCATTTCCGGCGGTGGTCGGCGGAAACCACGGGTGAGATACGGCAGCCAGCCCAGGCCGAGCACCGCCCAGACCGCGCCCAGGATCAACGCGCTCTTGTCCAGATGCGTGAACAACCAGATGATGACGACAAGACCGATCAACGGCTGCAAGGTCCAGGACAGCACATTGCGTTTCTCGGTATGCCGATCGCGGATGAACTGGGCGATGACCCAGATGGTGACGAACGCGAACGCCATGAACGCGCCGAAAGTGATGAACGACCTGGAACTGGACACCGAGCGGGTGAGCGCCAGCAGACCCACCACGCCGGTGAGCAGCAGGTTGTAGATGGGCGTGTGCAGTCGTGGGTGCAGGTGACCGAAGATCATTCGCAGGTTGTTGTCCCGACCCATCGCGTACATCAGCCGTGCGCCTGCTGCCTGAACAGGGATGCCGGCCGTGAGCTGGGCAAGGATCACGGCAGGCGGCCAGGAACACCGATCCGAAGAAGTTTCCGCGACCTGCTTGGCGATATCCAGAGCAGCGCTGTCGGGATGGGCGAAGGTGCCGCCTGGGTGTGCGAGCTGGGTGACGTAGGCGACCACGACGAAAATCGCTCCGGCGAGCGCGGCCGTCAGCCGGGACCGCCGAGATCGTGCAGTGCTTGTTCCAGAACGGCTCGAACACCGCGCCGGACCCGGTACCGGTGATGATCAGGACTTGGAAGGTCACCAGGACGACGTTGAGCTTGGTGGCCACCTTGAGGCCGATGATGTTCAGGCTCGTGGTGATCAGGATGAACACGAGCAGGAAACCCAGCTCGGCACCGATGGGACCTGATCGGTGAGGTAGGCGGTTCCGATCAGCCGGAGCACCATCGGCAGGAAGAACTGGTCCAACAGGACTACCCGACCGACCATGAATCCGACCCGTGAGTCGACAGCGTCCCGTTGATCGCCGCCGGGGACACCCCGAGCGTGGTGAGCACGATGAACGGCGAAACGTAGGCGATACCGAACAGCACCAGCGGCCACAGCGTGATGGTCTGCTTGAACTGGCGATTTTCTTGCGTCATCGCAGCCTTGGCTCTGGCTGTCCGCCCCTACCGCTCAGCGTGCTGCGGTTGCCCGGAATCGGCCTGAACGCGCTCGCGCTGTGGGATGACGACGTACTTGGGGTCCAGGGTCGAGGCCCGACCTGCCTCGAAGATGCCGAACCGGGTCAGCGCCGAACCAGCCAGCAGTGCGGCCCCGCTGGCAGCGCTGCCCCAGCGACTGCGACGTCCGAAGATCGCCGCACCGACAGCGCCGCCGATCGTCGAGACCTTCGCTGCCCGCATCAGGATGCCCGCGCGACCCTGCTCGAACGTCTCACCGACGAGACCGGCGGTGTGCTTCATCCGCTCGGTCGCGGCCAGCTCCAGCGCCGCTCCCCCGAGCGCAAGCCGCTGGGCCGGGCCGGTCTGCGCGATCGGTGCCGCCAGTAGGGCGAGACCGCCCGCCGCCGACGCCGCTGACCCGACGAAGACGAACGGCAACTCGCGCCACACCTCGTGCCAGGCGGGCACGGCGGTGTCGGCGAACAGCACTGCCGTGTACGCGGCGACCCCGCTGCCGAGGACCCCCGCACCCACCCCGGCAGCGTTGCCGAGTCGTGGCAGCCGCCCCGTCACGTCGCTGACCGCGGCCGCAGCCGCCAATGGGGCGTATCCGGACAGCAGCCACGACCCCATGCTCATCGGCGACGTCCATTTCGCGACCCGGAGCATGTTGACGAATCGTGCCGGCCTCCCGAGGTCATGCACGAGGGCGGCGAGCGAGAAACCGACCGCCCCCGCGGCGCCGATGCGGCCGGCCCGAGCGACAGCGGGGCGAGCGGTGAGGGCGGCGCCTGCAGCCAGCCCCGACGAGGCGCCCGCAAGCCCACCGGCGAACAGATAGCCGGCGATGTCGACCGCCTCCCAGGTCGGTTCCTTCAGGATCGGCCGCCCGTAGTAGGAGGTGAACTCCGGTTCCGGATCACGGCGCGGGCTCATCCGCGACCGCCGAGGAAGGGCACAAAGGACACAGCGACACCTGCAAGCAGCGCCCCCGCAGCGAGTCCCGCCTGCTTCCACATGGCGGGCAGATCGCGGGTGGTGACGATCGGGTCCGGCGGCAGGCCGTAGACCTCGGGTTCGTCGAGCAGCAGGAAGAACGCACCCGTCCCGCCGACTCCGTCCTCGGGTGACTCGCCGTACACCCGCGCCTGCGGCACACCCTGCTCGTGCAGTTCCTCGACGCGCGCCGCGGCCGTCACCCGCAGCGTGTCCAGATCGCCGTACTGGATCGACTGGGTCGGGCACGCCTTCGCGCACGCAGGCTCGCCGCCCTCACCGATCCGGTCGTAGCACAGTGTGCACTTGAAGACCCGGCCGTCCTCCTTGCGCTGGTCGATGACGCCGTACGGGCAGGCCGACACGCAGTACCCGCAGCCGTTGCAGACGTCCTGCTGGACGACGATCGTGTCGAACTCGGTGCGGAAGATCGCGCCCGTCGGACAGACGTCCAGGCAGGCGGCATGCGTGCAGTGTTTGCAGACGTCCGCGGACATCAGCCACTTCACACCCTCGTTCGGGTTGGCTTCGGTCGCCGGAATCGACTGCTCGATGAACGCGACGTGCCGCCAGGAGTCGGCGCCGAGATCGGAGGTGTTGTCGAACGACTCACCGGTCAGGTCGAGTGCTCCGTCGGCCGGCAGGACGTTCCACTCCTTGCACGCCACCTCGCACGCCTTGCACCCGATGCAGACGGTGGTGTCGGTGAAAAACCCCATCCTCGGTGCAGAACTGCTCAACCCGCTCGGCATTCCGAGATCGACAGTGGTCATCGCTGGGTAACTCCTTCCATACCGGTGTGTTCATCGATTCCGGCGCGCCGGCGGTACTGCTCTACCAGCTCAGGAAGCGCCGCGCCGCGCGGTCGTCGTCCAGGGCGGATATCGACCGTGAGGGCCTTCGTCTCCTGGATGTGTACGTTCGGGTCGAGCACGATCGAGGTGAGTTCATTCATCGCGTCACCGGTGCTCAGGCCGTTGCCGCCCCAGTGGAACGGCATCCCGATCTGATGGATCGTGCGGCCCTGCACCCGCAACGGCTGCATCCGACGGGTCACCATCACCCGGGCCTCGACCGCGCCTCGCGCGGTCACGATCGTGGCCCACCCGTTGTGGGTCAGGTGCCGCTCCTGCGCGAGTGCCGGGGACACCTCGCAGAAGAATGCCGGCTGCAGCTCGGCGAGGTAGGGCAGCCAGCGCGTCATCCCGCCTGCCGTGAAGTGCTCGGTCAGGCGGTACGTCGTTGCGACGTAGGGGAATACGTCGGCGCCTTTGTCCCTGCCGCTGGGGTGGTACCGGTTGCCCTTACGGGAGAAGACCTGCCGGACCGGGTTGCGCTGCTGGGTGTAGAGCGCGTTCTGGAAAGGCGAGTCCTGCGGCTCGTAGTGCGTCGGCATCGGGCCGTCGACGAGGCCGGCCGGCGCGTAGAGCCAGCCTTTGCCGTCCGACTGCATGATGAACGGATCGTCACCCCGGATCGCCTCGACTCCGGTCGCGCCGTCATCCGGACGATAGGTCGGGGGCTTGGTGACCTCGAAGTCCGGGACGTCGTCGCCGACCCACTTCTGGTCCTGCGAGTCCCACCAGACCAACTTCTTGCGCTCACTCCATGGATTACCGTCCGGGTCGGCCGAAGCCCGGTTGTAGAGCTCGCGGCGATTCGCGGGCCAGGCCCACCCCCACTCCAGCGAGGAGACGGTCTGTTGCGTGTGCGGCTTACGGCGAGCCGTCTGATTGACCCCGTCCGCGTAGGCGCCGCTGTAGATCCAGCACCCACAACTCGTGCTTCCGTCGGCTTTGAGCTCGGTGTACCCCGACAGCGGTCTGCCGTCGGCGTCGCGGCCGTTGATCTCGAGCAGCACTGCGGCGGCGTCCGGGTCGTCGTATTTGCCCTCGGTCGGGTAGTCCCAGGTGAGATCGAGGACGGGAGCGTCCATCTCGTCGGTCGACTGCGCCAACTTCGCCCGGATGCGGCGACCGAGTTCGTGGATGAACCACAGGTCGCTGCGCCGGTCCCCCGACGGTTCGATCGCCTGGGAGTGCCATTGCAGGAGCCGGTTGGTATTGGTGAACGTGCCCTTCTTCTCAGTGTGCGAGGCCGCAGGGAAGAAGAACACCTCGGTGTCGATCTCGGCGGTCTTCAACTGACCGGACTGGATCTCCGGGCCGTCCTTCCACCACGTCGCACTCTCGATGAGCGAGAAGTCACGCACCACCAGCCAGTCCAGGTTGGCCATCCCGCGTCGCTGCATGCTCGCGTTCGCCGAACCGACGGCGGGGTTCTCGCCCAGCAGGAAATAGCCCTTGCAGGTGCCGTCGAGTTGGGCCTGGACCGTCTCGTAGGTGCCGTGGCTACCGGTCAGCCGGGGCAGGTAGTCGAAGCAGAAGTCGTTCTCGGCAGTAGCCGCATCACCCCACCACGCCTTGAGCAGGCTGACCATATAGGTATCCATGTTGGCCCAGAAACCCTGTTGCGCGGAGTCCGCGTCGAGGAAGTCATGCAGGTTCTGGTGCAGGTGGGCGTGCGGCATCGGGATGTATCCGGGCAGCAGGTCGAACAGCGTCGGGATGTCGCTGGAGCCCTGGATGCTCGCGTGTCCGCGCAACGCCATGATGCCGCCGCCGGGGCGACCGATGTTGCCGAGCAGCAACTGCAGCACCGACGCCGCGCGAATGTACTGCACGCCCACGGTGTGGTGGGTCCACCCGACGGCGTACGCGAACGCAGAAGTGCGCTCGCGTCCGGAGTTATCGGTCAGCAGGTCGGCGACCTGGTGGAAAAGGTGCGGAGGAACCCCGCAGATCTCCTGCACCATCTCGGGCGTGTAACGGGCGTAGTGCCGTTTGAGCACCTGGAAGACGCAGTTCGGATCTTCGAGGGTCTCATCGCGCCGCCAGTCGCCGCGCAGTGCCGGACCGTTCGCCTCGGCCCGGCCGGACTCGGAGACACCCTGCCCTCCGTCACCGGCGATGTCGTCGTACTGCCGGTCCCGCTCACCCGACGCGGCCGCTACCTCGGCGCCGTCGTACTGCCAGGTCTTGCTGTCGTAAACCCGCGACTCGGGGTCGAGGCCGGAGAACAAGCCGTCGAGGTCTTCGGTGTCCTCGAAGTCATCGCGGACGATCGTCGCCGCGTTCGTGTAGGCGACGACGTAGTCACGGAAGTAGCGCTCGCTGGTGAGCACGTGGTTGATGAGGGCCCCGAGCCAGACGATGTCGGTGCCCGCACGGAGTGGGACGAAGACGTCCGCCATCGCGCTGGTGCGCGAGAAGCGGGGGTCGACGTGGATGATCTTGGCGCCGCGCGACTTGGCCTCCATCACCCACTGGAATCCGACCGGGTGCGCCTCCGCGAAGTTGGACCCCTCGATCAGGATGCAGTCGGCGCGCTGCAGATCCTGCAGATAGGTCGTGGAGCCGCCCCGACCGAACGAGGTGCCGAGCGCGGCGACCGTCGAGCTGTGGCAGATGCGGGCCTGGTTCTCGACCTGGACGATGCCGAGGGCGGTGAAGAGCTTCTTGATCAGGTAGTTCTCCTCGTTGTCAAGGGTCGCGCCACCGAGGCTGGCCAGGCCCATCGTGCGGCGGGTGCGCTTGCCGTCGGACTCCCATTCCCAACCGTCCTTGCGGGCGGCGATGACCTTGTCGGCGACCTTGTCCATCGCGGTGTCGAGGTCCATCGGTTCCCAGTTGGTACCGCCCGGACGCCGGTAGAGGACGTGTTCTTCGCGCGCGTCACCGGTCGTCAGTTGCAGGGTGGCCGAACCCTTGGGGCACAACCTGCCACGGCTGATCGGCGAATCGGGGTCGCCCTCGATCTGCACGACCTTCTCGTCCTTGACGAAGACCTGCTGACCGCAACCAACCGCGCAGAACGGGCAGATCGACGGCACCACCCGATCGGCCGTCACCGTTCGAGGCTCGAGCTCTTCGGTCTTTCGGGACTTCGCCGCTGAGCCGCGCGCGCTGTGGTCCCGGGTTGTCAGCTGACGCAACGCCGGCCAGGGCAGGGAGGGAGACATCTTCAAGCTCCGATCACACTGATGCGTAGGACGATCGCCTGGCTAGCCGGAGGCTGAGGCCTCTTCACTGTGCCACAGCAAGTCCATCGAAAGGTGGGTCTCAGGTGGTTCTGCGGCGCTGGGCGTCCAGGTGAGCGTCTGGCGTCCGTGGACAGCGCTACGACGCAGGCCACAGACGTAAACCGCCCACGTCGTCTCCCGGTTCACTTGGCGGCGGTAGCGACGGCTCTGCGCAGCTTCGGACCGGTCATCGAGAGACCGACAGATGATGCAGCACGCACCACGGCGTCGAGGAAGACCGGCACAACCGGCCGGTTCTTGATCGACTCGCTGTACCCCACCAGGATCTGCCGACGAACCGGCACCCGGAGCCGGTGCACGCTGACGCCGTGAGCGGGCAGGAACGACTGGCCGAGGTCCGATGTCAGCGTTACTCCCAGACCCGCCGCCACCATCGCGAGCGCCGTCGGCTGCTCGGTCACCTGGTGTGCGATGTTCGGATCGAAACCCGCCCGCCGACAAGCACTCTGCAAGGCGCGGCCGAAGTAGTTGTCCGGCCCGGACATGATCCAGTCCTGGTCGGCCACATCCGACAGGTCGACCACCTCGCCTGTGTACCGACCCGTGGGCGCAGCGAGCTGCAGCATGTCGTACCCCACCGGCTTCATGATGACCCCACTACGCCACGGCTCGGATGCATCCGGGTAATCGATCAGGAAGGCGAGGTCGAGATGTCCGTGCTTCAACTCCAGCGTCGCCTCGTCGGGGTCGGTCTCACGGGTCTTCACGTGCACCTGCGGATGACGAACCACCAGATCGTTGATGACCGCAGGCACGAGCCGGGCAGCCACGGTGCAGAACACGCCGATGGTCACTTCGACATGGAGCGAATCACGAGCCCGCTCGACCGCTGAGCACGCCTGCTGCTCGGCATCGAGCAAGAGCTGGGCGTGCTCCAACAGCACCCGACCCACCTCGGTCAACTGCACTCCGCGACCATTTCGTTCCAGCACGGCGGCACCGATCTCGTCTTCCAGCGCCGCCATCTGCTGGGAGATACCTGACGGCGAATAGCGCATCGCAGCGGCTGCTGCGTTCACCCCCCCGTGCTCAGCAACCTCACGCAAAGTCCGCAATCGACGCAACCCGAGATCCATGCATCTATTATGCACGATCTATGTCTTTCCCCTTTGTGAATACGCATAGTTGGGGCGGCAGAATGGCCCGGCGTGGTCGCTCTCACCTCAGGCCGGTGCGGCAAAGTGGAGCCGAGCGAATGCGAGCGCTTCGGCGAGGTCCAGCTCGCGTTTCTCCTCATCGACCTTGCGCGTACTGACCTCCAGCACGATCGCACCGTTGAAATCACTGACTGCGAGACGTTCCAGAAACTGTGCGCACGGCTGACCACCGCGGCCGGGCACCAGATGCTCATCCTTGAACGAACCCATCCCGTCCGCCAGGTGCACGTGCGCGAGCCGTTCCCCGAGCGCCTCCTGCATCGCGAGCGCGTCCGACCCTGCTGTCGCCGTATGTGAAAGGTCGAGGGTGACGTGCGCGTAGTCCTGATCGACAGGGTCCCAACCGGGCAGGTAGGCCTGCATCTCGCGGGCCCGCGCGCGCCACGGGAACATGTTCTCCACTGCCAGCTGGATGCCGGTTTCAGACTCCCGCTGTGCGACTCCGTCGACGAACTCGACGGCGTAATCGCGCTGCCACCGGAACGGCGGATGCAGCACCACGGTGTCCGCTCCGACCTCTCGCGCCACCCGGATGGAGTTGTCCACCTTGCCCCACGGTTCGGTGCCCCAGATGCGCTGCGTCAGCAGCAGGGTCGGTGCGTGGACCGACACGACCGGCAGTCGGTAGTGGTCGATGAGGCGCCGCAGCGCCCCGCTCTCCTGGCTGATCGGGTCGTTCCAGACCATGATCTCGACCCCGTCGTACCCGAGTCGGTCGGCGATGTCGAAGGTAGCCGCGACGCCCAGCGGGTAGACCGACGCGCTGGACAGCGCAACCTTGGCGTCCGGAACGCGGCTCACACTCACGGGGTGCTCACCCCCACGTCGATGACTCCCAACCGCATAGGAGAAAGGTAGTCCGCTGCGAATCAGTCGGTGAGGACCATCCACTGCCTGCCGTCCAACAGCTCGCGAACCGCATCGAGATGCCCCGCGTGGCAGGCCGTCTCGGCCATCACATGGAGCATCACCTCACCGAGGTCCTCCATCCGCCAGTCGCCGAACAGGTCCGGGGGCCACCACCCGGGGGGCGCACCCACCGCGGTCGACCCGATCACGGAGTCCGACCGCAGGATGGCGGCCCGGTATCGATCGAGCATCCGCATCGCCGGGACGTCGTCAGGTACGTGCCACGCATTCGGGGCTGTGTGCACCTCGAATCCCCGACCAGCGACGACAGCCGTGAACCAGAAGTCCTCGATGTCCAGCGCCAGATGCGACAGCATCCCCATGCACGACCACCCCGACCCCAGCACCGGGCGCCGTAGCTGCTCCTCGGTGAGCCCGTCCACTATCCCCAGCACGTGATGGCGCTGCGCGTTCAGGTAGTCCAGCAGCAACTCACGGCGTTCGTCCGCTTCCCGGTCCATGCCCGCAGTATCGGGCATGTGCCCGGTTCGCCGCTGCGCGCGAGCACTACCATCGCCCCCGTGGCCGAGACCGATCCGAATATCCCGCGCACCTGGGTGGAGTTCGAGCACCCCGACGACCCGAACGAGCGGTTCCGATGTGATCTGACCTGGTTGACCTCGGACTGGACCTGCATTTACGGACGCGGGTGCGAGGGTATCTACCAAAGCCGACCCGACGACGGTTGCTGCACCCTGGGCGCCCATTTCAGCGACAAGGACGACGTCAAGAACATCCGACAGGCCGTCAAGACCCTCGGCCCCGACGAATGGCAGTACTACGACGAAGGCCACAGCGCGCTCGGCTGGCGCGAGAAGGAGGACGGGGCCACCAAGACACGGGTCGTGGACGGCGCTTGCATCTTCCTGAACCGGCCCGGGTTCCCAGCCGGTGATGGTTGCTCGCTGCACCAGCACGCGATGCTGACCGGCGTCGCCCCGCACACCGTGAAACCGGACGTCTGCTGGCAGCTGCCGATCCGTCGTACCTTCGCCACCGTCGAGCGCGGTGACGACACCTCCTACCTGGAGACCTCGATCGGGGAATATCAGCGCAGCGGATGGGGACCGGGCGGACACGACCTGTCCTGGTACTGCTCCTCCAACCCCGAAGCGCATGTGGGCACCGAGCCGGTCTACATCTCGAACGCCGGTGAGCTGCAGCACCTGATGGGCGAGGCTGCCTACGCCATTCTGGTCACCTACTGCGAAGCCCACCTGACACTCGCTGCAGCAGCCAGCACCCCCGGCGGTCGCACGTTACTACCGCTGCTGGTGCACCCGGCAACCCTGGCCGCGCGGGCCTGTCGGTAGCAGCGCCTACCTTCGCCCCATGCCCTCCCCCAGCACCCGCAAGAAACCACCCGCGCCGTCCTACAAGTGCACCGAGTGCGGTTGGACGGCGATCAAGTGGGCGGGCCGCTGCAACGAATGCCAGGCCTGGGGCACCTTGGAGGAGATCGGGCAGGTCGGGGTGCGCACTGCGCCTGCGGCCCGGATCGAACGACCTGCCGTCCCCATCGGCGAAATCGACGGGTCACAAGCAATCGCGCGACCCACTGGAGTCAGTGAATTCGACCGGGTGCTGGGTGGCGGTCTGGTTCCGGGCGCTGTCGTACTGGTAGCGGGTGAACCCGGCATCGGAAAGTCGACTCTGCTGCTCGACGTCGCAGCCCGCGCAGCCCGAGGACCGCGCAAAGTGCTCTACGTCAGCGGTGAGGAGTCCGCTGCCCAGGTGCGCGTTCGAGCCGAACGCATCGAAGCGATGGCACGCACTCTGTTCTTGGCGAGCGAGACCGACCTGGGCACCGTGCTGGCCCAGATCGATCAGGTGCAACCCGAACTGCTGGTCATCGACTCGGTGCAGACGATCGGTTCAGCCGAACTACCCGGAGCTCCCGGCAACGTCGCGCAGGTGCGCGAGGTCGCCGCTGCGATCATCCAAGTGGCCAAACAACGCGACATCAGCGTGCTGCTCGTGGGCCACGTCACCAAGGACGGGTCCATTGCCGGCCCGCGAGTACTGGAGCACCTCGTCGACGTGGTGATCCAGTTCGAGGGCGAGCGGCACTCGCACCTGCGTCTGGTGCGCGCCGCGAAGAATCGTTACGGACCGACAGACGAGGTCGGCTGCTTCGACCTGTCCGATGTCGGTATCGTCGGGCTACCTGACCCCAGCGGGTTGTTCCTGACCCGCCGTGAAGAGCAGGTGCCGGGCACCTGCGTCACCGTGACCCTCGAGGGACGCCGTCCGCTGGTCACCGAAGTTCAGGCACTTCTCGTCGAAGGACCAGGGGGTAGTCCGCGGCGCACCACCAGCGGCATCGACTCCGCTCGCGCGGCGATGATCCTGGCCGTGCTCGACCGCCGCGCCGGCCTGCCGATATCACGGCACGACTGCTACCTCTCGACCGTCGGTGGCGTTCGCCTCAGCGAACCCGCGGCAGACCTGGCGGTGGCACTCGCCATCGCCAGCGGAGCAACCGACCGGCCGATGGGTGAGGGCACGATCGCTGTCGGTGAGGTCGGACTGGCCGGCGACATCCGCGCGGTGTCAGGTGTCGCCCGCCGCCTCGCCGAGGCGTGGCGTATTGGATTTCGCCGGGCGATCATTCCGACCGGTTCGCTCGCCGGTGAGGCCGCGCCGGAAGGCATGCAGGTCGTGCAGGTCAACGATATTGCAGGCGCGGTACGTCTCATCGACGGTGGCGGCCGGGTGCCACTCCCATAGGATCGGGATCGTGGCATACACCGAGGAGCAACTACTGCGCGCGACGCTCGCCGCAGCCGCCCCCGGCACCCAACTGCGCGATGCGCTCGAACGCATCCTGCGAGGCCGCACAGGTGCATTGATCGTGCTCGGCCACGATGACGTCGTCGAGTCCATCAGCACCGGCGGGTTCCCCATCGACATCGAGTTCTCCTCTACCAGGGTCCGCGAACTCGCCAAGATGGACGGCGCCATCATCCTCGATGGCGCGGTCACCCGAATCCTCAGTGCCGCAGTGCAACTGGTGCCCGACCCGAGTATCCGCACCCGCGAATCCGGCACCAGACACCGCACCGCTGAGCGTGTTGCGCGGCAGACGGGGCTGCCCGTCATTTCCGTCAGCCAGTCGATGCAGACCATCGCGCTCTACGTCGGTTCGCTGCGGCATGTGATGGAAGGCTCCAACGCGATCCTGTCCCGCGCCGGCCAGGCATTGCAGACCCTCGAGCGCTACACATCCCGGCTTCACGAGGTCACCCGCACCCTCTCGGCGCTGGAGATCGAAGACCTGGTCACCATCCGCGACGTCGCCACCGTGCTGCAACGTCTGGAGATGGTGCGCCGCATCAGCGAGGAGATCTCCGAGTATGTCGTCGAACTCGGTGTCGATGGACGACTGATGTCGCTGCAACTCGATGAGCTTGTCGGTTCGCTGTCCGACGATCGGGAACTCGTGGTGCGTGACTACGTCGACGTCGCGCGCGACGGCATGACCACCTCCGAAGCGTTGGACCGGCTGGCGTCGATCAGTTCCACCGACCTGCTCGACTTGAATTCCGGGGCACGTGCACTCGGCACGGTAAGGGGCCCCGACTCACTCGACACTCCGGTCTTCCCGCGCGGCTACCGGGTGCTGAGCAAGATACCTCGGCTGCCGCCGCTGATCGTGGACCGCCTTGTCGATCATTTCGGCACCCTGCAGAAATTGCTGGCTGCCGACTTCGACCGCCTGATGGCCGTCGACGGAGTGGGCGAGCTACGCGCACGTTCGGTGCGTGAAGGTTTGTCCAGGCTGGCCGAGAACAGCATCCTCGAGCGGTACGTCTGATCCGGTGACGGATTCCCTGCACCTGCACGAGCCGGTCCTCGCCTGGTACGCCACCCACCAGCGCGACCTTCCCTGGCGGGCAACCGGCGCAACGCCGTGGGGAATCCTCGTCTCTGAGATCATGCTGCAGCAGACCCCCGTGGTGCGCGTACTCCCCATCTGGCATGAGTGGATGGCGCGTTGGCCCACTCCCGCCCAATTGGCTGCCGCGCCCGCCGGTGACGCGGTACGGCACTGGGGTCGCCTGGGCTACCCGCGCCGGGCTCTGCGACTGCACGCCGCCGCCGTCGAACTGGTGGCCACCCACCACGGCCGGGTGCCGGCCGATCTGGATCTGCTGCGCTCACTGCCAGGTGTCGGTGCGTACACCGCCTCTGCGGTCGGTGCATTCGCGTTCGGCATCAGGTGTGCCGTGGTCGACACCAACATCCGGCGGGTGCACGCTCGCGCGGTCAGCGGCCGCGCGCAGGCTGCGCCGGCTCTGAGCGTTGCCGAAACTCGACTTGCCGAAGACCTGCTGCCGAACGACGCCGCACGGTCTGCGATTTGGAATGTAGCTGTGATGGAACTGGGCGCGCTGATCTGTACCGCCAAATCACCCGACTGTGAACGGTGCCCGATCATCGATCGGTGCGCGTGGATGCGGGGCGGCCGCCCCGCCTATGACGGCCCGGCCAAGAAGGCACAACGATGGAAGGGCACCGACCGACAGGTCCGCGGCTTGCTCCTGCAGGCCCTGCGGGACTGCGATGAACCAGTCCCCCGCGCCCGCCTCGACCTGGCCTGGGCAGACCCGGCCCAGCGTGGTCGCGCGCTGGTGGGGCTCATCGAGGACGGCCTGGTCGAGCCGTTACCGGGGGACCGCTTCTCGTTACCCGTCTGAGGCCAATCCCAATCGGGTCAGGGCGCCCGCGACAACGTCGTCTACCGATCCACCCGCGTCCACCCGCACGCCCGGTTCGTCGTCCTGCAGGGGCTCCAGGGTGGCAAGTTGTGACGGCAACAGCGACGCGGGCATGTAGTGACCTTCACGGGTGGCCAGGCGTCGCTGCAACTCCTCGCCAGGAACATCGATCTCACAGAACCGCACGCCTGGCCGGCCCTGGCTCAGCAGATCTCGATAGCTGCGCTTCAACGCGGAACAGGTGATGACCGCGCCGGTGTCAGCTTTTCGATGCCCGTCCATCCAGTCGCGGATCAACCTCAACCACGGCCAGCGGTCTTCGTCGCTCAGCGCCACCCCCCGCGCCATCTTCGCTACGTTCGCTTCGGGGTGGAAGTCGTCGCCCTCGGCGAATGACCAACCCAAGTGGTGCGCCAGGGACTTCGCCACCGTCGTCTTTCCGGACCCGGAGACTCCCATGACGATCACGAACTGCGGTTCATCACTCATATCCTCGACCCTATGGTCGGGGAGCTCTCGTTGCGCGCACGCGTGTATGCGATCGTGCGGCTCATCCCCGTCGGGTGCGTTGTGAGTTACGGAGACATCGCGGGGATGCTGGGCATGTCGCCACGGATGGTGGGTCGCTACCTGGCTCTGGGCGACGAGGCGGACCTCCCGTTCTGGCGGGTGGTGAATGCCGCCGGCGAGTTGCCAGGCCACGTCCGTGAGCACGCTCTGGGACACTGGGAATACGAGGGTTTGGCACTCAAACCAAACGAACGAGGTGTCCCCATGTCCCGGTACCGAGCCGACCTGGCTCACCTCGCGGACGCCGCCGAAGCACTGCTCGGTCCACTCCCAGGCGTCAGCGGCTAACGAGCGACCGGGTCCGAGAGCTACAGAGTCAGCAGCATCCGGGTGTTGCCCAGAGTGTTGGGTTTGACCCGGTCGAGGTCCAAGAACTCCGCCACGCCCTCGTCGTAGGACTGCAACAGTTCCCGGTAGACGTCCGGATCGACCGGGTCCCCTTGGATTTCTCGGAATCCGTGACGGGCGAAGAAGTCGACTTCGAACGTCAGGCAGAAGACTCGCCCGACGCCTAGGTTTCGGGCGTGTTGAATCAACTTGGCCAACATCAGATGCCCGACACCGTGGCCTTTCATCAACGGGTCCACCGCGATGGTCCGTACCTCGGCGACGTCCTCCCAGATCACGTGCAGGGCGCCACAACCGACAACCTGCCCGTCGATCTCGGCCAGCACGAACTCCTGCAAGCCCTCGAAGTAGGCCACTGGCGGCTTGGGCAGAATCGCCCGCGTG